>Ga0153944_1000650_pt1 | contig 14980 bp, 19 predicted proteins | sample TSNJ028MetaG_FD_104703 | JGI IMG/M metagenome (GOLD analysis project Ga0153944, IMG submission 104703) | Attine ant fungus gardens microbial communities from New Jersey, USA - TSNJ028 MetaG | ecosystem: Host-associated > Fungi > Mycelium > Unclassified | place: USA: New Jersey, Wharton State... | reverse complement strand
TTTTGTAAATTTCTATCATAATTCGCCAAATTATTATTTGACACTAAATCTTTTACTATATGCTTTTTCTCATTCAGATATGCTGGATCTCTATTTATAGAAGTATACTCATTTCCATTATAATACTGGTAATAATAATCATCAAATGATGAAGTATTATTTGGTAGTTGAGTATAAATCATATTTTCACTAAACATATCTGTTAAGGCTTCACTTATTGATACTAACTCTCTATATTGAGAATTTAGCAAATGAGAAATTGGGACCAAAACCCTATCTCCTAAAAGACATAATGTCTTCAAGTTAAGTACGTGGTCTGTGTTTTGCAATTTTTTACTATTTTGTAATCCTAAATCTGTATAGTATAAAGAGATCATAATAACCTTACTTTCTATAATTATTTTTATGCTAAATACCAAACTAAGATCTGATATAAAAAACAAACATTATAGTTGCAGTCCACAAACTTCTATTTTTTATAGTTCAACGTCCTATTATACTTCATTTTTTTTTTTTTTACAACTACTTTTTCAAATCCCTTATCTAGATCCAATAATAATTAGTGTTTCCCACAAAACCTCTACCCTTGAATCTTTTACACTCGAAACTTTTGCAGCTATTTCAGTCGCTACAACGGGAAACTGGATAAACTCCCGTTCCCCGCTCTTTTCTAAGGACCAATTAGACCATTATTTCACTTGCCACCACTTAAAAGCTGAACAGCAAGCGCCATCCCGCATTTCATCCCTATTTCCATATACACAGATTCAACCGCATCAGCATAACTAAAAATCTGACTTACCACCGCTTCTCTTTCTCTATTATCCGAAAACCCACGCTCCACACTGCTGATCCCCGCTTTCTGCAATTCATCAATCCTATCCTCATAACTCTTGTCACTAATCTCACAGCACGGCACACCATGCAGCAGAAACTCCCGGATATGCTGAATATTCACTCTATCAAAGATTTCAGAAGTATAATTCATGCCAACACCCCCAGATTCTTCAATATAAAGACACAATCCCGCAATCCTTTACGATACACATACTCTTCTTCTTTGGAATCCACCTCTAGGAGCAGTTCAAAACATTCAATAGCAAAAACCTTCTCATCTTGTCTTAACATCGTATCACATTCACAATCCATCCTATCCACTTTCTCTTTCAATAGGCCATATTCTTTCGTAGACTTAAATTCTTCAACCGCCCGGCTCAACAATTGATCTACAAACAATTCAAATTCTTGATTTACTTTCATCGTCACATCATCCTTTCAAAATCTCGTTCATCTCTTGAAAGATTCATGCGGCACATGTTATAATATTTACGCCGCATTTGCTTTCGGACATATGTTGGCGGGGAAGTGGTGTAGTAAGTTTGCCAACAAGCGCACCGATTCCCATTATTTGTTATTAAGGACTTTAATACCGTCACGTAACCCTTGCGGACGAGATACACCATTTTTACTGCAATACTCGTCCAACATCTTCAATTCCTGTTCCGTAAGTCTAACGTCAACACGAACACTCTTCGGGTTATCAGTTGCCGGACGCCCTCGTTTCTTATCAGGCATGCTCACCCCCTCTCTTTGCCAACATCTAAATTATAATTTATTGCCGCCAATAAATCAAGTATTTATTTACCGCCATTAATTATTATCTACTCAAATCTCGTGACCGTTTTTTAGAAAGTATATTCGCCTTCTCTATCTGTTCTAATTCTTTCACATGACTTATAATGGTCTGTAACTTTTCTCTTCCCATATAACGTTCAATACGCCCTAAATTAGTGCTTTTCCCTTGTAACTTATTAATCGATCCTTCTGTTCCATAGTTTGGTCTGACAGCCGTTTAATCCTTGCTTCTTGTTGCATTACCTTATTATTCAACCGGTTCATCTCTTCAAAAAGATTTATGCACTTTATCAGCAGATTCTTAATTACCCGTTTCAGTTTGTTTACTAACGGCAAAGCCTTTTTCTCCCGGAAACTATTTGCATTCATAAAAAGTCCCGGCTCCGGTAACTGCCATTTTTCATCTTCATCATAAGCATGGATGTTTCTTTCTATCGTTACCTTAGAATCTGCCATCCGCTCTATTTCGCGTTGCAGTTTATTCTGTTGCCGTTTTAATTGCTGATTGTCAATTAGCAGCCTATCCTTTTCGTCTGTAAGCGTCTCCGTCTCAACTTTCAGCAAATCACTTGTAATTGCCAGCTCTGCTACTTCTTTCTGCCACTCCTGCTTCTCAAAGTCCAGAACCGACAAATGCTTATTATTCGTACCAAGCTGCTTCCACTGTACACCATACCGTTCCATAACCTTTGCCAATACTTGCTTCTCAGAATCTATCCACTGGTTCCATTCTGTCGCCCCTCGTGTCCCACCTTTAAATCCTTGCGCTGCCAACGCCCCTTTTAGTGAAACTCTGGTATCAAGTCCACGTTTGCTGTTTCGGGTAAAAGGAACAAAATCAATGTGCAGATGGGGCGTTTCTTCATCCATATGCAAATGTGCCGAGAATACATGAAGATTCGGGTTTCTGTCTTGAAACGTCCGCATAAATTCAGACAGTATCCCTTTTGCAATCTCTCCCTTAGCACTTCTCGCATTCATATCGTCCTTATTACCAATTTGGAAGATTACTTCATGAAACAACTTCTCTTGTTTACCCCGGCGAATCTTCTCATAGTAATTATCAATCTTTCTGTCATTCCTGTTCTGCTTTGCATTATAACGTTCTACTGCTTCATCAAAAAGCAGGTGGTACACCGTTTTGATATTCGTGTTACAATATTGTATATTATACTTGCTTCGCCCTGCATCCACATTTTTCGCTTTAAAAGTTCGGGTATTATGATTAACAGAACCTTTTCCCATCATTCCGCTGATCGTTCTTTCCAGTCGCCATCACTCCTATTCTTTTATGCACCCGTCACGGTGCGTGTTTTGTTACTTTTCCAAAAGTAACAAAAAGTAAGTAAAAGCACTTTTGACACTGCGTATCAAAAGTACCGTTGCGCCCTGCCGGAGGCTATCTTCGTGACATCACATTTCCGCTATTTTGACACCACTTTCTCCTGCCAAATAATCCTCGTGACACCACTATCCCGCTATTTTGACATCACTTTTCTAACAGCCGAAACCACATGCTTCACTGTCCCCTCTTCCCATCCGGCTAACCAGATAAGCGTTTGCATTTCTGCCCTGCTCAATTCCACATCACCGAAGACCTCATTCAGTATGGCAATTCTCCGGGCTTCACTTTCGTAAAAGTATTCGTTTACATTCCGGGTGCCCCATTCTGGTTGTATAATCATTAAAATCATCCTTTCTTCCTTGTCTGATATTAACAGGAGCGTGACACGCCCCTGTCTATTGTCGTCAACGAGAACGATTCCACCGGAAGCTGTCCGGTACACTTTCTTGTCCAGATATTCTTTCCGGGCAGTCTCTCGTTCTTCTATAGTCGGTGCAGTTTTAGACTTTGAGTAAAGTTCACGCTGTACCATTGAATCCAATTTCTGTTCCAATCCCTTACAGATTTCATCTGTATAATCACCATCTGATATCAGATGATGTTTCAGCAGAGTGTAGAACAGTTTAAAAGGTATTTGTACATTCTTCATTTAGATCCATCCTTACCGTGTCGATTGCGTCGGTAGTGACGATATTCCTACTACTAGGGGTATCTCGAAAATACCGTCACATATCGTCACCCTTATTGAAATAATTCCAGAGTTACCATGCGCCCGCTGTGAGTGCGCCTGCTGTCATAACAGATATGATAATCGTTATAAAGCTGTTCCACCTTCGTATTCAAATGCCGTGTCAGCGTATTTGCAGCCATATTTGATAGCTGCAAATGTTCAAGCAGTTCAGATGGGCTACCGCACCATTTTGGCATATCTGCCGTAATAAATGCCGCTACCGCATCCAATAACGGATCAGGTGGAACTTTCCAAAGTTCTGTTTCTGCCTTTGTCAGCGTCCAGACACACTGCTCCCGGTTAAATTCAATAGTCAACTCCTGATCCTGTTGGTCACGCCCAACAATATCCATAACCGCTGTATTGTCTGTACGTTTTTTCTTCTGCATGATGAAAGCACCGTCTGCCGCTCCTAGTAATCCATTCGTACCGAAAATCATATCAAAGCTATCATCCGATTCCATCTTCCGGGTATGGTGAACTACCAACAGACAAATACCATATTTATCGCTGAATGCTTTCAGCTTTGTGACTATTTCATAATCATTGGAATAGCTGCTTTTATCTCCGCCGGCTTCCCGCACTTTTTGGAGCGTATCAATAATAATCAGCTTTGCGTCCTGATGTGTTTGAATAAATTCATCTAGCTGCTGTTCCAGTCCATTATTAAGTGCTTTGGCTTGTGTCGCAAGATACAGCTTGTCACTGCCATCAACACCGAACATCCGAGATAAACGCCGCTGTAGCCTTGAATAATCGTCTTCCAGTGCTAGATAAAGCACCGTCCCCCGACGAACCGGATAATCCCATAGTGGCAATCCTTGTGCCACATGGTATGCCAGTTGTGCCATAAAGAACGATTTCCCCACCTTTGGCGCACCAACAAAGAGATACGTGCCACCATATAGGAAACCTTCAACAATAGGTGCCCTCGGCGGATAAGCGGTATCATACAACTCCGCCATGGATATCGTATCAAGCCTGCTATGCCCGAATTTCTCCGGTCTTTTTGTGGCTTGCACATTGATTTGTTTCTGCGGTTTTGCTATAATCTGATTAGTGTTTTTAGCAAGCGGCTGTTCTCCATCTGCGCCAACAGATGATACCGGAACAGTCGTTTTCTTATGCGCCATTAGTCCTCTCCTTTCAAACCGTTTAACGTGATTGCAATAACCTGTAAGGTATATAGTAATTCTTCATTATCGCCGCTGCATGCTTCCAAATCTTTCAGCTTCTCATAAATATCAGCCATCTGATTCTTCAAAGCCTTATACACTCTGGGATTACCTTGAACTACCACATCACGGCACAACAACCGCCGGATAATATAATCCTGCTTTGTAAGACCGGACAATGCTACCAAATCATTTATCAGCTTCGCTTCCTCGTCAGATACCCGGAATGTCACTGTATGACTTCTCCATCTCCCTTTAAAATCAAGCACCCTTTCCATTGTTCTCCCCCTCTGTCATCCGTTCTATTTCTAACCGCTCTGCCATCTCTGTCTGGACCGTAGGATTGCTGCAGTGATCCATGTGGAAATGACACCGACCGTACCCTCTGCAGATGCTTTATCACGCGGTGCCCTGACACGGGCAGGTATGACAGCAGTATCATAATGCTCAGCCATTTCATGATAAGTTTTATTGATTTTTGGTGTGTACCAGTCACTGCGGTCTACTCCGGTACGAAGATTGTCTGGGATAAGCATTCGTGTACTGCCCCCGAAGTATTGGTACATATGGACATGTGCGGTAATCCAGCTTTCCATGTCCATGGAGAAAAAAGCTTCTACATATGCATACAGGCTGTAACTCAAAACGCCGACAAACAGGTAGCATGAAATGATTTCACCGGTTGCAGACTCGACAATCCTGGCGGTATCACCAGCCCAATCTACTTCAATCTGTTCCCCTGGTTTACGTGGGATATGCATGGTGGCACGTTTCTTCTCACGATGCTTCTGGTAATGAAAACAGAACTGGGAATACATCAATGGTAATTCATTTGACTGCCGACATTCCTCACAGTATTCATTCCAGAGCAGTTTCAAGGTTACACCATTACGCAGCATTTCCTTGTCGATATACTCGTAGTCAGGGTATCTGCGGTCAACGGATGGCACAGACTTGTCTGGAAAAAGAAGCTTTTCCAAATCCGCATCTGTTGTTTCGGCCTTTAACGGCCATGCGATGTCCAGTTCCTTTGCACGGTTCAAAACATTCCGAATCGTTTTCCTGGCGCATCCGCAGCTACTGGCGATGCCAGTTTGATTGATTCCAAGGCTTGCCAGCCGAAGAATTTCTCTGTATTGGGTCATGATACATGACCTCCTTCATAATGGATTTAAATCGATGGAATCGATGCATATCTCCATTATAAACAGTTGGAACGTGTCCGGAATGAGTGGAATCTTATCCCGGAACGATTGGAATCAAAGTCCGGTCAGAGTGCGAAATCACGTCCGGAATATTCACTAACATTAAATTATAAATATTATTATATTGTAATACTATAATTTAGATAGTTTTAAAACTAATTCATCTTCTGTTATGCCATAATTTAAAACTTGCTTTCCTAAAAATAATTTATCTTTTTCGCAACTATCAAAACAAGCTTTCACCCAATTATAAGATCTATTTAAGTCAATATAAAAATATCGTTTTACTGTGGTATCGGATAAAAGTAACACATATGGCATATTGTGTCCATCTAAATATTCGTAATAATCTCTTTCAATATAAAATCGGTTATTATTACTTTCCATGTAAAAGATATGAATTTTATTTTTTATTTTAATTATTTTTATATCACTTTCTTGGTCAACTATTTTAAAGTCAACTTTTCCAAATAAATTGCTAAATTTCATTTCTTTTTATCCTTTCGTTGTATTAAACCAAAAAAATACTAACTTTATGTTATATATTTTTGATTGCCATTTCATTTTTACTAATATACAATAATACATATCAAATATATTAAGGAGGTTTTTGCTATGATTATTAATCAACCTTATGACAATCAACTAGGGATTGATTTAATAGCTCAATTAGAATCTGAAAATTATAATTCATTCACTATTATGGTTGCTTATGCAAAATTGAGTGGTGTTTATCGTTTATTACCTTATTTAAAAACATTTAAAGCCCAAAATGGAAAACTCAGGTGTATTGTTGGTATTGATCAAAAAAACACTACTTATGATGCCTTGGTTCAACTTAATTCAGTAATGGATGAACTATATATATTCCATTCAGAAAGTTTTACACAAACTTTCCACGTCAAATGTTATTGGCTTTCAGGTGATGATGATTTATGGTATTCCATTGGTTCAAACAATCTGACTGCTGGCGGTCTTTTTAGCAATTATGAAATGAGTGTAACTAATCATCTTAATGGAGATAACATGATTCATCAAATTAAGAACTTAAATGATATCTTTAGTAGTTACACAGATAAGACCTCAACATGTTGTCAAAAAGTTGATATTATTTTTATAAATAGATTACTAGAATATGGCTATGTATTTAAGGAACTTCAACTCAGAAAAGCATTAATTAAATCTAAGTCAACATCAGAAACAACCGATACTAAAGACAAAACTGTACTTTTTGGAAAAGAAATTTTTTCAGCACCTTCACTTCCAGTTGAATATAAAACTAAAAAATCAAACTCAACTACACCATCAAGACCAACAGATGCTACCACGACTCCCCCGCCCACCTCTTTACCAAAGAATGTACCTATTGAAGAAATTACTACAGATGCCAAAGATTACCTAATCCGGTTTGTTCCTGGTGCCGGTAATCGTTCAAAACAAGTTCATTTTACAATCGATTTATTAAAAAACTATTTTATGCTGGAACCAGGTGATTCTATCCTTTTACAGGAAATGTCGCCTTCTGGTGAAGTTAGCACTTTAGAGCATCGCCAGATAGTATTTAGCCATGCAAACAGCAATGTAAAGATTGAAATAAGGGGTGCTGGTATACTAGACACTAACTACCCTACTGATCTCGAAAGACGCCCTATCCTTGTTGTAAAAAGAGTTAATAGCAATCTTTTTACATACATGCTCTTAATGAGTGGTAATGAAGGTTACAATAGTATTAATACTTATCTCAAAGCTCTTCCAAAAGGTCGTTCATTGCAATATAAGGTAATTAATGAAAACACCATGTTTTCTTTATGGGACGATTGCCCATTAATGTAATTTAAAATAAATAAGTGGGATTGATTATTCTGTCCCACTTATTTTGCTATACTGGATTATTTCTAAAAAGATCTTCATAACTTGGTGCCTTTGAATTTTTCTTAGCAGGATTCGGTTTTTGTACAATAATAATATATTCATTAACATTTTTGAAAAGAAAATTTGGTGGATAAGGATAACTACCAAATATAGGCCTCTGAGAAGCTGACGATCCCCATTTCCCACCTGTTCCATCTTTATTCCAAATTATTTGATTAACTAAAGAAAATCCTATCCCCTGTGTTATTTTTGTCAAATCTGATGCAATAGGAATTGTCAATAGTCCATGTTCCTTTGTATTTTGATTTACATTTGCTGTTACAATACAGAGTTTTCTGCCTGGCTTAAGTACTCTATAGCATTCTCTAAATATTCTTCCCATCTCAGTCAAAAAATCATCATAAAATTCAAAGTTTCCGCTATTACCATCATAATCACCATAATCCGCTTTATTCCAATAAGGTGGAGATGTAACAATAACTCCCACACTGTCATCTTCAATTGAAGACATATTACATGAGCTTGTATTATTAATATTATAAGCTGGTTCCTCAATATGCTGAATATTAACATACTCATCTAATCGATGCAATGACTCATCTCTAAACATTGTATTTGTTTCAAAGCCAACATATTCTCTATTACATTTAACTGCGGCTTTTCCTGTTGTCCCCATTCCAGAAAAGGGATCCAGTACTTTTTCTTCAACAAATGAAAACATTCTTATTAACCGATATGGTATTTCTTCCGGAAAAACAGCCGGATGTATTGTATCACTTGTATTTGCAATACTCCATACAGTCTTAGTCCATTCCTTCCACTCTTCATTTGTTACAATTGATGCTTCTTTTATTTCTTTAGATATTGCTTGCATATCTAAACTCCTTTCATTTTACCTTCCACAGAGAATCTGGTTATTGTACCATGAATCTATATAACCTTCAAATTCTTTAGGCAAACATAAATGTTGTATTATTATTTTTTCTACAGTTGAATATATGTCTTTACATTTCAAATGATCATAGTTTACTATGCATTTCTTTGCATTAAATGATTTTAATGGATATTTTAATAAATGCTCACAATATTCTTTCCCCAACTTTACAATTTTCTTATATACAATATCATCAAACGTATTTTTATTTATGCTAATCTCATTTAGGAAAGAAACATTCACATGAAATCCATCTCCTGTTACTGACCAATACCAATAAGAGATCCTATTTGAAATCATGCTAATAAAAAAATATTTATCTTCTTCTGTTGGAAAATAAAAAAATTTCATAGAAGAAGGAATATACCTACTATTATTTTCATCAGTTGATGGTGGAATATGATCATATGCACATAACCAATTATAGGCAGTTCCATTTAGCACCACTAAATTTTCATTTTTTGTTGATAAACAATCCTGTAATAGACTTGCCTTTTTATCAGACAACCTTTTGTATACAATACATTCTATCTTTGAATTTAATTTAGGTATGACAGTATTTCTTTGATTTGTAAATTCAATCAGATTTGTTCTATCGAACAAAAGATGCCTATTTTCATTTGTCCATCTTTGCAACCCAGTTGTTTGAAATTTTCCTTTAGTTTTCTCTGCCTTTCTAAACAAGATGGTATTTCTTGTCTTAACTTGATCACCAAATAAAGAATCAGGACTACGGTCAAAATTGATAAATGACCAAGTGATACCTATTTCAGACATTATATTATTTCTCAATTCTACAAAAGGTGCTGATTGGGAATAGCAAATGGATAAAGGTACAATCAATCCAGAACAGCTTAAATCCTCCGAATATCTTATGATGTTTTTAACAAACTCAATAAATAAATTCCCTTTATTTTCCAATGTTACATATGGAGGGTTCCCAATTATACATGTAAATTTTTGTGGAAAAAACGGATGATCCTCTAATACTTTTTTCAAGTTACTTGAATCTCCACAAACAATATTTCTTCTAAATACATTCCAATATTGACCTATTTCTTCTTTGCCCTCTGCAAGTGGTAAAACATTAAGAATAAGCGCTATTTGACAACTTTCTACTGCAATATTACTCTTATCTATCCCCCAGATACTTTGCTTTAAAAAATCAACGATTTTATTTTTTGAAGCAGGAGAATAATAGTATTCATTAATTATAGCTGACAAAAAAACTCCAATGCCACAGCTACAATCTAGAAATGTTTTATTATACATGGATTGAAACTGACCAATCGCATTAGTACATGTATTTACCATAAATTTAACAACATCTGCAGGTGTATAATATATCCCAAGATTTTTTTTCTTTTCATTATCTATATGAACTCCTCTTCTAATTGGCATTTTCAAAAACGTATTTGGATTATATTCAAATACTTCAAATGCATAAATTACTAAATCAGTCCATTGTGGGATTTGCTTAATATTCTCTATTTTCTTGTATACATTAGAAATATCTATATTCTTTTGAAACGCAAAGAATTCTCTTGTCCATTCTCCACCTAAAGCCGCACGTACATCATTTAAAGATAAAAACTCAAAATCATTATTGTTTTTAGTTTTATTAATTACCGTATAAATACAAAGAAGTAACACTATCTTTCTAGAATAATCATCCGAAATCAAATATTGATCTTGTAAAACTAATCTCGTTTCTTGAATTATAGTTGCTATTCTATCTATGTAAGTATTTTTTTGAGTCATACTTAATTCCGTCTCACTCATATAGATCTCCTTCAAATTACTTAGAAGCTATTTTTAAAATTATTTCATTATTTTTTACATCAAGAAAAATATCAAAATACGTCTCTCCTGGAACTACCTGCATATTCCCTTCAATTCCTTTTGGAAGGCGAATTCTATTATCTTTTTGCATTACATATGAATCTAAATATATTCTGTCATCATTCTTGGTTTTTTTCATTTTAAACCCTCTTATTAGACTATATTTACACTATATTCAAACTAATTAAATCCTGATTTTAGTCCAATAGAATTGTACTTTATTATAGCATAATAGTCAATCAAAACTTTAATAAAATCTTTTGGTATTTGCCATACTACCTTTGCTCATTAATTCCCTTTATCTTTCAAATTTTTTTATCCTTATGCGTACCCGTTGTCAATAAAGCAGAAACTTTATTGACAACGGGTAGCAGAATAATACATCCTGCCCCGTAGTTTTTAATTTTTACTTACATCGCATACCTTTATTTCATTTTATCTAAAATCTACATTGCAATTCCTATACCACACTGAATCCCAATTTCCATATAAACCATCTTCCCTAATATGCTGAATATTCAACCTATTAAATATTTCAGGAGTTTAGTTCATGCTAACACCCCCAGATTTTTCAATATAAAGACACAATCCTGCAATCCCTTACGATAAACATATTGTTCTTCTTTAGAATCAACCTCAAGGATAAGTTCAAAACATTCAACAGCAAAATCTTTCTCCTCTTTAGTAAACATCGTGTCACAATCACGTTCCATTGCATCAAGCTTTTCTTTGAGCAAGTCATATTCATCCGTTGACTTAAACTCTTCTACTGCCCGGCTCAACAATTCGTCGATAAAAAGGGCAAATTCTTTATTTACGCTCATAGTCACATCTTCCTTTCAAAAAATCGTATAACTCTTGAAAGATTCATGCTGCGCATGTTATAATATTTACGCTGTATTTGCTTTCGGCATATGTTGGCGGGGAAGTGGTGTAGTACGTTTGCCAACAAGCGCACCGCTTCCCATTATTTACTATTGAGGACTTTAATACCGTCACGTAACCCTTGCGGACGAGATACTCCTTTTTCGTTGCAATACTTGTCCAACATCTGTAGTTCTTGCTCTGTAAGCCGAACATCAACACGAACTATTTTCGGATTTTTTGTTATAGGACGCCCTCTTTTCTTATCGGACATGCTCACCCCCTCTCTTTGCCAACATCTAAATTATAATTTATTGCCGCCAATAAATCAAGTATTTATTTACCGCCAATAATTATTTATCGACTTAATCCATGTGACCAATTAGACCGCTTATTTGCCTTTTCTACCTGTTCCATCTCCTTAACCTGCTCAATTATCGTCTGAACCTTCTCTTTTCCTATAAAACGCTCAATCCTCTCCTGTCCAATCAGTATAGTGGAAAGAAACATACCATGTTCCACGTGCTTCATCTTTGTATGATGCCATAAACTTACCCTTTCTTAATTTGCTTTTTTCATACCGTATATTTTCTCTTGAAAATACTTTCTGCTAACTTTACCTGCAATCGTGATAAATCCCTGTTGATCCAGTTCTTCATTCATCTGCTTCACCAACTTATATGCAAAAGGCTTTGATACTCCTAGTTCTTCTGCCACTTCACTTGCTGTTACAAATAGGCCTTTCCCCATCTACCTACCCCCTTTCGTCTTTTTGTTATCGGCTTCCATTTATGTTACTCACTGTCAGCATTTCAACTGACCTCAATCACTTTCATGCTTTGGGATTGCTCCTTTTCGAGATTCCCACCATTTACAGGAGTGTCTTTCTTCGCTCGTCCTAATGGAGTTATGGCAAAGTCTGTTGGTGCATAATATAGCTCATTTAGTTTTAACATTTTTGTTAATGTTGTATTTGCATTATACATTAACTAATTTGTTAATGTCAAGTATTATATTAGCAAATTTGTTAAAGTTTTTATTTACTATATTTTAATTATGGTTTATAATTGGTGAAAAGGTGGTGATAATATATGACTATCGGTGATAAGATCAGACATATTCGCAACTTCCGGGGGCTTACTCAAAAGGACTTGGGATTAAAGATCGGATTAGATGCGAAAAGTGCTGATAATAGAATTGCTCAATATGAAACTAATTACAGGGTTCCTAAAAAGGACATGCTGGTACAGATTGCAGAAGTACTAGATGTGAATGTGATGAACTTTATTGGTTCAACACCGGGTTGTGCAGAAGATATTATGTTTACGTTCTTCTGGATGGATGAAGATAACCGAGGAACAATTAATCTTTTTCAGTTGGTGAGAAATCCGGGAAAGACTAATACCTCTGATGATACGACTGTTCGCTATAATGATAATGATGACTGGCCTGCTCATGCACCAGTGGGGATTTATTTCAATTATGGGATTGTTAATGATTTTATGAGAGAATGGTTGAAGCGGAAAGAAGAATTGAAGGCGAAAGAAATTACCAATGATGAGTACATGGAGTGGAAATTGAATTGGCCTAGCACTTGTGACAGGAATAACTCCCCCAAACCTTGGCGAACTATACAAGATAAACATACAAATTAATTATGAGGTGCGTTATGCAAAAGAAATTTTCCGAGTTTTATGTTGATATCGGATTCAAAAAATACCCATTTAGAGAAAAGACCTCCGAAAAAGAAGAGATTAAAAAATTATTCATTGAGCCACTTAATTACTCACTCTTAGAAGACGATTTCGAAAATTATCGAACTGTAATCGTAAGCGGTGATAGAGGTACTGGTAAGACCATGATGTTAAAAGATATAGAGGCAAAAACTGATAGCAATAAATTAGTCTGCCAAATAACCAATTTCGAAAGTATACCTCTTAACGAGAATTTAATTGATTTTTACTCACTTATACTTGAAACTCTAGTAAATCAAATATTGATTTTCTTAGCAACAAACAAAAAGCGATTGAAGTCTCTATCATCTGATGAGAAAATTTTACTATCATTATTAATCGAAAAATACGGTGATGCATTTACTGAAAAACAATTATCTGACCAAATCGAAAAAGTACAACTCAATTTAATAAAACGTATTGTAAATAGATTTTCACCATCAATCACATCCATCTTTAACTTTAGTGCTACAGCAATAACTAACTTTGGTAGTGAAGCTCTTACAAAACATTTTGGACACTATCTTCCCGCTGTTAATGAAGGAAATATCCAAAAGATTATACCGGATATCAAATTCACTGTAGAAAATGAATTTAAATCTGTTGAAATATCATATTCACTACTTGAAAAATCACTAGCGTTAGCATGTAAAACAAATGATACACCTCCTATTATTTTAATTGATAAATTAGACGAGGATCAGCGACTAGCTAATGATGCTGAATTAATTTCAGATTTTATCAAAGACTTATTATGTGACACTAATTTATTACATAATTCTAATATACAACTTGTTATTTCCGTTTGGAAAATACCGTTTAAGTTCCTTGACTCTGTTTTCCGACGTTCAAAGCATTCAGTTTATGACATTATATGGAACACTGAACATTTAGAAACCGTACTAAATAAACGTATAAAACATTACTCAGATGGTGATCTTAATGATTACCAAATTCTTTTCGACGATAACATAACACAGCTTGATATAGACAAACTCTTCGAATTATCAAATTCCAATCCAAGGGATCTTTGGGGTATATTTGATTGCATTTATAAAGAACAGCATCAATTAGATGCGCAAGCAACCAAAATATCTTCTCAAGCTCTCACCAATGGTCTTAAATTATTTGTTGAAACATTTACTTTTTATGAGTATTATCCTCGGAAAAGAGATGCACGAAAGAATACTAATGATATTTACAGTTATATTCAACATCTTTTAAAATTAGACAACAATACTGAATTTACTAATTACGAATTACTAAATGCCGCCAATACTGGAGGATCAACAAGTAATTATATTACCGGGATGTTAAATATAGGATTAATTTCAAAAACAGAACGTAAGCGTGATGGCGGTGCGATAATTTATGAAATCATTGATCCTAAAATAAGATATGCTATAAAAAATAAATTAGAAATCACACGTAATTAAAAATCAGGTATCAAAAAGGTATCACACTAACCATAAAAGCTCCAGAAACGGCGTAAATACGCCATTTCTGGAGCTTGCTTTACTATTCAAACTCAATCGTCCCTGGCGGCTTACTAGTCAAATCATACATCACCCGATTCACATGATCCACTTCATTTATAATCCGATTCATCACCTTCTGCAGCACATCCCATGGAACCTCCGCTGCT
>Ga0153944_1000647_pt1 | contig 15023 bp, 14 predicted proteins | sample TSNJ028MetaG_FD_104703 | JGI IMG/M metagenome (GOLD analysis project Ga0153944, IMG submission 104703) | Attine ant fungus gardens microbial communities from New Jersey, USA - TSNJ028 MetaG | ecosystem: Host-associated > Fungi > Mycelium > Unclassified | place: USA: New Jersey, Wharton State... | reverse complement strand
TGGCGGCTGGTTACTGACTCTGGGCGGATATGTAGCCAATCAGGCGATTCAGCCTGAGTCAAGTACGCGAATGATTCGTTTCATGTTTTTAATCGGTCCGATATTATGCTACAGCCTGATGATATTCTTCATGATGAAGCTCAAATCCATAAAGGCAAAGGATGATGCCGCTCTGCAGATGCAATAGAATAAAGTGTCAAGGGGACTCGCTCCCCTTGATACCATATGTCTTTCGGTATTGTGCTGGTGTAGTATTCTCTAAAGATTTGAAGCTTTTAATGAAATTAGCGGCATCAGCGTATCCAACTAATTGGGCAATCTCAGAAATCATCAGAGAAGATTGCTTCAACAATTCTTTTGCCTTGTTTATTTTTACATAGGTAAGGTAATTGTGAAGGGACATTCCCAATTCCATTTTTAAATTCTTATTAATATGTGTCAGACTAAAACCAAAATTCTCTGCTATATGTTTACATTGCACCGTAGCATAATTCTTATTGATATATGTGATAACAGACGGAATCAAATCCTTCATCGGAGCGATTGTTTTATGGAAACTGAAATCAGCCTCTGCATGCATCATGACATAGATCAGGATTCGGCAAAACGATAAGCTGATTAACTGGTTTCGGTAATTTTCTGTCTGACAGAACTCGATTATCAAATCCAGTATCATATTTCGGATATCAGGACAATGCTTCGTATGGAATAAGGGGATTGATGGTATTTCTTTATTGAGAACCATCTTTGAGAGCAAATCCGTGAAGGATTCCGATTTCGGCAGACAGTCTAAAATACAATCTTTCATCCAGCTTGCTCTGACAATAATATTGATTACAATGCTGTCATCCTCAACAATCAATTTATGATTAACATCAGGCGGTATTAAGATCAAATCATTGGCGGTCAAAGCAAGTTCTGATTCATTCTCTGTATAGATGATATGTTTACAGGTTCCGGAAACCACAAATGAGAACTCGAAAAAGGAATGCTTGTGAACCGTACAATTATGGTAACGTGGATGCTTGAGGATACTGAACGCTTCCTGTTTGTTTGGGAATGGCTGTTCATCATATACCTGGGCGGCAGTGGCAGGAAATAAGTCCATCTGGTAAGAAATTAATCCGTCTTTGATGGGGTTTATCTCGTTGATGACCCGAATATCGTGTTTGGCAAGCAATTGATTTGCTTTGGTAACTGGAATATGAGCCCCGTAATTGCGGTAGTAGCCCATACATATTTTTTCATATTCCGATAACTGAAAGAGCCAGGTTATTATTTGTTCTTTGCTGGAAGCACTGTTCATTCGATCACCCCTTTCTTAAATTATAGTTGAGAAGAAATTGAAAGTCAAATAAAACAATGGCTGGGAGTAACGATAACACTACCCCTGGACAAAAGGAGAGTTACATGAAAATATCGCATTTAAAAGTCAATCATTTATGCAGACCACTGGGTTTTGCATTTGAAAAACTGGTATTGGCATACATGGTCGAGAAGTCTGCCGGAAAAAAACAAAAATGTGCAAGAATTCAAATTGCCGGTGATGAGGAATTCAAAGAAGTTATCTACGATACAAAGGAAAGAGAAGATATTGATTCGCTTGGCTTTCGGGTCGAAGGGATTCAGTTAGAGCCGTGCCGACGCTATTACTGGAAAGTTGCTGTTACGGCAGATAATGGTGATTGGGCAGAGAGTGAAGTCAGTTGGTTTGAAACGGCAAAAGATGATGTTTGGCAGGGAGACTGGATTGGGAGCAGTTTTGATAAAGATGAGCATGTTGTTTTATTCCGGGACTTCAACATTCAAAAAAAAGTTGCCAGGGCCAGGCTGTATATCAGCGGACTTGGTCTGTATGAGGCATATCTAAACCGGGAAAAGTGCGGAGATGATTACTTTATGCCGGGATATTGTGATTACCATACATGGATTCCCTATCAAGCCTACGAGCTGGAACTTTTGCACGGGCAAAACCGGCTGGAAGTTTTATTAGGGAACGGTTGGTATAAGGGCGAGTATGGATTGGGGCGGGAAAAAGAAATATTCGGTAATCAATTTACCGTTATTGCAGAACTGAAGATTTGGTATGAAGATGGAGAAGAGCAGATTATTTTAACCAATGAAGAGTGGAAATGCCGGAAGAGTAAAATTGTTTCCAGTGGTATATATGCCGGAGAGGTGTACGATGCCTTAAGAGATATAAAAGAACATAAGCCGGTCACCCTTCTTAATCTTGATAAGAACAAATTGCAGCCACGCCTTTCACCTCTTCTTAAAGTGGCAGAACGGCTCAAGCCGGTTGATTTAATAGTGACTCCAGCAGGAGAACAGGTGTTGGATTTCGGGCAGAACATGACCGGCTGGGTGTCTTTTCAGAGCACGTTGGCATCCGGACAGAAAGTTATCCTGCAGTATGGCGAGGTTCTTCAAAAAGGTAATTTTTATCGGGACAATTTAAGAAATGCCAAGGCGGAATTTATTTATACTTCAGATGGTGTTCAAACAGAGGTGCGGCCGCATTTTACATACTTTGGTTTTCGCTATGTGAAGCTAACCGGTTGGAATGAAACTGTTGATCCGGATATGTTTACCGCCTGTGTGATTCATTCGGAGATGGAACAGACCGGGCATATTGAAACCTCTGACCCAAGGGTCAACCGGCTGTTTTTAAATGCCCTCTGGGGGCAGAAGAGTAATTTCTTTGATGTGCCGACTGATTGTCCGCAGCGGGACAGTCGGTTTGGATGGACTGGGGATGCCCAGATGATTTCCGGTACTGCCTGTTACAACATGGATGTTTATGCCTTCTTTAATAAGTACTGTTTTGATATTTTTCAGGAGCAAAAGAAGACTGGCGGTTTTGTACCTCATGTTGTTCCCTTAGTTAATCATGGATGGTTTGGAGCGTCGGCGGCCTGGGGAGATGCTGCAACGATTATTCCATGGAATTTGTATCAGCATTTTGGGGATGTCACAATTCTGGAACGGCAATATGCCAGTATGAAGGCGTGGGTAGACTATATCCGAGAGGAAGATATCCGTCATGGAGACCACAAGCTTTGGCTGGGAGGACGTCATTTCGGCGACTGGCTGGCGATGGATGGAATCAGGGAAGGCAGCCGGTTCGGAGGAACCGACCATGATATGATAGCATCTGTCTATTACTATTATTCGGCAATGATTTTGGCCAAGACCGCAAAGATATTGGGTGAAGCTGAGGATGAGACATACTATCATCAATTGGCTGTGGATATAAAAAGTGCATTCATCGCGGAATATTTTACAGCTGCCGGGCGTTTAAGTATTGATACCATGACAGCCCATGTTCTGGTCCTGCATTTTGACCTGACGCCGGAAGGGGCTAAGAAGCGGGTGATTCTTCGCCTGAGGGAAATCTTATGTGCCAACGGATACCGTCTGGCGACTGGTTTTGTCGGAACCCCGTATCTGTGTCCTGCGTTGTCAGAGAATGGTTTGAATAAGCTTGCCTATCAGCTTTTACTGGAAGAAAACTGTCCGAGCTGGCTTTATGAGGTTAAAATGGGAGCAACGACGATCTGGGAACGATGGAATTCAATTCTTCCGGATGGGAGCGTGAACGGAACCGGCATGAATTCATTGAATCACTATTCTTACGGCTCCATTGTCGAGTGGATGTACAAATATATGCTGGGGCTGCGGACCAGTGAGGAAGCACCGGGATTTCGCCGAGCTATCATTGAGCCATATATCGACCCTTCTGTCAGTTGGGTACAGGGGACGGTAGCAACTATGGCGGGTACCTATAAGATATCCTGGACCTTGAAGGAGCATGAGATTTCTATAAAGGTCACGGTGCCTTTTGGTGCTGAGGCAGAGTTGGTGCTGCCCGGTGCCGGTATCAGTGAAGTTCTTACAGCTGGAGAATACGAGTTTGTGCGGGAGTTCACATGTTTGCAGGAAGGAGCATATTCATTGGAGAGTTCACTGACTGTTATCCTGGAAAATAAAGAAACGCTGGAATTGCTGGAGGAGTACGTGGGACCGGTGAATAAAATACCTTGTTTGGAGGAAGTACATTCACTAAAAGGTCTTTTGCATATCCCCTTTGTTTATTTGGATCAAGACCAGGTTGCGTCATTAGAAAAGCGACTGTCCACGATTGGAAATAAAACCGATTTACAAAGGAGCAGCTGAAAGAGGCATCATGTCATTAAGTTAAGCGTGAAATGATCTGGATAATTGTTGAAAAAAGCGGAGGAATTTTTTATTACTCTTCCGCTTTTTTTGCATCAAAACCAGGTAAAGCTCAGGGATAATATTATTAACATAATAATGAATGTTACCGTCTCCGTATTGAGTGGCGGTATCTTTTTGTGTGATTGACAGACTCATATTTTAATTGCCATATGACATGCGGGGTGGTTACAAAAATGTGACTAAGTTATAAAATTGTGCGTACTTTTATGATTATTACTGATACTCTACAATCAAGTTAAGAACAAGAATTGATGTGAGTGGAGGAAATCTGCCAAATAAAGTGGAAGGTTTCCTCATGGAGATGAAAAAAGTGTAAGTATATAATAGGGATAGCAGCAGAGAAAAATGTATTCCGGACAACATTTTATATCAGCAAAGCTATAGTAGGGGGGAATAAGGTGAATGATAAAAGGCATTTTACCTTGTTAAAAGCATTAAGCCAGGGAGTCGTTTGTATAACCGAGGATTTGGAAAAGAAGTTAGATGTGGGCAGCCGTACCTTGCGAACTTTAATCAAAACCTTGAATGAAGAACTGATTGTCTTCGGTGCAGAAATTAAAAGAAAGCGAGGGATAGGGTATCAACTGGAAGTTTGGGATGAACAGTTATTTGCAGGATTTCTGATGAGAGTGAAGACAGAGGAAAGAAGTGAAAAGTTACTCCCGGCAACACCGTCGGAGCGGGTACAGTATCTTCTGGGACTGCTTTTAAATCTGGAGCGGTATATAAAGCTGGATGAACTTAGCGACATGCTGTATATATCAAGAAGGGTATTATCAGATGACTTGAAAGAGGTCGAAGCAATCCTGCAGAAATATCATCTGGGAATTGAGCGGAGAGCCAACTATGGGATTCGTGTTACAGGTGAAGAGCGAGACGTTAGAAGATGTATGATTGACTGTGTATATGAAAGTCAGGTGCCGCCATGGAAGGCAGAGACAGAGCAGGAGTTAAGTCATGTTGACCGTGTTGTGAGGCAATGTATAAAGCTGCATAAACTGAAAATGTCAGAACTGGCAATCAGAAATATCATTATCCATATTTATACTGCGATTTGTCGGATTCGTAATCAGCATTATGCGGCAGACAATGGCAAATTTGATAAAAAGCTTTATGCATTGGATTATGATGCCGCTAATTATATTGCGGATGCAATCTATGATGAGTTTGGTCTTGATTTTCCAGAAGCCGAGATCGGTTATATTGCGGTTAGACTCGCAGGGATGAAGATGTTTGATGGTAATACCGGTTTAGAGCAAAACCTGATTGTGACCCCGGAGATCAGCAGTCTCGTGCTGGAAATGCTGAAGACAGTAAAAGATGCATTTCAAATTGATTTAAATAAAAACTTGGAATTGCGGATGTCATTAAGCCAGCATATTGTACCCATGACAGCGAGAATACGATTTGGTTTGAAATTGAAAAATCCGCTTCTCACTGATATAAAGAAGCGGTTTTCATTAGCATATGCCATAGCGGGACAAGCATGTACGGTTATTAATCATCATTATGATACGGAACTGTCAGATGATGAGATTGGATATGTTGCTCTTGCCTTTGCGCTGGCTCTGGAGACCGAGGGGACAAAGCCAAGATGCAAAAATGTTCTTCTGGTATGTGCTACAGGGAAGGGAAGTGCTAAACTGCTGCAATATAAATACCAGCAGGAATTTGGGGACTACATCCATCACATTGAGACATGTGACGTTGGTGAGTTGGATAGAATAGATTTTCATAAATTTGATTATCTCTTCACAACAGTACCAATACCAATATCAGTACCGATTGTAATTCAGGAAATTGATATGTTTCTTGGAGAAGAAGACATTTCAAAGGTCAAGAGGATCTTGTCACAGGGAAGTCATTCCAGTATTGAGAAATATGTTGTTAAAGAGTTGTTCTTGTCAGAATTGAAGGCGGCCACGAAAGAAGATGTCTTAAAGGCAATGTGCAGCCAGGCAGAACAGTTCGGATTGACAGAGGATGGGTTTTATGAGGCAGTAAGCAGAAGAGAAGCGATGGCGAATACCGATTTTGGTGAACTTGTAGCGATGCCTCATCCGGATCGTTGTGTCAGCAAAAGAACCTTTGTCTGTGTTGGGATTTTAGAAAAACCCGTTTTTTGGGGGAAACGGAATGTTCAGGTGGTTTTTCTGGTTGCAGTATCGGATAAACCGGATCAGGAGTTGCAGATGTTTTATCAGACCATTGCCAGATTCCTTTTAAATGGGCGGCAGATTCAGGAATTGATACAGAAGCAGAATTATCAGGAACTTGTGACTCAATTAAGAAGAATAGAACAGGATGTTAAGAATGGAGGAAATTAGAATGGATGAAGCAAAATATCTTCCGGCTTTTCAGATTATTATGAATGCTGGAAATTCCAAGGCGAAATCAATGGAGGCCTTGGAAGCTGCCAGAAGTTATGATTTTGAGTTAGCTAGAGAATGTATTTGTAAGGCGGAAGATGAGCTGCATCAGGCTCATGATGCTCAAACGGAGATGATATCGGCAGAAGCAGGAGGGAATCCGGTGGATGTCAACATTATTCTGGTACATTCGCAGGACCATCTTACGATGGCAATGATGACAAAGGATTTGGCAGAAGAAATGATTCATATATATAAGACGATCCATCAATTGAAAGGAGAATAATTTATGAAGATTATGTTGGTTTGTGCACAAGGGCTTTCCACCAGTTTATTAGTGGAAAAAATGAAGGAATATGCGAAAAATGAAGGCAAAGATTATCAAATCTGGGCAGTTGATCAGGCTGCTATCGAAAGGGAATTGGGGAACTTTGATGTCCTTTTGCTGGGACCGCAGGTTCAGCATACACTGAAACGGGTAGCTAAACTTGTAGGAGATGCCGCTCCGGTGGCTGTCATTAAGCCAATCGATTATGGAAGAATGAATGCAGCTGGAATTCTGCTTTTGGCAGAAGAATTGTGCAAACGATAAAGTGGGAGGAGTTAGAGGTATGATGGATAAATTTACAGAGAAATTGACAGATATTGCGGCTGCGTTTGAAAATAACAAGCATTTGATGGTTATTAAAAATGCATTTTTAGGGATTATGGGATTTGTTATTGTAGGTTCTTTTGCAACCCTTTTTAATGCGGTTCTATGCAGTACAACCACCGGTCTGGCACGTTTTCCGGCGTTGTCCTGGCTGGCAAATCTGTCCGGCATGTTTTCTGCCATTAATAACGCTGCCATGAATATTATGGCTGTAATGATTGCGGTTATTATGGGGTTTTTATATGGCAGAAAAAACAAGGTGAATGAAACCACAAGTGCAATGGTCTGTCTGGTCAGTTTTTTATGCATATCGCCGATGTCTATCGATGTGAAAGTTGGCGAGGCTGTTCAGACGGTGGGGAAGGTTCTTCCCTTTTCTTCTGTCAATGCGGAAGGGCTGTTTGCTGCGATGCTGATTTCAATCCTGGCTTCCGAAATGTTCTATCGGCTGACTAAAGTAGAGGCGATTAAAATCAAGATGCCACCTCAGGTACCGAAAAACATTGCCAATACGTTTAATGATTTAGTGCCGATCGCTGTGACGATTTTGGTAATTACAGCAGTCGGAGAGGGAATCCGTACTGTAACCGGTACCTATATAACCAATATCATCTATAAGTTGGTGCAAATTCCATTACAGAAAGTTATCACTACTCCTGTAGGAATTGTAATCATGACCTTTATTGCCCTTATGTTTTGGAGTGTTGGAGTTCACGGGAATCAGTTGATTGCATCGGTCAGAAGCCCTCTGGAAGCAGCTGCTCTGGCAACAAACATTGCCTTGGTGGACGCCGGGATGCAGGCAACAGAAGTATATACAGGAGCTATGTGGACCGTATTTATTACCATGACTGGTTCCGGTATTACCCTTTCTCTGATTCTGGCAATCCTGGTATTTTCAAAACGTGAGGATTATCGGGCTGTTGCAAAGCTCGGACTGGCGCCAGGTATTTTTGGCGTCAATGAACCAATTATTTTTGGGCTGCCGATTGTGTTGAATCCGTTGCTGCTGGTTCCATTTATTTTTTCAGGATGTTTAGCAGCCGGAGTTTCTTACTTTGCCATTGCCAGTGGCTTTTTACCTTTCAATTATGTGGCAACGCCCTGGGGGCTTCCGCTTTTTGTAAATGCATTTGTTGCATACGGATCCTGGAAAGCGATTTTGGTGCAGATAATTATTTTGGGGCTCTGTTTTTTGGTATATACGCCATTTGTAAAAGCTGCTAATCGGGTGGAGCAGTAGGAACAACACGTAAAGAGGGGAGATCTAATATGATACATGGATTTTCGGAAGGATTCCTCTGGGGAGGCGCACTGGCGGCAAACCAGTGTGAAGGGGGATTTAAAGAAGGCGGAAAAGGAATGTCAGTTGCAGATGTGGCATGCTTAAAACCAGATGTAGATGTGAAAAATTTTAAAAAACATAATGAAGTGACTAGTGAGACAATACGGTCTGCTGTCACTGATCAAACTATGGCAGATTATCCAAAACGCAGAGGCATTGATTTTTATCATTATTACAGAGAAGATATCCGTTTGTTTGGAGAAATGGGATTTAAAGTGTTGCGTATTTCTATCGCCTGGAGCCGGATTTTTCCACACGGAGATGAGATGGAGCCAAATGAAGAGGGACTTCTTTTTTATGATGAACTGATTGGAGCATTGGTGCAGCAAGGAATAGAACCATTGGTAACCTTGTCACATTATGAAATGCCATTAGGTTTGGTCGAAAAATATGGTGGCTGGTATAGCAGAGAAGTTATTTCCTGTTTTCTGCGTTTTGCAGAGATTTTATTTCGGAGATATGGTGCACAGATTAAATACTGGCTGACATTCAATGAAATCGACAGTATTTTCCGGCACCCTTTTACCACCGCTGGGATTGTAATGGATCGGTATCCGCAGGACAAAATAAATTGCGTGATTTATCAGGCGCTCCATCATCAGTTAGTTGCAAGTGCGATGGCGACAGAACTTTGCCACCAATTGATACCAGATTCAAAGATGGGATGTATGCTGACAAAACTGACCTATTACCCATACAGCTGTAATCCTGATGATGCACTTCTTGCACAATATAAAAACCGGAAAAACTGTTTCTATACAGATGTACAGGTATTTGGTGAATATCCCAAATACATATGGCAGGAATGGGAACGGGAAGGAATCGTCATTGAAATGGCGGATGAAGACCATAAACGTTTAAAGAGTCATACTGTGGATTTTGTATCATTTAGTTACTATATGTCGTTTACGGCAAGTACTGATATATCCCGGGAGACGGCAGCTGGGAATACAGCTTCCGGTACGAAAAACCCCTACCTGGATGCAAGTGAGTGGGGATGGCAGATTGATCCCACAGGTCTGCGGTATTCCCTGATTGAGCTATATGACAGGTATCGGCTTCCCCTGTTTATTGTAGAGAATGGATTAGGTGCAAAGGATGTATTGACAGATAACAAAACAGTGGAGGACGATTACCGAATTGCCTATTTTAAAAAACATATTGAAGAAATGAAGAAGGCGGTGTGTGAAGATGGTGTTGAATTGATGGGGTATACTTCATGGGGACCAATTGATTTGATTAGTGCTTCAACCTCCCAGATATCAAAGCGGTATGGTTTTATTTATGTAGACTGTGATGATTTTGGAAAGGGAAGTATGAAGCGGTATCGGAAAAAATCGTTTTACTGGTATAAAAAAGTGATAGCCACCAATGGAGAAGAGTTGGCATAATAGTGAAAACAGCTGCTGTACTCATTAAGATCATGGTACAGCAGCTGTTTTCATTCCAATCTGCTTTTGTATTCGGTTCCCCAATTTTCCATTGCCTTAAAAATCGGTCGCATTTCCTCACCAAGTGTGCTAAGTGTATATTCTACTCGAGGCGGTACTTCTGGAAAAACCGTGCGGGTAATAAGACCATCTGATTCCATGGAACGCAGGCTGTCGGTTAAGACTTTCTGGCTGATACCGGGTATAGAATGACATAATTCGTTAAAACGCCATGGACGTTGTAACAGATTTCTCAAAATCAGGAGCTTCCATTTACTTCCTACTAACTGAACGGTAGTAGCAACCGGGCACTCCGGCAGTTCGTCTTTTGCTAACATGATATCCCCTCTTAAAAGTTTAAAAATGAATGTTACATTCAAATTATAATGCATTGTAGTGATTCTGACAAGTGGATAGGTTATAAAAAGGTAACTAAGTAATAGATTTGTGCGTACTTATTTTATCGTAAAATTTAATTTATAATATAATTGCGACCAGAAAAAGGTTCGACAAACTAAAATATGGAGGTAAATCATTATGGCACTTTCTAATTTGTCTGGATGGAATGAAGGGGAGACAGCATCAGCTTGTGGGACAGCTTGTGGAGCATCTGATAAACCGTCAGAATCTCCTTCTGCTTGCGGAGCAGCAGATAAACCGGAGGAAAAACCTTCTGCTTGTGGTACAGGCTGTGGTGCAGGGGAAGATAAGTGATTCTGTCTGAATGAACAGAGCATCCTCGGCAGTGTAAGGCGCTGCCGGGGATTTAACAATCTGATCTGCTACGCAACTATTTGTGCCGCCGGCTTTGGCGGCGGAATGGAGATTAATATGAAACAGTATTTTGCTTTCCAATGGCATATCACAGATGAATGTGATCAACGTTGTAAGCATTGTTATATTTTTTCCGAAGATACTTGTAAGTTACCGCAAGCTATGAGTTGGAATGAAATGCAGGCAGTGGTAGATAACTGTTGTGATATGTGTGACAGGTATGAGCGACTACCGTACTTCTATATCACAGGAGGTGATCCAATATTGCATCCTGATTTTTGGCGGTTGCTGGGTCTGCTCAAAAAAAAAGAAATTCCTTTTACTATTCTTGGTAATCCGTTCCATCTTGATCATGATGTATGTAAAAAGTTGAAGGAATATGGCTGTCAGAAGTACCAATTGTCACTCGACGGGATGCAGGAAACTCATGATTGGTTCCGTAAGCCGGGGTCTTTTGACTGCACCCTTGAGAAAATTACCTGTATCAGAAATGCCAGCATTCGTTCTGTGATTATGACTACGGTATCTGGTATGAATATCAAAGAAATTCCTGATATTATTGATACGGTGGTAAAGTACAAAGCTAATGTATTTGCTTTTGCTCGTTATTGTCCAACCAGCAATGAGAGGGATACTGGCATGACCCCGCGGGAATACCGCGATTTGCTTGATGTATGTTATCAAAGATTTCAGAAATATGAGGCAGAAGGGTGTACGACTTTTTTTAATCGAAAAGATCACTTGTGGACCTTGTATGAATATGAAAAAGGCATTTTTAAACTTCCGGAAGATGCCAGAGACGGGATGATTTATGGCGGATGTAACTGCGGTAACGGTCATCTGACAATTTTACCAACCGGCGATATATATGCTTGCCGTCGTTTTGAAAGCAAGGTGGGTAATGTTTTTGAAGCACATATTGCGGATGTGTGGGTATGTGACCGGATGGAAGGATATCGAAATTATGCAGAATTCAAGAAATGCTCGAAATGTGAGCTGTTAGCCTATTGTCGGGGATGTCCGGCTGTTGCTCATGGAGTAACAGGCGATTTTTATGGGGCTGATCCGCAATGTTGGAAGGAGGTTTCATCATGGAATTGATGAATTTAATGAAACATAGGAGATCGATTCGCAAATATCAGGACAGACAGATACCGAGAGTGGATCTGGAGAAAATCATAGAGGCTGGTATTTATGCTCCAAATGCCGGAGGCGGACAGCAGATACGGGTCTATGGCATCCATAACAAAAATTTAACTGAAATAATAGGTAAACTGAACATTGCTCGTTTTGAAAGGAGTAATTTGGCTGGTGCTCATGTTTCTAAGGAGCAGCCAAGTATCATTGACGATCCGGCAATTAAAAGCGGCTTTTATGGTGCGCCAACGGTTTGTGTGGTGTTTGGCCCCAAAAGCTTTTTCTATAGTATTCCAGATGCATTTTGCTGTGCGCAGAATATGGTTTTAGCAGCCTCCGAACTGGGAATTTCCTCATGCATCATTGCAAGAGCAGAAGAAACCTTTGACAATGAGGCGGGGAAGGGACTGCTGCAGGAGTGGCAGGTTCCGGATAACTTTATTGCAAGATGCTTTATTCTGCTCGGTTATTGTGACGGACCTTATCCTGATATAAAAGCACGAAAGGATGGAAGGATTCACATTATTGAGTAGTCAAAAAATCTAAATTCAGATAATGGAGTTGGTGTTATGCAAGGCTATGAAGAAAGATTAAAACGAGCAAAAAGCGCCATTCATGACGCAGAAAGTGTTCTGATAGGTGCAGGTGCAGGATTATCAGCTGCGGCCGGTCTCACTTACTCAGGAAAAAGGTTTACAGACCATTTCTACGATTTTATTGAGAAATATGGTGTGGAAGATATGTATTCAGCTACGTTTTATCCATTTCAGACGCAGGAGGAACTATGGGCACATTGGGCGAGGCATATTGACGTAAATCGATATTCACAGCCGGCAACTCAGCTTTATCAAGATTTGTTACAGCTGGTTCAGGATAAGGACTACTTTGTTATTACGACTAACGTGGAAGGTCAGTTTGAAAAAGCTGGGTTTTTAAAAAATAAAATCTTTGAGGTGCAGGGGAATTATGCCTATTTGCAATGTGCCAGAGGCTGCCATGACAAACTGTACTATAATAAAGAAATAGTAAAGGAGATGGTGGCATGCACAAAAGATTGCCGTATTCCTTCTCATCTTATTCCTAAATGTCCGGTCTGTGGTGATTCGATGGATGTGAATTTGAGGAAGAACAACTATTTTGTACAGGATGGAAATTGGGAACAGGCCAAAGCCTGTTATGATAGGTGGTTAGAAATGAGCAGTAGAAAGCGAATCGTTTTCCTGGAACTCGGCGTTGGTTTTAATACTCCTGGTATTATCCGCTATCCCTTTGAACAGATGACTTGTCATAACGCGAAATCAACATTGATACGGATGAATAAGGACTTTCCGCTGGGGTTCAAAGAAAATATCTGCCGCACAGTTTCTTTTGATGAGCAAATTCAGGATGTAGTGGATGCTCTTACTGGAGCATCTCTTAAGAATAGGTGTAGTGATGGGGGGATGGCGCAAAAAATGAAAGGCAGGGCATTATGACAAGAACAGAGCAACTGGACTTTATGATTAAAGAATTGATGCCGGAGAGTGTGATTTCTGAAGTTATTGAGGAGAAGTGGAAGCTGTTTCGTTCACTTGTTAATATGCGTCAACCAGGACCAGTCAGCAACACTTTTTTACGGATGCAAGATGATTACCTGCAAAGCGAAATCATGGCAGCAGGTATAACCCGCCTGGAAGATTTGCAGCTGGTTGCAGACAAAATTTATCTGTGGCAGGGGGATATCACAACCTTGGCGACAGATGCTATTGTAAATGCAGCTAACAGCGGGCTGACCGGCTGCTATTGTCCATGTCACAATTGTATTGACAATGCAATCCACACCTATGCAGGGGTGCAGCTTCGAAATGCCTGTGCCAGTATTATGGCACAACAAGGATATTCCGAGCCAACTGGCCAGGCGAAAATAACAAAAGCTTATAATCTTCCCAGTCAGTTCATAATTCATACAGTCGGACCAATTGTGGACGGGCAGTTAAATATTGAACACCAACAGCAGCTTTCCTCCTGTTATCGTAAATGTTTGGAAATGGCAGAGCTATACAGACTGGAAAGCCTTGCATTTTGCTGTATTTCGACTGGTGAATTCGGTTTTCCCAATATGGAGGCAGCGAGCATTGCTTATCATGAAATCCTGAATTATCATAAAAATGGGGGAAAATGCAGGATCGTCTTTAATGTATTTAAAGATAAGGATTACTATTTGTATAAACGTCTGCTCATACATTAATATCATGAATATTAAACCTCAACTTCCATATTCTTATGACTTAATATTTTCAACAGAGCATGAGGTTTTGGTCTCTCATAGCAATAGTATTCAAATCAGTCAATTCGTTGAGAATCATCACCTTACGGCGATAGGCAGCAGAATTTTTGCTTATATTGAAAAACAACAGCAGCAAACGCAGGAGGAATTGCTTTCAAAGCATTTAACATCATCATCTGTTGACAGAAGAGCAGGTATGGAATTGTCAGAACTTCCATTCGGCTCACATATAACCTATCATACCCTGCTGGATGATACATTGTTTGTTATAGATACTGGTCAACAGGGGGAAAATGAAGTCAAAATTATTTATTTGGATAAATACATGGAATTTCACAGTAAAAGGATTACGCAAGTAATATATGTCAGATATTCAGAACATTCTGAGACGGCAATTGTTTTTTTCAAAATGGTTTCTTATATTTTAAGCTTTAGATTTCTGCAAGAACTAAAGAACCGAAAAATGTGAGCACATTGAAGGGGTTGTCGGGTAATCCTGTCATTAAGATAAGTATTTATGATTAGATTATTGCGACAAAAAATGGTGAACGCAATGATATGATAAGGTGTTCACCATTTTTTATATTTAAACACACCAAAATATGCGCTCCTATATTCTTTTTTTTATAGGCTGTCCCTCATTTATATTTTTATCGAATGAAATTTGTAAATATCATTTCCTCTTTTTCGGGTAATGGAACGCCTGCTTTGCGGCCTGCCTCAATGGATTTCAACAACCATGCCATGTTATTCGCCAATGTCCGCATTGTTTGTAAACCTTCTAAATCCTGCCGTACATCATCGGGCGTGA
>Ga0153944_1000646_pt1 | contig 15023 bp, 15 predicted proteins | sample TSNJ028MetaG_FD_104703 | JGI IMG/M metagenome (GOLD analysis project Ga0153944, IMG submission 104703) | Attine ant fungus gardens microbial communities from New Jersey, USA - TSNJ028 MetaG | ecosystem: Host-associated > Fungi > Mycelium > Unclassified | place: USA: New Jersey, Wharton State... | reverse complement strand
ATGATTTTATAAATAAAAGATAATAACGAAAGAAAAGAGGGAAAGAAATGAGGAAAAATAGTAAAGGGATGGCTAAATATACATCAGCTATGCAAATGAAAAGTGATGTAGCTGGAATAACATTAATATCATTAGTTGTAACAATAATAGTATTAATAATATTGGCTGCAGTAAGCATTAATTTAGTACTAGGTGATAATGGAATTATATCAAGAGCGATACAGGCAGCAGATAGACAAAAAGAAGCAGCAGAGAATGAGTTGGCAATGTTAAATCAATTAGAAGATTTTTTAAATTCTGAGAGTGAAGATAAAGATTATTTAATATATGTAGTAGATACAACAGGGGATAGAAATAAAGAACCAATCTATACAATAGGAATACCAAGTGGGAATTATTCATATAATTTTATAGTAGATTGGGGAGACGGAACTACATCTACTTATAAAACAGATAATTCATCTGTGACACCAATAGATGTAAATCATATATATGATTCAGAAGGTAGTTATACTATAAAAATAAAAGGCTTAATGCAAGGTGGAATAAGCTCATTTGGAGGAGCTATAACAGAAATAAAAACAGGTTTTCCTAAGAGCATGGGCATAATACAAGATGATTTTTCAGGATTATTGCAAAATAGTACTATAAAATCGATTCCTGAAGATATGTTTAAATATACACCAAATGTAACGAACTTGGCATGGGCTTTTGCAGCAACTGGGATAACAACAATACCAAGTAATTTAGTATCAAACCTTACAGATTTAGTGAATGTAGAGGCGATGTTTTATGGATGTTATAACTTGACAAGTATACCAGATAATTTATTTACAAAAAATACAAAGATTTCAGAAATGAATAGAATATTTGAAGCTTGTGGACAATTAGGAGCAATACCAGAAAATATATTTACTGGAAAAACAAATTTAAATAATATATATAATACTTTCAAAGATTGTACAAGTTTGACACAAATACCAGAAAATTTATTTAATAATAATACAAATTTGCAAGAAATAGCAGGAACATTTAGTGGATGTACAGGAATAACGCAAATACCAGAAAACTTATTCTCTAATGGAACAAATATAGTAGATTTACATTCTATATTCCAAAATTGTAGAGGAATTAAAAGCATACCAAGTAATTTATTTGTAAATCTTTCTAATATTACTAGATATTCTTTAATGTTTCAAGGATGTACAGGATTAACATCAATTCCTGATAAATTATTTTATAGTAATCAAGAGATTATATTAGGAGGTTTATTTAATGGATGTACAGGGATAACATCAATACCAGAAAATTTATTTGTTAATGTACCTAAATTGAGAACAACTTCAGGAAATTTTTATGGATGTACAGGGATAACAAGTATACCAAGTAACTTATATGCTAGTAACACTGAACTTACTACTGTCTCAGATGAATTCCATAATTGCACAAATTTAACAAGCATACCAAGTACTCTATTTGCAAACAATACAAAATTGTATAATGTAACTAGTCTTTTTAGAGGGTGTACAGGATTGAATTCAATACCATCGAACTTATTTGTAAATAATACACAATTAAGTGATATACAATCATTATTTTATGGTTGTACAAATATAACCGTACTTCCATCAGATTTATTTGCAAATAATACAAAACTTTCTATGACAGGATATGCTTTCTATAACTGTAAATCTATGACAGGAAATGCAATACCATTTTGGAATACAATATCAGGAACAGGAAATTCAAATACTTATTATGGATGTACATCATTATCTGATTATGCCTCTATACCAACAGGATGGAAATAAATCAATTGTATAAGGAAATAATAAATATAAAAATATGGAAATAAAACAAGAGTAAAGATATCAATTCTTTACTCTTGTTTTATTTATATTTCAGTTATTGAATTCTATTCATCATTATCATTTGAATTTAAATCAAATGTAATACTATTACTGTTGTTGAAAAAGAAAGTAGATGAATTTAAGTTATCTGTTTGAATTGGGTCTATATCACCATTAGGGTCTTCTGGAAAATTTGTCTCATCTTTCCAAGTATTTTTAGGCTTCTTTATTTTAGGTTTTGATTCCTCTGATATTCCATGAGTAACTTTTTCGAAATCATACTTTTTAGATGATTGCTTTTCTTTATATTTTGCATCCATAAAATCTAGCTTTCCTTCACATACAGAGATACTTCCTTTATTATTTTTATATTTAAATAAACAAGTTTTAAATGCAAGAGATCTTACTTTGTCTCCAACAGCAAATGATTTCCAAGCCCATTCAACATCGCCTTTTTTAGGATCATATTCACCTTTTGCCGTATCATATGAGTTTTTCATTTTCCAATGACGAATGTTACCAAGCTCTTTTGCCCACCATTCATTTTCCTCAATTGAGTTATTACCAAATACTAATTTATTAATACAATTTGATACGATTGTTTGTCTATATTTTGAATCAGCTTCTCCTAACTGTCCAAGTGTTTGCGATGAAAGAGTTGTACCAACTCTATATTTTCTATACAAAGTAAATATAGGTTCTGTTTGCTTAGAAACGAATTCTGGGAATTCATCAATATATAGGAAATGAGGTATTCTATTTGATTCATTTCCTGGACGAGTTAATACTGAGTTTTGCATTAATAATAAGAAGAATAATCCAAATGTTTTATGAACAGAAACTCCTAAGTCTCCTCTTTGTGTACATGCAAATACTAGTTCACCATTTTCTAAAACATTATCATAATTAATATTATTTTTTCTATTACATATTATATTTTTTACTCCAGGATATCTTAATAAATCTTCAAATATACTAGATGCATATAGAAGACATTTTTCTGTTTCCATTCTATAAGGAGCATCTTTATAAAAATATTTTTTAAAGTAATTTAATTCTATACTGTATTTTTCAGCTATTTCAGGGATTTGTTTTAACTTATTACATAATCCTTCAACAGCATCAATATTTATAAATAATTTTAACACATCTTCTAATGTTGGTAAATAATCACGGTCTTTATATATAATTGGATAACTAACTTTTAATAATGTACATACATTTTCAATTGCTTTAATTGCATTGTTTTCTAAGTTGACTTTCTCAATATCTTCTTTTGTTCCTTGATACATAGCTTTTAGTACATAAATAAATACACCAGCTGTTTTTAAAGGATTTTCATAAACAAAAGGATTTAATCCAATAGAACTTCTGTCATTAGGATCTATTATGTGGTATGGTATGTTAAAGTTATCAGCAACTTCTTTCATATGGTGAATTGATTCATAATCAGGTGATAAAGACGTAAATCCTAGATTTCTATAAACATATTTGTCACGAGATTCACCTAAAATCATTTTCTTCATATATGCTTTATATAATCCTTCTTTACCTTGAACAGGTATAAGCATATTTAAATTAAAGTTTTTGTTTAAATAATCATTATTATATGGGGCATTTAATGTTGCAATTCCTGTTTTTAATGCAGTATATCCCATTTCTTTTGATGTTGAATGGAAAAATGCCTTCTTATCAATATCTCTTGCCATCATTGGTTCAAATATAAGTGATGTTTTACCCATACCTGAAGGTCCAACAACTAAGAATTGGTTAAATCTACTTCCTTCTGGTATAACTTCTCGTGCTCCTGTTTCCTTATTCATACATATAAACATTTCACAAGAGTAGATACCTGTACCTTCTTTAGTAGCTGTAAGTGATATTCCTTTGTAATCCCAAATTGATTCTTGTAATAAACGTGTGTCATCAACTTGGAAGTGTAAGAATTTAAATAATTTTGGTGCAGTTAATAAAGGTAAGTAAACAGCTAGTGATGCTAATGCAGGCCTAAATAATTCTGAAAATTCAGTAGCTAATGTAGGATAATTTGGTAAAGATAAGATTCCTACCCATATTAATTGATTAAGCCATTGTACAATCATTGATATGAATAATAAATATAAGGCTATAACATATATATTAAATAACATACTTTTCATTTTATTTGAAGATGCAAATTTAGATGCAAATCCAAATAGAAATGCAAAGACAGGGCATGCTAAAGCGAAAGTGTACATTATAGGCCCCCAATAACTAGATGATACACCTGTGAAAACTATAAGTAATACTTCTACTAATCTATCAACGACAAAATAGATAGAAAAAAGAGTTAATATATAAGTAATAAATGTATTTCTATCTGTTTTTAAAAATTTCAAAAATTTATCTACATATTTCAAAAATTTCACCACTTTCAATGAATCATAATATTCCACCTATATTATCCTATAAAAAATGCAAAAAAACAAGAGTTTTAGGGAAATTTGTTAATGTTTTTATATAGTCTCAAAGATGGCAGACATGGTGATAGGTTGAATAGTAACACTATATTCAAGAAATTTTTAAAAATACTTGAATAATATTAAATTTATGAATATAATCTTTAATATGAACAATTTTGACTTTGAGAGGAATGAAGAATATAATGTTTAAATTCAAAAAGAATAAAGAAAAGAATATAAAAGGTGAAAGCTTTATGCAAGGAGTTTTTGCACTTATGGTTGCACAGATACTTATAAAGCTTCTTGGATTAGTATATAAATGGTACTTAACAAATAAAGATGGATTTGGGGACTCAGGAAATGCAATATATAGTGCAGGTTTTTCTATATATGCATTACTATTAACAATATCTTCTACAGGAGTACCAAATGCAGTAGCGAGAATTATATCTCAGCATAATGCAAAAGAAGATTATAGAGGAGCACATAGAGTATTTAAAATAGCACTTGGAACATTTTCTGTTGTAGGATTAATTGGAACCTTAATCATGTTCTTTGGAGCTAATTACATATCAAATGTATGGCTTGCTATACCAGAGGCAGAACTTACATTAGTAGCTCTAGCACCTGCAATATTTTTTGTATCTGTTAACTGTGTGTTTAGAGGTTTCTTTAATGGAAGAGAAAATATGAAACCTATGGCTAATGCTCAGACAATAGAACAATTATCTAAAACAGTATTAACAGTTATAGTAGTTGAAATGATTGGTATTTTTTCAGGATTAAATACTAATCTAATGGCTGCTGGAGCAAATTTAGCAACTACATTAGCAACAGTAACAAGTTTTATATATATGTTTTTATATTACAGAGCAAGAAGAGAAGATCTATCTAAGGAAATAGTATCATCAAAAAGTTATCCTACAAAAAATATATGGAAGACAGTAAAAAATATATTATCAGTATCAATTCCTATGTCATTAAGTTCAATATTAACTTCTATCAATAGAAATATAGATTCTACAACAGTAAAAAGAGGATTAGAATCATTTCTATCAGAATCAGATGCTTTAAAGCAATATGGAATACTAAGTGGAAAAGTTGATACATTAGTAAATTTACCATTATCATTTAATATTGCATTTGCAACAGCTTTAGTTCCAGCAATAACAAGAGCAAAAGAAACAGGTGATATGAGAACAGCAACAAAAAGGGTTTCCTTCTCACTATTAGTAACAATGTTAATTGGCTTACCTTGTATGGTTGGAATGATTGTGTTTGCACAGCCTATCCTTAATTTACTATTCCCAAATGCACCAGATGGAGCATTTATATTACAAGTAAGCGCATTAGCAATCATATTTACAGTATTAGAGCAAACAGTAAATGGAGCACTGCAAGGGCTAGGGAAAATAATGGTTCCAGCAGTTGCATTAACAATAGGTGTTGTTCTTAAATGTATATTAAATTTAGTATTAGTTCCTATCCCAGAGATTGGAGCAGCAGGAGCAGCTTTTGCAACAGTAGTATGTCATGCAGTGGCCTTCTTTATATGTTTTTATGTCTTAAGGGCAAATATGAAATTGGATTTGACATTTTCAAAATTTATTATAAAACCATTTTTGGCAACAGGAATTATGGCATTGTGTTCATATGCAGTTTATTTTGTATTAGGTGGTATAAATGCGGGAAGAATGGTAACAATAATAGCACTTGCAGTGGCAGTAATAGTATATATACTTGCAGTAATTGCATTAAAAGTATTTACAAAAGAAGAAATTTATATGATACCGTATGGACAAAAACTATATAAAATTTTAACAAAAATAGGTGTTTATTAAAAAAAGTTTTTGAGCCTAAGTGATTTCAAGGGATACAGCCAAAACCCTATTGAAATAAATGTTTTTTTGAATTGGATAGAGAAAAACTTACAACCAAGAAGGATTCAAAAAAATAAAAAAATAAAAAAAAGAAGGATTTTGAAAAAGATTGGCGAATAATGTTAGTAGTAGATTAAAAATGGTCTACATATGAAATCTTATAGGAGGTAATTTAAATGAACAAATCTGAATTAATCGCAGCTATTGCAACAAAAACAGGAGATACAAAAAAAGGTGCAGAAGCATCATTAAATGCATTTGTTGAAGCTGTTACAGAATCTTTAGTAAAAGGAGAAAAAGTTCAACTTGTTGGATTTGGTTCTTTTGAAGTAAGAAAAAGAGCAGCTAGAAAAGGTAGAAATCCACAAACTAAAGAAGAAATCAAAATACCAGCTTCTAAAGCTCCAGTATTCAAATCAGGAAAAGCTTTAAAAGATTTAGTAAATAAAAAATAATTTATGATTTCTATATAAAAATATGAATTCATATAAGAACAGGGAGATATCCTTGTTCTTTTTTTTTTATTTATCTCATATAAATATTTATAGAGGTGAAATAGAATGTTAATAAAAGCTCTTAAGATAAAGAAAAGATATATATTAATAACGCTACTAACAATAGGAATATTAACAATTAGCTCTTTTAATATATTTAAACAATTTGTAAATGCAGAAGAAGAGACAGATAGTGAAGAAGAGAGCTATATAAAATGGGTAGATTTTAATGCTACTTTAGATGTAATGGAGAAAACATCTAAGTTAGATATTAATTCTCATGTGAAAAATGAGGATGTTAAGTTAAATTGGATTGAATTGTTATCATACTTAGCAGCTAAGTATGGAGGAAATTTTGATTCATTTAAGCAAAAAGATTTAGATAATTTAGTAGAAGAATTAAGAACAGGAAAAACAATAGAAGAGCTCACTCAAAATATGAAATATTATTCTTACTATATTGAGGCATATACTTCAATATTGGAGCAATTTATAGGGGAATATCAAATAGAAATTAAAAATGAAGATGGAACAGTGGAATTTCAAGAAAAGTATGGGATAAAAGCCTTCCTTCCAATAGCAAAGAATTATGGATTCAGCCATTATGATGATTTTGGAAATAGTAGGTCATATGGATATAAAAGAGTTCATTTAGGAAATGATTTAATGGGTTCAATAGGAACCCCTATCATAGCAGTAGAATCAGGAATAATAGAATCAGCAGGATGGAATCAATATGGAGGATGGAGAATAGGGATAAGAAGTTTTGATGGAAAAAGATATTATTACTATGCTCATTTAAGAAAGGACCATCCTTTTGCAAAAGATATATATGAAGGAAAAGTTGTAAAGGCAGGAGATGTAATAGGTTATTTAGGTATGACAGGATATAGTACTACAGAGAATGTGAATAATATAAATATTCCGCATTTACATTTTGGAATGCAATTGATATTTGATGAATCTCAAAAAGAGGGAGTGAATCAAATATGGATAGATGTATATTCAATAATTAATTTTCTAAAAAAGAATAAATCTGAAGTATATAAAGCATATGAAGATACAAAAGATTATGAAAGAGTATATAATATAATTGATCCTAATTATGAGGGATATGAAAATCCTATAGAATAATGAAATAAATAGGATTTGCTAAATTATGTAAAATGGTGTATAATTGTGTTATATGAATTAGGAAACTATTTATTTTAGACATTAATTAGGAGGATTTAACATGAAGAAGAAAGTAACATTTGTATTAAACAATGAGTGTGCAATGGATGTTTTGGCAGAATTAGGTGAAGAGACTAAAGATGCATGGATTTGGGTACACAAAAATGTAACAGAAAACCTGAAGAAAGATGCTGATTCTGTTATGGCAGAAGGATTTGGAGGACACTTCCGAATTAGGTGGAAAGCAACAGAAGAAAGCCCTGAAACAGAAATCCTCATATATTGTGGGGAAAAAGGAAGTGAATGGGATAAAGTTTTAACCATTTCTGCGGATGACATTGCATATACAACTATGCCAAGTGATCCAGAAGAACTACTTTTCCTGAAGATGGAAGATAAATAGTTATTAAAAAAGAAGTAAAGTTTTGAGATTTCATACTTTACTTCTTTTTCTATTTATTAATCTATTATGTAATTAAGGTATAATCTATTTATTAAATTTAGAAAGTGTGTTAAGATATAGAACAAATACAAAAAGTATGAGGAGGAAATTATGAATAAGGATAAAATAATACAAAATGCTATAGTATATGCAAAAGAATTATTTAAAAATGAAAGTAGTGGACATGATTTTTGGCATACACTAAGAGTATATAACAATGCAAAACTTATTTCAGGTCAAGAAAATTGTGACCAATTTGTTGTAGAATTAGGAGCTTTATTACATGATGTTGATGACCAAAAAATATTTGGTGGAGAATTAGGGCAATTTGATAATGCGAAAAAATTTATGATTGAAAATGGGGTAGATTCTTTGACAACAGAAATGGTTTGCAACATTATTAATAAAATGTCATATACAGGTGATGATATAGAAGAAATGGATACGATAGAAGGAAAAATAGTTCAAGATGCAGATAGACTTGATGCGATAGGTGCTATAGGTATAGGAAGAACTTTTGCCTTTGGTGGAAATAAGTCAAGAGAGATGCATAATCCTGATATACCTCCAAGAAAATATATAGCGAAAGAAGAATATAAAAGTGGAACTCCTTCTACAATTAACCATTTTTATGAGAAATTATTAAAATTAAAAGATTTGATGAATACAGAAACAGGAAAGAAAATAGCGCAGCATAGACACGAATATATGGAATTATTTTTAAAAGAGTTTTTAGAAGAGTGGGATGGAAAGAAGTAATAAAATAGAGAGGCGAAAGAATATATAGAATATATATTAAAAAGGAGAGTTTTCTATGATGATACAAGGATACATCAGATTAGCAATTATTATTATTGTTATAATAAGTGTTTTATATTTACCAATTTTATTTGTTTTAAAGAAAAAGGGTAAGGGATTTACAAGACAATTAAGCTACTTATTATGCTTTTTGGCATTTTTCTTTATTGTTTTTGCTACAATTATTTTATTCAATATACCAATCGACTTCAGTCCAGAAGAACATTTTCTAAACCTTATACCTTTTGGGCGATTTGGAGAAGAAGTGAATGTTTTAAATACAATTACTGATGAAATAATGCCTAATATAATGATTTTTATTCCATTAGGAGTTTTTATACCAATAGCATTTGAAAAAATGAGAAAGTTATATAAAACAGCCTTTATTGTATTTTTAGTTACATTTAGTGTTGAATTTTTTCAATATTTTATAGGTCGTAAATCTGATATAGACGATATTATGACAAACCTATTAGGTGGTATAATTGGATATGGAATATTTAAAGTTCTAAATTATTTATTTAAAGATAAAAAATGGTGGAATAAATTTATGGGGAAAGATTTAACTATATAAGGTTAGTATTAAAAAAGTAAGAAGTAAAGTTTTAAACTCTACTTCTTTTAACAGTATATTTCTTTTTAGTCAAAAATATAAGTTTTAACCTTGTAATGGTAATAATGGACTTTCGATTAATGTTGCAAAAGCAAAATTATGATTATGACCATCGTCTATTGTTGTCATACCTGTTACAAAGTGAACATGTTTTCCTCCACCTACTGGTACAGCAGGACCTGTTTCTACACCAATTTCATGGTGATGGTCAAAAAAGTCTGTATTTGATAAGATAGCATGTTTATGGCTTCCACCAGGTATTGGTATTACTTGACTAGTAACTCCTGCAACTCTATGATTGTGTCTATCATCATCTTCTTCAGCAAGTTTAACACTACTTAAAAATTCATGCACATGAGATTGAGTTTCAGTTTGTATTTCATCTTCTTTTTCGCAATCAAATTTATCATAATAGAACATATATTATTTCCCTCCAATTCATAATACTACATTTTATCTGTAATATCATATAGTATATTATATTATAATTGGACAAAAATTGTGTTATTATATGATTGATTAACAACTAATTATAATATAATACAAAAAATACAATCTTAAAGGATTGTGTTTTTTTGTATATGAGCGACCAATAAGGTCGAAAATATACAACCATGCGCTATGCACGTGAGAATATAAAAGCCTTTGCGTGCAGGAGATAATATAGTATACACTTAACATTTATCTTTTATAGTACACCTAAGTTAAGTGTATTATATTATATGAAAATAATGTCGAAAATATTAAGAATATAATAATATAAGGTAACAACAAAACAAAATTAGACATATTATACAATATATTGACAAAAGAAAGGAGACTTTATAATATGAATGAAAATCAAAATTTAGGCGAAAATAGAGTTTCTATGGGTTCTATGGGAATGGACCCTATGAGACCAATGGAAAATGAACGTGAACATATGCACCATATGCACCATCACCATCATTTCCATCATTTTAGACCATTCTTTCCGTTTTTTGAAGAAGTGTTCGAAGAACCATTTGGAAGACCGTTCAGAAGACCATTCTAGAAAAGATAGTAAAGGAAAGATAGTGAAGGAAAGATAATAATTTTCAAAAGGTTGGCGTCCTAAAATTTAATTTTAATATAGTTTTTCTAATTGTTTAGGACGCTACCACATACATAGTGAGTATTATTTGCAAGTCATGTTTTAAGAGAGATAATCATTTTATAAGAATCTTAAAGGTGTAAATTATAAAAAATCATATAAAAACATAAAATATACCCCTAATAAACAATATATATTTGTCTATTAGGGGTTTTTATATTATATTTCTTAACATTTTTGATACCATTCACATATAATATATTATACCTATAATTCAGGTAAATTTACAGAAAGAGTTGATATATATGAGTATATGCAGAAGAAGATGTCGCGAATCCGGATCTTCTCGCTTTTGTGGAATAGTTTCTGTCGAAGAAGGTATTAGAGATATTGGAGAAGGTATCAATGATATTGAAGAAGGTTTAAATGACATTGAAGAAAGAAATTTTCGTGAAGGCATAAGAGATATTGAAGAAGGAATTGGTGATATTAGAGAAGGTTCAAGGGATATTCTGCTTGGAATAAGAGATTTTAATGGTAGAAGAAGAAGAGAAATTAGAGAAGGCCTAGGCGATATTGAAGAAGGTATCAGAGATATTGAAGAAGGTCTAAGGGATATTTGTAGAGGTAGAGTACGTGAAGGAGAAAACGACATTAGAGAGGGTCTTCGTGATATTACAGAAGGTTTAGAAGACATAATAGAAGCATTAGAAATGAATGATAATTGCAATTGTAATTGCAGATAAGATTATTTTAAAGAGTTTTTCCTAAAATAGGGACTCTCATATAATTGAGGATGTCATAAAAGTAGGAATATAAATTAAAAAACTAGCAACTATATTTTTTCAGAATTTTGACCAAGACAAGGAGAAATCCCCTAGTCCCCCAAGGGATGGTTTCAAATTCTTTCAAAAATATAGTTGTTATTTTTAATGAACAGTGAACAGTGGGGACGTTCATTTTTGTTCATAAATATCTAACCTTTCTCTTGTTACATATTGTTAGTTAAATATTTGACAATGCAATATATAATAGCTGTTATAACAATTATAGAAGTAACAGTTATGAATTTTCTTAATATAGTTTGTGTGCTTTTCTTTAAATAAATTATAATCCCTATTAACAATATTATTGGAATAACAAAGGTTCTTGCAATAATCCATATTGTAGCTAATGGACTTTTTGTAACTGGTATTCCATAATCAGTTTGATAATTTCTAACACCGATAAGCTGGTTGTAACAAATCAGCCGCAAACACCTTTGAGCTTATTCCAATGAAGAAAGTAGTAATTATCAATCCTAATTTCTTTAATCTAGATATAATCTTCATACACATAACCTCCTACTTATTAAACATCATATTATAAGTACACTTATTTTGCAAATTTTTATCAAAATTCCAAGTGTGGTATGCACCACCCAAGCAATAATCCCAATATTCACATTTTTCACACTCATTACATTTTGTTCTATCTTTTGTCCTAAATTCTTTTTAACATTTTAAATTCCTTTTATACAATTTTTATTAACTACATTTTAGCATTAATATTTATAAATTATAACAAAATAAAATTAAATGCGCAAATTTTCTTGGTCGTTTTCTTGGTCAATTTTTGACTAAGAAGCTATTTCACTACATATTTTTGAACGTCCCCAGTGTTCATTTTTTACATAAAAAATACACCTCCAAATATTAAATTTTTTATCTAACATTTGGGGTGTACTTCATTTAAATTCCACTTTTTCTTCTAGTTATTATATTGCAATTGCAATTATAATAGCTACAACGATTATAAATCCTACCACTACACCTAAACATCCGCCACCATATCTATATGGTCTTCCATAATGATGATGGTGATGATGACGATGTCGTGGTGGTGGTGGATGGTGTGGTCCGCCTCTCATTGGACCTCCTCCCATAGGTCTACCTCTACCTGGGCCGCCTCCTGGCCCACCTGGTCCTCCTGGTCCACGCATAAAAACACCCTCCTTCAACTATATTTTGCCTTATTATATCTAAGATATATACTTTTTACAACTATTTTATTTTCCTCATTTATTATGTTCAATGGGCATGTTCATAGAAAAAGAGAAAATCCTTTTTATTTTACTGAATTTTCTCTTATACATACTTAGAAAAATCTAAGTGGAATTTATTTTTTTAAGTAACCCTATCATTTTTCACCAGTTAGTATATATCTGTAGGTGACACCATTTGAAACAACTGCAAAACAAGCTTCTTCTGTTTGTTTTGAAATATAACAAAGAATAGGTTTTGCTAACTCTTCTGAAAGCTTTATAATTTCTTGAAAATCTTTTACTTCTATTAAATCTGTTTGCCCAATATCAATTTGCGTACTTACTTGTACAATTTTATCTTGGCAAATCCTTAAAATTTTGTTTAATTCTATTTTGTATGTACTCTTAATATTATGACTTTCTATTGTGTTTACAAATACATATCTTATTATATATAAACTAATTATAAGTGTTACCATACTAACAACTATTTTAGTAGTATTTGCCTTTTGTATACTTGAAACCTCTTTTTCTGCAACTCCTTCAGTTTTATTACTTAAATCTCCTGTTATTTCTGTTGTCTTTTTACCTAAATCTATTGCAACATTAGAAATATATGTTTCAGTTATATTTTTTTCTTCTAGTTGTGTAGCTATTTCTATTTCAAATTTCAAATACATTTTGGAATCAAGTTGCATTGAAAGGGTTTGCTCAAACAGTTTTACTTCTTGATTATACTCGTTTAATTTTAACTTTATATTTTCTTGTATATTAATTTGATTTGCATTTTTGCTATCTGTTTTTGTATCAAGTAATATATACTCTTTTTCCCATACTTTCTGTCCTATACCGCTCTTTTGAATATATACCTTCTAAAACACCTTTGATATTATATTTATATGAAATATTACTTCTTTCTGAGCCTATATATTGAAACTGAACATATAAATCTAAATAATCAATTAAATCAGTTACATATACCTGTCCCATCTGTAATTTCTCATTCTCTATAAATTTATTTTCTTTTAAATAAACATCATAGTTTAGATTATAATTCATATCATAACGATATATTTCTTCGTTTATGCTTTCCGCATTTTCTGAGAAAAAGGCATTACATAAAGAAGCAATAGAGATTACTGCTAATACTATTGATATTCCAAGATAAAAAAATCTTGTCGTTTTACGTAATTTTTTCTTTGTCCTTACTCTCATAATACTTTCCCTTCAGTTATATTATTTATAATTATCTGTTATATTTAGCCATATAGAGGGATAACCTAAATATGGTATTTTAAAAATAACTTTTCCTAATAATTGATATTCTTCTACTGGATTTGTATCTTCTTGTGTATTATTATCCCCTTTTGTAATAAAGGTATATTTCTCATTTTTCTCTCTAATTTCAAGTACTCTATGAAGTATTATTTGTTTTTCTGTTTGATATGCTATGATATCATTTAATTCAACTTCTTCTGCTTTTACTTTATATATAATTGCCACATCACCTATATTTAAATTTGGCTCCATAGATCCGTGTTGCAATAGAGACGGGTCTAATAGGAAAGAAACCGATTTGCAAACAAAATTGCTAGAATTACTAAAACAATAAGTGGCATAACTCCTTTTGGATTAAGATATATAACGTTTTTTCCGCCTTCTTTAAATACTTCTTTTTTGTGTATAATATATCTTATATACAAAAACAAAATAGTTGGTATACTGATATTTATAACTGCTGATAAAATCCATGGAGAATTTGGTAAGACTGGAGGTATCCATAAAAAAGCTTTCATAACTAATTCATATATAATAGGTGATTTATAATCTGAATTTGCTGCAATATATGTAAACAAAATATTTTTTAATATAATTGGCAATACTGCTAAAGTAGTTTGCTTAAAAATAAAAAATGTAGAATATTCACTTTTTATGGTAAATATTGTAGTTCCTACTTCAAAAATTGTATATACAATTACAACAAGTACTCCTATCATCATTTTATCTTTATCATAGGTATTATTAATAATTTTATATCTTATAATTTCTTTTGCAACAACGACTGTTCCAAATATCCAAAAATTCATAATAATTCCAGTTATATTAGTTGAGTATGGATTTTGCCCAAATCCAGAAAACAATCCTGATAATGAATATATGATAATATATGAAAGTACTGCTATAATTGTATAATTTATAATTTCTTTTTTTAATCTTTTTTTATATAATAGCTTTAT
>Ga0153944_1000640_pt1 | contig 15077 bp, 18 predicted proteins | sample TSNJ028MetaG_FD_104703 | JGI IMG/M metagenome (GOLD analysis project Ga0153944, IMG submission 104703) | Attine ant fungus gardens microbial communities from New Jersey, USA - TSNJ028 MetaG | ecosystem: Host-associated > Fungi > Mycelium > Unclassified | place: USA: New Jersey, Wharton State... | reverse complement strand
TGTTGGAATGTCGAGCGTCACACTAAAAATAGGGAGTAAATGATATTGGTAGCTACGTTACATGATGAAGAATAGGTATATAGCTAGTGTAGTTAGTTTGTACTTATCATCCGTTTGTACCCTCCCCCGTTCGTATTTCAACAAGTCATTCCACCCAAAGTAAGTGCCTCTTGTCCAGAGTTTTCGATGCATCTTGGGCCGGTCTCAGGTTACGTGACCAAGGGCGGCGAAAAAATGCTCAAGTCAATGATATCCGTATTGTGAGACACGTATAAGTTTTGACGGACTATAAGCTGGTCTAGTGCCTCTACCAGATCGGGGATGGTGACCAAATCCATTATTGATGACACAATTCTGGAAAACTGCTCTGAGGACGGATCTCCCACTACATTACCCGTTCAGTCACAAATTCACTATGGTAACCACACCTCTTTCTCCTTTGGTTACATGCATTCCTGACGCCAGGCCCTGCAGTCTGTGGTCTTTGTGTTTCATTGCTTGTTGCAGAATAGAAATTCCGGGTCTAAAATTAAAAGAAAGACACATCAACTCAAAAATGAGATTTTTTCCGCCAGTCAGATATTGCATAACACGACATCCTGCATTGCACCTGCATTGCGCACACTATCAAATAAGACCATACATCGCATAAAAAACGAAGAATGCGAAATCAAAACCTAAGTTACCAGACAAACACAACTCCTTTGGCATAAATTAACTTCTCGACCACAGAAACCTGTTCTGACAGTCTGGCGAACCTAAACCCAAGTGCAATATCGAATGCATGAAAGGTCAGGTGCAGAAAAAACAAGATAAATACATCCCTATGATTTCCTCTCAAATACTTGTTTTCGACTGCTTCAAAGCTGAACGAAGAGGTGTCTTGGGAATCAAGCGATGTGCCATATCAATCCTCACTCCACATTCATTCATCCATCCTTCGCCATACTCTGGATAGTCATCGAGATCCGGAGGGTACTCGGCTCCTGGTAGAGGTGGCTTAAACGCACCTTCGTTTGTCCACAGCTGGTCCCTATCGGAGCACGTAAATCACAGTCAAACAATCCACTGAACACAAGCGAGTGACTCACCCATGACGGTTAAACCACCCTTTCCGTCTTTCAGGAAGGACAGGTGATGGACAAATCAAATTCTCATTCCACCTAACACATCGTCCAAGAGCCAGATTACGTGGCGATTCATTTGGGTTGAAACGGAAACTCGGTCGATCGACTTGATCACCATCGGATAAACGACGCTTGGGTGCTTCATGTGCTGAATGAAGCTGAGCAATCCGACGCCCATAATCGTCCACTTGCTGACTATTAGCACCAGCCGTTTTGGAGTCATAGGGTAATGTCGAACGCCTGCCATGTGGATGAGGTGGATGAGTGGCTGTTGCTGAACCAGGAGGATAACGTTTCGCCGAATCCTGGCGAAGAGTTGCGCCAACACTCTGTTGTTGGGCGTGGGATGGATTTGACGATCGCTCACTGCTTGTATCTGAAGGTGATGGATTGCGTACTGTCAATACCGGTTTTTTCTGCGGAGAACCTTGCTCAGTTGATGATGAATCAGATTCTCCAAGAACACCATCCCCATGTTTAACTATTGAGTTAGGTACGTTACGTGACGGAGTGGAAAAGTGGACATCTTTAGATGGACTGATGCCAACTGAGGCGACAAAACTCATTGGTGGGCCACGCTCTCTTGGCATCGCTGGTTCCACGCGTGGAGGTGGTGGGATATCGATCGAAGACGTATTTACTTGTCGGCCCTGGACAGGGGCTCCATGTTTAGTAAGACGAGTTGAAAGACTGGAAGCTTCATTCATAGGAGGTGGTGCTGGAGTGGTAGAAGTTGTTGAACCGAACGAGGCATTACGTGACCATGAGCCTGAATTTGTCCTCATCCTTGTCAAAGGAGGCCGAGGATCTGAAGGCTGAGTGGCAGAATAGGCTAAAGTCGGGACCGTCGCAGCACCCATACTTGTTTGTGACTCATAGGATGAAACTGGGGCTACAGTGTATGTATCACTCGGAAGCTGCCTGCCAAATTGTGGGCGGTATGACATTTCCTGAGGAACCGTTGATTGGGAACGATAAGGTTCGAAGGAAATACTAGCTTCCGATCGATTCTTGGAAGACAGAGGTGCTGTGCTCTTGGGGTGATATGATACATTGTTAGGCAATCGATGAGAATCGGCTATGGCAGTACGATAAGGATCATTTAAAGATGGAGGCGGTACACAATATTTCCCAGGTGGAGAATTGCTTTGAGATCTGTATTGCGTTCCAGATGGCCTACGATGGGAGGAAGATTCCGGAGAAGCTGTCCGCGGACGTAATATTTCTCCAGCCAATACTTTCGGAGGACTGCCTCCATGTTCTTTCCGCGATGATATGTAGAGTTCAGGACGGGAAGACGACAGATTTTCGAGGTGGGTACTTGGGGGAGGCACGTAAACATTTGTGACACGGTCCGAAGACGATTGTGTAACTGCAGACGACTGGAGACCAAGTACACTGTCTGTTCGATGCCTCGGGCTTGTGTCTAGCCTGGGCTCAGCCTGACGAGGTGGAGACGAGCGCGTGGGATGACTGCTGTTTCTTGTGTCCGATAGTCCCTTTGAAAGCTCAGTATTGGATGCAGAAACGGAGTGACCAGCCTGAGAACGACGGTGGGGCGGTGACGAGGAAGGGGGGTTAAGAACGGGTGAGACATATTGGGGGCGTTGTTGATCGATTGGAGGAAGCAGCTGTACCACGACAGTAGCACGTGGCAGAGACGTGTCATATGTTGCATCCCCTTTCGATACGAGAGAACGAGTATTCGAGTATTCCCTGCGCAGCTCCGGTGCTGGCGGTGGAATAGGAACTCGTGAATATGAAACAAAATTTTGTCTCTCCCTCTCAGTCTTTTCGCTCACCCAACGATCATCAGCAAAATTAGGGATGTATTTTTCTTGATCTCCGACAACAACAGTCGAATTCCTCTTGTTCATGTAACTTGTTGCTCTTCCCTCTTCCAATGATTCGACAAGAATTGAACTCCCAGGGCTCCTCGCAACTGCTGGCATTGGTTCCGTGATTGTATCATCTGAGCTTGTTTCTGTGACAGGAGGATCAGGGATGGGAATATGTAAACGCGTGTCCTCAGGAATGCTGGTTCCAGGAGAGCCCTTTCTCTCGTTTCCAATACGTGTAGCCTGCGGACCCGGAGTGGAGAGACGAATCGTCATACCATTATCAGCATTTTTTGGTACGGTATATAGGGAGCCTGTGGCGATAGAATTGTATTCAGCATTCATACGTGCCTCGAGTGAAACGTCTTCTGATTCCGCCTCTGAAGGGGGAGCAGTCGTCATTGAATGCCATGCATGTCCGCCTGACGCATTGTGAGGTACCGGCACTGAGAAAACGGGAACCGGAGCAACTGATGTCGATGATGATGGCGGAGGGACTGCAGCTGCTGCGAAGGTGGGGCTGACTTTAGAGGCCAGACTTACGGAACGATTGTTGGTGGCAGATGTAGGAGGCATCGTAATGGATGTTGCTGAATTGAGTGTACCAGCAACATGGGGGCCTTGAACTGTATCAGAACGGTATTCAACCGGAGATGAATTTTGTCACCTGCTAATGAGGTCGATCCATCCCCATGACTGCCGCTCAACTGTCCCAGACAAGTTCTACTAATTGTCGACCCTGTTGCTCCAGTGAGTGGTGGGAACAGTACAGTATTGCTATTACCACTGATCGAGTTGTGCCTCGTTGCAGCCGCGCCACTGGCTCGTCCTCTTTCCTCTCGTTCAGTCAATGAGCTCAGGTGTGGGCTTTTCACAGCTAGCATGCTGTCAATTGACATTGTAGAAGAAACAGGGGAGAGACTAGGTGAGCATGAGTCATCTGTCGCGGTGTCGTCAGATTGAGTGCAACAGTCAGACCGTCCATAAAAATATGAATTAATGGTGCCACGGCTGGAAATGTCATCAGATTGGGTGGGTGGTCGAGATGGAAAGTCTCGAGCAGCTAAATGAGATGTTCTAATGGCAGGAGCAGCGTAATATGATGGTCGTTGAGGGTCCGAGACGAGCGGAAAATAAGTGATGGTATCGTCGTACAGAGGGGAATAATAATCGCCCGGCACAGCCATGCATTGAAACTTTGAGTCGTATTTAGGCCGTTGGCCGTAGCGCGAGCCAAATGTCGGTGCCTTGAAGACACGAGCGGAGAATTGACATGGGCGTGCAGGATAGACCTTGAAACAAATGCAGGTTACAGAAAGAACAAGCCATTGAGCAAGAACTTACAGGTGTATTAAGTGACCTGGTGCTTTGCGACTTGGACGAGATAGCGGACGAATACATGGTGGGTATATTGGATGGCTTAGCATCAGTATTTGGTAGGAGATGGAGTTGCTGATATATGTTTCCTTTCACATACTAACACGAGTCTGACTTGCGGTGATCCATGTGGCCTTGGATCGAGTGTAAAAAAAGTGGATGACAGCTGAGAGGCTTTGTGCAATGATGATGGTAGTGCCGTACTGGTAAGGTCCTATGTAGCCGCGATTGTAACTGTTCATTTACGACCCATAGAAGTTGGTGGTGGAAGCATGTTAGGTTCTGAATTTCGCAGTCATGATGGATTCTTCAACGGTCATGGTCGAGTAGACAAGGCGGAGGACATGTTGTTAAAAGAGGCCGAGATAAAATAGAAATTTATTGATGCTTACTTCAGCATTATTGGCAGAGTAAACTACAGTCTGGTTTTTTGAGCATAATGCATGCCTTACAGCAGGAGATACTACCAGCAAGTGGCGTAGAATTTGCTACTAGTCTCAAGCTATTGCCTTCAACACGACAGGACTCCCCTGCTCCATCGAGTGTCCGACACGAAGTTGTGGCTCGTGTTTTATGCAACGTGGTTGTCGCAAGGTCAAATATTCTCCGTATTTTTGAGGTCCGCGAAGAGCCCGCCCCAGTTTCTACCCAAAGTGAGGATGAACGTGAACGAAAAGGAAAGGTGCGGAGGGGGACGGAGGCTGTTGAAGGTGAAGTCGAGATGGACGAGCAAGGCGAGGGTTTTGTCAATATATCACAGGTGATTTACTGCATCAGCCAAATACATGTTTTTCTCTGCACGCGGTTTATCTTTTGAGACTGAAATCGTTACTGACTAGTCCATTCGTTACTTCAGTCTGCAATCCAGAAAAACACCAAGCAGCCTACTGTCACGCGCTTTTACTTCATTCGCGAACACAAACTTCATGGAATCGTCACCGGTCTTGAAGGAGTCAAGATTATGGCCTCCCTCGAAGATAAACTGGACCGGTTACTTGTTTCCTTCAAAGACGCCAAGGCACATAACCTTTGTCTCTATTTCAACTTGAAACCTGACCCTCAATAGATTGCTCTCCTGGAATGGTCAGATACAGCACATGACCTTATTACTGTGTCAATTCACACTTATGAACGAGCACCTCAATTGGTGCGTAAGCCCGACAAAAATCATTCAGCTCTTGCGTTTATTTTGTCTTAGCTCTCCCTCGACTCTCCTCTTTTCTGTGCAGATCTCCGTGTTGATCCTCATTCTCGCTGCGCGGCACTCTCTCTCCCAAAGCATGCCATTGCTATCCTCCCATTTTATCAAACCCAAGCTGAACTCGATGTTATGGAGCAAGATCAATCTCAGCCCAAGTAGGTCGTTCAATTCCTTTTGTTTGTTTTTGTCCCCTCATGGTGTGGGTTGAAACAGGGATGTACCATACTCCCCGAGTTTCATTTTAGATCTTCCTATCCAGGTCGAAGAAAGTATCCGTAACGTTATTGACTTTGTCTTCCTTCCTGGCTTCAACAATCCTACCCTCGCCATTCTTTTCCAAACTCAGCAAACTTGGACAGGGTACGTCGTCAAATGGGACCTCTATTCACCCCATAGATTATTCTACACAGTCGACTTCGTGAACTCAAGGATACAGTCCGATTGATTATCTTCACACTCGACATCATGACTCAAAACTCCAGTATTATGACATCTGTTCAAGGTCTTCCCCATGACGCCTTCTCATTATTGGCTTGCTCGACTGTATTTCGTGGCGTTGTCGTAATAACTGGTAATTCTGTGATCTATGTCGACCAATCCTCTAAGCGAGTCGCTTTGCAAGTAAATGGCTGGGCTACACGGATGAGTGATTTGTCGTATCTCCCTCTTAGCGAGGAAGATGCATCGCAGAAGCTCACATTAGAAGGATGCCGATCAATTATGGTTGACGATAAGACTGTATTCTTGATCCTGAGAGATGGTATAGTATATCCTATCGAGTTTGTTGTAGATGGGAAGACAGTGTCGAAATTGTCAATGTCACCCGCCATTGCACAGACTACAATCCCAACAGTTGTTAGGCATGTGGATGGAGATCATATCTTTATTGGGAGCACCGCGGGTCCATCCATCCTTCTCAAGGCTACGCACGTTGAGCAGGACGTAGAAGAGAATGAAGCTGCAGTTTCTGCAGCTGTGGTGACTGAGGATGTGATGATGGATGACGACGATGACGGTACGCCGCCTTCCTAGCTTCAATTAGATTCAAGTGTTAATATATGGGAACGTCAGATATTTACGGTGATTCAAAAATTGAAGTTGAACCAACGACTAACGGAGTTATGCATATGAAGAAGACCAAAACTATCATTCAGCTCTCAATGAGAGACTACCTCCCCGCCCATGGCCCTATTTCCAGCATGACGTTCTCTGTTGCTATGAACGGGGTGTGTTGTCATCCTGCATCATGCTCATCTCAAAATGACCGAAATTCATGTAGGAAAAGCCAGTGCCAGAACTCGTTGCGGCTACCGGTGTAGGTAATCTGGGTGGTTTCACCCTTTTTCAGGTGGGAAAACCTTTATCGTCCCTGGTCACATCTTTGACGCCATGTCATCAGAGAGACCTACCAGTCCGTAGAAAGCGCAAAATCCTTGCTATCAGTGGATCTCGGGGGATATGGTCTTTACCCATACGTCAACCCCTACGCAACAGTACTGCAGCTTATGGACAAGACAATGATACACTTATTCTGAGTACCGATATCAACCCATCACCTGGCTCTTCCCGCGTACGTGGTCCTTCCTTTCGCGGCGTTTTCACAATCTGAAACTCTCTTGTCTCTTGTCATGACAGATTGCAGTCCGTTCGATAAACCGTGACGTCTCTATCAAGACTCGAACACCAGGCTTGACGATCGGTGCTGCACCATTTTTCCAACGGACAGCAATATTACATGTCATGACCAATGCCATACGCGTCCTCGAACCTGATGGGACTGAACGGCAAATTATACCTGATAAAGATGGCAATATGCCGAGACCGAAGATAAGAGCTTGCAGTATTTCGGATCCGTTTGTACTAGTTTTGAGAGAGGATGATTCCATCGGACTGTTTGTTGGAGAAACAGAGAGGGGAAAGATCAGGAGGAAAGACATGTCGCCAATGGGTGATAAGGTATGTTCTCCTCCGATGACAATAATGTTGACTTCACTCTTATATACCTTAGACATCAAGATATCTCTGTGGATGTTTCTTTTTAGACTCGACTGGATTGTTTGAGGCACAACTCGAGAACAAATTACCGCCATCTGCCACATCAACGCTGCAAGCTGCCTCAGGGGCCAAGTCGCAATGGTTATTATTGGTTCGGCCGCAGGGTGTCCTCGAGGTCAGTGCCCTATCAGTCGTGTCATATTCTTGATGGCATCTGATGATACACTAGATCTGGACTTTACCAAAGTTGTTGCTGGCATTCTCCACATCGGCATTAGCCTCTTTGCAATCAGTCTTAACAGACACACATGACCCTCCAGCGTCATCTCCACCCCAAGATCCCCCTCGCAAGCCTCAAGATCTAGATATTGAGCAAATCTTATTGAGTCCTGTTGGGGAAACCTCTCTAGTTCCTCATCTCTGTGTGAGTAGAAACTGGTTATTGGATATGGCTGTCTTATTGTTTGTCTCATGTGCTCTAGGTTTTCTTACGTTCTGGTCAACTGGCCATCTACGAAGCTGCGGTTTCGGGCTCGAGAGATACAGAAAACCCACTCATAGATTCCAAACCCCGAGCCACATCTCTCAAGATTAAGTTCGCAAAAATTGCATCCAAAGCCTTTGACATTCAACGACTGGAAGAAAATGAAAAGAGCCATATATTAGCTGAGCAGAAGAAGATAAACCGAGTTTTTATTCCGTTTGTGACTTCACCCACGCCAGGTGTCACGTACTCGGGCATCTTTTTCACTGGTGATCGACCGCATTGGATATTGTCGACTGATAAGGGTGGAGTGCAAGTTTATCCTTCGGGGCATAACGTTGTACATGCGTTTACACCTTGTTCGCTGTGGGAATCGAAAAACGACTTTTTAATGTATACTGAAGAGGTAAGGGCTTCACTTATTCTTCTTGAAACAGTGGCGCTCACGTGGGAACAAGGGTCCGATCCTACTTGCATGGATTCCTGATTTTCAATTCAATAGTACGCTGCCATCTAGATCAATACCCCGCGGACGGGCATATTCAAGCATTTTGTTTGACTCTTCAACGAGTCTAATTGTTGCTGCTTCTTCGTTGCAGGCAAGATTCACATCGTTTGATGAGGATGGGACCAAGCTGTGGGAACCTGAGGGTGAGTATATCAAAAACGTCTTTAATGGTATTTGACTGACGCACATTTTTCCCTTTTTTCGATTACCGACCACATCCATTGTTATCATCATGCAGCTCCGAACGTCTCTGAGCCATATGCGGACTGTTCGGCGTTGGAGTTAATTGCCCCTGATATCTGGGTTACGATGGATGGGTCAGTCGGCGGCTCTCGGCTATAAATCAAATAACTCAAATTACGATATCTAGATTTGAATTTGCAACAAACGAGTATGTTAACGATATGGCCATCGTGACTCTGGAAACAGCTGCGACGGAGACGGGAAAGAAAGACTTCGTAGCTGTTGGAACCTCGATTGATCGTGGCGAGGATCTTGCCGTCAAGGGAGCGGTACGTTTTCCACGCACCGTGTTTAACTTAAGCCTAAGAACCGATATCATAGACATATATTTTTGAAATTGTAGAGGTCGTTCCTGACCCAGCTGTCTCTCAGCGCCGGTGGTATAAACTCCGTTTGCGGTGTAGAGACGATGCTAAAGGACCCGTAACTGCCGTATGTGGGCTAAATGACTATCTTGTGTCATCCATGGGTCAAAAGGTGAGCCTTTAGTTTCAAACTTTATTTCTCGAATCTGTGTCAGGGATCGCAACGTGTTGCGGTGTTGGCTATTAGCACCGTATGGCTGACACTGACGCCCGTCCGTTTTCATTCTCATTTCATTTAACTTCATTACACCTTGTCTATAACTGATGTGGCTTTTACCCCAGATTTTTGTCCGTGCATTTGACTCTGACGAACGCCTTGTGGGTGTCGCATTTATGGATGTCGGGGTCTATGTGACTTCATTGCAAACCCTCAAAAACCTGCTACTGATCGGGGATGCAGTGAAGAGTGTATCTTTTGTAGCATTCCAGGTCCGTAGCACTGCATTTGGGTTTGAAAATAGTCAGCTGATCTTTTTGGCTACTTTAGGAGGACCCGTACAAGCTTGTGCTACTTTCGAGGGACACTCATCGTGTTTGCGTCACCAGCGCAAATTTCTTATTTACCGAAGATGATTTGCGGATTGTGACAGGTGATGAGGAGGGTATCGTGCGTATTTACGAGTATAATCCGCAAGGTCAATCTTTTGTCGCTACCTCTTGATCCACACTGATCATATCCTCCATATCGAATATCCTACTTGTCATTCTAGATCCTGATTCTCGTGATGGACGCCATCTACTCCTGAGAACCGAATTTCATTGCCAACGTGAATGCCGCACTACAGTCACTGTCGCTCATCGGACGAAGGAGGATCCACCGATACCCAGTTCGAGAATATTGGCTGGTGCGTGAAATCATCAGTATCGGATTCACTTCAGCTTTTGATGTATGGTTCGCTAAGGTTCGACCAACGGATCACTGTCCTCGTTGACAGTTCTAGAAGAAACTTCTCATAAGCGACTGGCACTCTTACAGGGACAACTGATGAGAAGTTTACAACATACAGCTGCGCTTAACCCAAAAGCCTTCCGGTGAGCCCCGTCTCTTCCCATGTTCAACCCATTAATGACCCATTTTAAGAATTGTGAAGAATGATCATGTTTCAAAACCGCTAACAAGAGGTATATTGGATGGGAATTTACTCAGTCACTATGAAGGTCTACCAATCAATCGACAAGTAGAGGTTACACAGCAGATTGGGACCGACAGAGTGAATGTACTACGAGATTGGATCGAGGTCAGGGGGTCCTGGTAGTACATTTTTCAATGGCGAATTGGAAAGTTTTATCCATTCTATTGAGTGAGATTATGAGGCGTATGATCCAACGGTAAGCAATTTGACCATGGGGTATATTATGGTATCGCTGTTGTTGTTTTGGGCTCTCCCTTTCTTTTTCTGCTATGTTACTATGCCCATTGAATTTGACTATCCCAAGTGTGCAATTGACTGTTGATCATAGTTTATTTACGTCAGTTGTTTGGATTCAAGGCCGTAACGCATTGTTACACGTCCTACCACCACATGCCTTTCGGTGAGATCATTTGTGGTTCACCTGGAAGTGGCAAATCCACATATTGCTTCGGTAAATATCAGCTTTTCAGTGCCATCAACAGACCAATAGCCGTTGTCAACCTCGACCCTGCAAATGATACGATACCATATCCTTGTGCGATCAACATATCTGAACTTATCTCCCTGAACGAGGTAATGGAGGAATATGGTCTCGGTCCAAATGGCGGGATGTTATATTCAATGGAGTACTTGAAGACTAACTATGACTGGCTCGAGGAGAAGTTGAAGGAGCTAGGGGACGATGCATATGTCCTTTTTGATCTGCCCGGACAAGTGGAATTAAGCACGAATCATGACAGTATCAAGAGGGTTGTCAAGAGATTGGTCAAGAGTGGATTCAGGGTGCGTCATTACGCAAATCTTGCTATCATTTTCACTTATGATTCATCCAGGACAGTTAGCCGCGGTGCATCTTTGCGATGCTCACTATATTACCGATGCAGCTAAATATGTTTCTGTATTGCTCCTCTCACTGAGAGCAATGCTACATCTGGAACTACCACATATCAATGTCTTATCAAAGATTGACCTTCTTAAACAGTATGGGGAACTTGGTGCGTCTATCAATCGGCGAGAATTTCATTCATAAATCATACTTGACAGAATTTAATCTTGACTTCTACACCGAGGTTCAAGACTTATCCTATCTCGAAAACTCGTTAACATCATCTTCACCGGCCAGATTCTCAGCTCTCAATATGGCTATAATTTCCCTCATTGAAGATTTCAGCCTTGTTGGTTTCGAAACGCTAGCAGTTGAAGTGAGTTTTGGTATTACATGCCTCTATATCTGTTATCGACTATCACATCTATAGGACAAACATTCCATGTTGAACCTCACTAGGGTGATCGATCGGGCAACAGGCTACGTTTTCATCCCTCCCCCTGACGCCCAACCTCCTCCAGATGCTATAGATCAAATGGACAATGCTCCTGATTTGCGGCCTAATGCACACGGTCTTTTCTCCTCTGCAGCAGGACCACTGAAGGGCCCTCTAAGCGATGTTCGTGATGTACAAGAACGCTGGATAGATCAACGGGATGCGTACGATGCACATGAGAAACGTCAGTGGCGTAGAGAGGGAGAGACTATACGAGACAGGCTGGCATCTTCTCAGGAGCAAAAAGACGAGACAGTTAGCTAAAATGTCCAACACTTTTATTTGCCAAACTTAAGAATAGAAATAACACATTTTTCGTTATGATTCAGTATCAAAATAGCGAAACATATCATGATCAATGTATGGTAGAGACAATACATAATATGAAGCTGAAGGCGGGCACCCATGACGAGCGGGTTCTGGGCCTGCACAGGTGCAAAAGAGGGGTGGGAAAAATATAAGGAAGCGACAGGAAAGAAGTTGCATTGTCACATCAATACCACTGTGACTACTCGAGATCAGAGATCATCCTAGTAATAGAAATTTGAACAAGGACTGCTGGTGCTGACACCATATAGAACTCCTAAATGGGTTTACTGTCGACAAGTCTGGCTGGACATTCTGTCTAACATCGTCCAATCAAACTCCAAATAGATTTAACGTTTATTTTTCACATACATGACGAAGAATCCAGGATTAGTTGGGAATATGATACCATCTTCATTCAGCTAAGCATATGGTTTCCATGAATGGGCTATGAACTTCTCATATATTGATAGACGTGAGATATCGACTGACATCTGGGCCGGGATGGATTACAGACACAGCGGACAATCAGCTGTCCACTTGCCGGCCACGTGATGCTGTCCACTGATCTGTCCACTAAATCTGGATGTCACACGGTTCCGGGGCTCTACCCTCATCTAAGGCTAAATAAGTTCAAAACCCTGGAACCGTGTGATACTGTGACATCCAGATTTAGTGGACAGATCAGTGGACAGCATCACGTGGCCGGCAAGTGGACAGCTGATTGTCCCCGTGAGAGTATAAATCCCAGGGGCCCAGTCGCTTCCCAGGTTTATAATGCCCGAGCACCTCACCCTTTATTCTGCCAAAGTATGCCTTGAGCAATACATACTCTAATGATGAAATTGACTGTCCTTTCTAAACAGATCTGCCCCTTCGCACAAAGGGTAATATGATCAGAGATCCTGTTCTACTAATCACATCACTTATGGGTGATCGATAGGTTGAAATTGCTCTCAATGAATCTGAAATACCTTTTGATCGATATGAAATTGATCTTCAGGCTAAGCCTGACTGGTATGCTCCAAGGATAAACCCAGTAAGCAAGGTGTGCCAATCTACTTGCTCTATGTAAGCTACGAGTATTGACATACCCATACTTAGGTTCCAGCAGTTGTATATGGTGGACCAAAGGCTCCACCAGACCAACCCTCTTCAGAGTCCCACAAACTAGCGGAGTCTCTAGTTCTTATTGAGTTTATTGCCGATATTTCAACCTCTAAAGTCCTCCTTCCCAAAGACCCTGTCCTCCGTGCCAAAGCTCGCTTTTTCATTGAAGTATTCTCGTCCAAGTTCATTCCTGCATGGCATGCCTCGGCAACCAAGGGTGAAAGTCTGGACAATCTCCTACAAGGAATAGAAGCCATCCAAGTACTTCTACCAGCAGAGGGGTACGCGGTTGGAGAATGGTCGATTGCGGACGCTGCTGTCGCACCATTCCTGGCTAGAGCTGAATTGGCTATCAAAAACGACTTAGGTGCTTTTGACGAGGGAGATGGAAAGAAAGCATACGAAATTCTGCAAACAGACCCAAAATTTGGCAGGTTTCGAGAATACCTTGCCGCACTGAAAGGTCGCAAGAGCTTCCAGGAGACCTTTGATGCAGTAAGATATACTCTTCATCGACAAATACCGACTCATTAGGCCCCGCAGGATTATCTATTGACTAAGTACAAGGGACGCTTCCCACCTCTCAGAGAGAAGCGCCTCGCTGATGCTTCGAAAGCCTCTCTTTGATTGAATTGCGATCTTCTATGATACAGATATAAGTCATCCGTTCTGCCTATCCTTCGTGTCCTTTTGTTTATATCCGATGATCGTAAATTGATTCATTGTCCTGCTAATAAAAAACGCATTTCTAGAAAGTAACTGTCAAAGCACTAGTATAGCCGCATGGAAACTTATGGGTTGATTCGAGTATAAATATGTCGCGGGCGACGACTTTACAAGGTTCGTAGTGTTCTTCTACTATGATCACCCAACAATCAATAAAACATTGAACGCATGCAACTTTGCTATCGACCCAACGTCGCGGTTGATATTTCTTTTCGCTAGCCAGCAAGAACAACCTCGGAAAAGATGGCATTCAAGAGTGAATGATGTGAATGTCGTAAGAAATTTCCACTTCAAAGTCGTGTCTAACTCGATTCTTCGTGCATAAGTCAAAAATTCAACAATAGATGATCAAGCATAGTGATCGATAGATGGGGTTGAAATTCCAAATGAAGAGGTGGTACTTGAATGTGTCATAATTGAAGTACAGTAAAGAACGATCTCAGCAGGCGATTGTACACTCAACGCCAGTAAACTTTTTCCTTTGCACCAGCCCATTCGTCCTGTTCCGTCCAGTAAGCAACACCGTAGTTGATAAATAATTCAGATCCTGCTTCAATGCGGCGATCTCGATTTAGCTAAGTCAGAGTCCGCGTCAGCTTGGTTACTCCAAAGATGACCCACCAGCAAAAAACATGATGTGATGGCAGTTGTTGACATAGACGACTATATTTCGATAAGTAAACTAGAGGAATAATCATCTGATCCGCAATTTCACCTCTTCCATGACAGTTTGCAACTCTTGTCGATTTGTTCGTGGCTTCGCTCAACATAGGCCCTTCATGATTAAGATACCGCATCTCATTACCCATATACATTGAATCAACTATCCAGCTGTCATTGAGGTCAAACTTATAGTTCAGGCCCGTGTAATAAGGAATGCTGGAGAGATTCGGAGTCAAATGGAGTAAGGTTATTCTTACAGATTACTTACGGTGAGACTTGCTCGGACGTCGCTTCCGAGTCAAGGGGTTGTAGTTCTCCAGTATATTCTGTCACTGATTTCAAATCCCGGAGTTGACATGGATTGATAGATCTTACCCCCAATAGCCTCGTTTTGGAGTATTTTCTGGGTTGTGAAAGCTCCGAGACCCCAGGAACCTCGAGCAATGTAAAGGTGCTGTGTTAAAGCTCCAATGATCATAATGTCCATCCAGAAAAATGGTAGACTTACCGGAAATTGTGCGCGCTGGCAACTGACATTGAAGCATAAATTCTGCCTCGGGGATTTCCTCCCTAAGAATTCAAGTAATCTCAAGTTCTATAACTTCTCAGAAGTATCGATGGACCTACCTCTGAGACCAAGGATAATGATTTGATTGATCACATCAGGAGGGAGGCTGGT
>Ga0153944_1000637_pt1 | contig 15087 bp, 13 predicted proteins | sample TSNJ028MetaG_FD_104703 | JGI IMG/M metagenome (GOLD analysis project Ga0153944, IMG submission 104703) | Attine ant fungus gardens microbial communities from New Jersey, USA - TSNJ028 MetaG | ecosystem: Host-associated > Fungi > Mycelium > Unclassified | place: USA: New Jersey, Wharton State... | reverse complement strand
TTCCGTTGTCCTCCAATTCGTCGCACTTTGAATATAGCAACACCGATTGAGTAGTTCTGAATATACCCACCGACAAATTTACACGCCACGACCCAATCAAACGAGTTGCCGTCCACACAAATGTTCATCTATCAATCATGGTCGATAGTATGCTCTTCAGGACAATCGGGATGTCACCAGTATTCGCTACACGAAATCCGCAACCCGGAAGTCGGTTTGTGATCCTACATCAAATTCAGCGAATTCTGACGGTGGAGTATAGCTGGAGGACTGGCCATGTCGCCTCTGCGCCTTCCCCGATGCAAATCAAAGCTGTATGGACTTTAGGATCGCCCTTCATCGCCTTAGTGAGCTCCTCAGGAGTAATGCCATAACGGCTGAAATTCGCGTCCGTAATTGCAATTACGAACCAGTCATCTGTAATGCCCATGTAACATTGAACCTCGAGTTAAATCCCTTTGCTTACCTGCATCGTACTTTGCAACTTCGACCACTCCCTTTGCGATAGCCTCGACTGCAGCATTTAGCATCGAAGTAGACATAGCTCAACAATAGAAAATTTTACCGGTAAAATCACCTGCGAAAGCATACTGGGGAACCATGTACATCTTCTCAACGACGTTCCAACGCTCTTTGAGTTCAGTCGGTGGTTTGTCTGCCTCTACCAAGGAAATATCAGGGCCATCCCCAGACTAGAAGCAGTATAAGATGCCAGAAAGTGATCTAACGTCGAGAACTTACATGGCCATATATCTAAGCGTCCAACGCAAGCGTAAGTATGTTTTCATTGGCTAATCAAGCTACTCACATCCCAAACATATTTCTCTTTCCGCGAAAGGCGATCAAAAGTTTCCATCAACATAACCGCTTATTGTTCATGAACCTAAAATGTACTGGGCACAATTGATTTCACTCACCTGTCTGCATACTCATCTCCAGTCGACCGTCATACTGGAATCGGTACCTAAATAAATCATTGAGTGCTGTCGTTACGCAAAAAATCTACGTAAAATATACATTGAGCCACTCAAATCGAATATGAACCGAATGCGCTTAGGCCTGTAATGATGACTGTCAACCAAACTGTCAAAGTTCACATAGAATCGCTGAATGCACTTGAGCTGTGGTCTCCCCAGTTCTGGTTTTTCCATACCACGGCGTTTGTAGATCGTCATTTCTCCGGTAAGTCCCTCCGTTAATCGACTGTAGTCTAGCTCTCCATCTGCCTGTCTTTTGATCCATACTCGCTCCTCTTCTTTTGCAGCAAGATCTAGGAAAAAGAAAGACACAATGTCAGACAGTTGTTGCGTAAAGGACCTTTGTCGTGGTCAGAATCCTACGTTCGAGCAAGCTATGAAGAGAATGCATGTATGCTTGCGTCTTGTTCAGTAGTTGACTGTATCTTCGAGCTTCGGACTGTGTCATGTCGAGTTCTTCCAAGCGTCGTTGCAATTCCTGACGTGCCATCTCTCGTGCCTTCTCCTTGATTTTCTCGGGAACGTTGTCCTTCAAAGCCTCGGGGACCTAGTCCCCACCTGAGTTCGTCATTCGATATTCCAAAACAAAGATGTACCTGCTTAATGTCCCCGCCCTTGTAAAAGCGTTTGTAGCCTCCCATGCCTCCCATGCCAGCAGTACTACGACCTCCTGTCTAGGAAAGGCATGTGAGCATCTTGTCGAATAGACTTCAATGAAGTGAAGATCTACACCACCAGCATACGTATCACCACCGGAGTGTTCCTTGTCATCATGTTTTCCTTCCTTTGGTTCATCTAAGATTTTGTTTGTTGGCTCAAATTCCACGTCGTTAACTTTTTTGACAGCTTCACGGGCAGCATCCAAGCCCAAGTTCGATACCTCCAAGCTATAGGAGAGTCACTAAATTGAGATTTGGAGTAGAAAGAAAACTTTTACCCGTGCTTAATCAAGATACTCGATAATACTTCCATAGTCTCAGGTTTGTAGATGTCGAAATCGAATATATTGCGCAGTGCTTCGCCGAGGGAATCGTTTGAATATGCTCTCATATGACGCACCAGATTGATGAGCTCTAGCATTCAGCTTAGCACTCATTGTTACCATTTCTGACCGAATAATCCCTTACCTCTCAATGAGTAAGGATAATTCAAAACACCAGTCTCATATCCAACTCTCAAGTCCTGGAAGGCGGCGACAAGACGTTGGATCAGTTTGGGATCCATCTCGGGTGCCAATTGACTCAAAAGGTTCATCTCTGATTCAGGATCGGGATTGCGGACGCTATGAGCACTAAAGTTTTCACCAAGGACCTGCAAAAAGTGGTTTCCGAGGAAAGCTGTCCATACATCAACTGCAATTAACACCACTGGATAGATATGACGAGAACACGTACGATAGCCTGGGCGATTAGCCAATAGAATCAACCGGAAATTAGGATGGATAATGATATCCTCCTTTCGTCCCTTTACGGGTCGCACCCGACGTCCATCTGAGAGCGTCAGCTCACCTTGACCAGCGAGACTACGGAAAACCGCTACAACATGTTCTGGTGCCTTGTCGGCCTCATCGATGATGATATAGCGCCCATATCTGATCGCTCTGAGGAGAGGAGAATCAGTGTAAGTAATTATGCCACCATCCAGTGATGTCGTGAACATAAGCTGATTAACAGTTGTGTCTCTATGAAGCTGAATATACTCGCGTGGGCGGCGAAGGAGCTGGTATCATAAAAACTGTAAGCATCATGCACGGACTCATGGCAAGGGAAGCTCACTTGACATAGTCTGTCAACAATTTTATTTTTGCCGACGCCTTGATTGCCTAATAAGACAACGTGCTCCCCAAGAAGCTCTAAATCGATAGCGAGATCACGCATGAGCCCCGTTTGCAGGCTGTTGTTGTAAAAATGATCCATGTGAGGAATGTGAGATAATACGCCGGCGGGATCCTCAGTGGCTTGGAAAATGGGTATGGTAGTTGGGTACGCCTGTTCATCATAACTAGAGGACGAGAACACAAGTCCAGTCTCTGTGATGCGAGGGCTTGGATTGAACTTTGTGACTCCTCAGCTTGAATTACATATAAGCATAGAGGGTCTTACGCTTCCAGGTTTCCTCGGGATATCGTGTTCCTTAAGCAGGGAAATCAAATTCATACGCTCCGTTGCAGGTAAAAACTCTTCCAACAGTGATTGACAGATGATAAAATTGAGGTCCAACGTCTTCGGAAACATGGCAAACTTCCGGGCAATCCTGATCAAAGAACGTGTACCAAACCTTCGACTCTTGAGAACATTGTCTGCGGAGACACTTTGCCTATATTTCTCGGCAAACTGTAATAGTTTATCTACCAATTCCTTGGGGCAACCTGTGGCGAGAAGAATGCTTGATTCTTCCTGGACATCCATGGGTAGACTTGGGATGGGGAAGAACATATTGGTGTGTTCATATGACAGCCAATCCTTCAGAGGCAAAGACTTTGATGCGGTGCAGATTACGCGGAATGATGGGTGGGCAATAGAGAGCTCGCCAGCCTTTATCTATAATTTGTGAATGCAAGATTCCTAGTAAATTTATTTAGTGCGAACCTCGTCATCAGTTGCAGAACCAACAATGCGCTTTCCTTCCCAGAGTTCAGCCTCGCGATCTTGCAACAATCGAGACAAAGAACCTGCAGTCGAACCAATGACATCGAGACCCGATAGGTGAAGAAGTCGACCAGACCACGCTGCTTCCACTAGAGGACTATATCATGCTTCAGAACTAAGCAAAACGTCAGCTAAAATGGGTAGTCATACCTAGGCTCCCAGGTCGTTGCACCCCCCTTCTCGATCCTTCTTCTCATATACAGCTCACGTCCTCCCAATTCTTTGTACATGTGCAATACTTCTGTATCATAGCCAAGCAAATCGCCAAATACCTTGACAAGAGTTGACGTCGACGTTGAAGCTGAGGAAAGGGCTGCAGGTGGAACGAGTGATATGTCCCAGCCTAATGCGTGGGCCTGCATGAAGCATGTCAACAGACCAATGAATCTGGGCGTGAATTGGAGGTCAGGCCTTCCGGTCAAGGGGAATGGATGAAAACACAGAGGACCTGCTGGAACCACTATCTGCACGCAGGATGGTCCATCAAAAGTGAGCCGTGCTGTCGTCTCGCTGACACGGTCAATGCTACTGATACTGTACCCCAGTAGACCAGTGCATCCATCACTTGAAACAACCGAAGGGCTCCCCAGTTCGCCCAGTCCAACTTCCTCAGCCTGACGTCCAAGGATAGCCCAGGCTTGGACGGCAGAATAAACTAAGATGGGATGAAGAGTAAGAAGTAGTCGAGCAAGTTGAGAAGGTTTGAGTTTGTAAGCAGGGAATAGTTGGATGAGTGCACGTAGCTTCATCAGGGCGGTCTGAGGAAAAGGGGGTATAGATGTTTTAGACACTACTTCCAAGGCGTGCCGGCTTTCACTCGCATATTGCGTTGTCAACATCAGGTCACATAGCTTGGAGTAGAGGGGAGGTAGGGTAACTGCACGTTGTGTTGGTATATCAAAAGACAAAAGTGCTCTCACTGGGTCGATGAAACGCGCTTGGAATCGACTCCTGAAGGGGGGATCCAAAGGGTATCCAGGATAAGGCGGTACCGGGGCGGCAATAGCAATAACCCGGAAGCTTGGATGCGCTGCAACGAATAGCTTGCCTTGATCTGACTTTGATATGTTAGAATTTTCTAATTGGGCGTATCGATGTGGATGAATGATATGAGTCCCATCATCAAGGTTCCTTGCAGAATTTTAATTTGGTAAAGAGCTATGAGAAGGAAGAGTACCCACAGCTCCCGATTTTCCAAGAGGTTATTCAATATCTGACCCAGACAACCATTCAGGAGAGGTAGCCGGAAAGGATCAAGAAACATACCGGCATTATCCCCCTCTCCGCTTTCTCTATACCCTCTAAGATTAGGATCCTGCCATGTTTGACAGCGCTGACCGCAGAACTGTCTACGTAGACAAGATTTCCGCCGGTGCGAATTTCCCGTCCCTGTGAAGGCCATCAGGACTTGAGTGGACTGTCTAAAGATGAGACACACCTGTTTAAGCTCAGTCTCCCCTACGTCCCGGTGTAAAGCAATATATTCATATTCCGCATTTATCAAGCTAGGCAACATTTTAGATAGTATCTGTTAACGGCATAAATAGTATGCCCACCTAACAAATGTCAGCGCCAAGCGCCGAGCGTAAGGACCGGGTTGTGATACCAGAAAAATATCCTGGCCTAGCAAATATTTCTGCAGCATAAAATGCAGGTTTTCCAAATTGCCATTCTTGGGTTCAAGAAGTGTAGTGGTTCGCGGCAACCTTCTTGGCGCGAGCGCAGCAGGTATCTCATACACGATGTCCCCGGACTTCAATATGCCCAAAATCGGTGGGTTGGGCCTAAGTTCGTTCAAAATCTGGTTCAAACGACGCTGAGGGGCCATGAGTAGTCAAAACGAGCTGTCCAGTTCGTCAGGAGCTGTGCCAGCAGTGGTTATTCTGATCGTTATTTTGGGTGTAAGATCCTTAAAGACTTGATACGTCCTGAAATGGCATCAAGGTTGGCATGAGTTTTTCGGCAATCACCATCCCGGTTAGTCTTGCAAATCCCCTGGTCAACATTAGCTTACTTCATCGATACAGGATGGTTCAAAGCCCTCGGAACAATCCCCGAGGAGTAGAGCGACAGTGGCCCGAATGACAGTAGGGGTCAATTTCTAGAGCTGTATTAAGCAATACTGGTTAAATATTACGAGGAGAATTCGCTGAATGTGACAACAAATGTGATGTTGGATGTGACAGGTCATTGGAATGCTCCTCTTATAATTCCCCTCTGTCCATATCTATCCACAGTGGTACTATGTCTGGTAGCATAGCATGCACACAAACTGTATTTATACAGTAGTGGATGTTGGTAGAATATCCTCAACTAACTGGAGTCCTTGTACATTTACTTACTCCTCATTTATGTGTCTTTCAGTATCTTGCCATGACTTGATGCATTGACACGTGGGTTGTGTGTATTCCATTGACTTCGAGGTTACAGATCACAGAATCAACAGTGATTCTCTTTCTAACTGATATTTTATTTTATTTTATTTTTTATCTTTAAAATCATCAATTTATTACACGGGACTCGGTGGTAGGCCGTGGTATTTCCAACTGATAATAACCCTACATATCCTAGAAAGTATTATTATCGTGAATAATTTCACATGTATCTATGTCCAAAAATAGAATTTCACCAGTCAGTTACTAGTATGGTTTACAGGCAGGGTCCAAATTGGTGAGCGACCAATAACCATAGGGGACAGGCTCTACGAGTGTGACTTTCTGTGACTGACAAAATCACCTGAAACGGAAGGAAAATGTCAACCCGACCCGAATAATGTAGAAATCTCAACCTGGGTCAGTATGCGGTTGGACTTTGTCCACTACTCCTCTTTCGTGGGTCTCGATGCATTCCATGATTTTATTGACTATTTTCTGTCTCATGGCATCTCCAATCGTGGCGGGAGTGAGATTGAACAGTCACTGAATCGGAAGCTAAAAAATCTCTGATATGTACAGCTCGGGAATGGTCTTTACTCCATCAAGAATTCAGGCGGGGACAAAGCCGTAGTCAGTGAAGGAGGTGATTTCACTCCTATACGCGTCTTGAAGGGTGTACATCAGAATGAAGCAGTCGTAAGTTTCTCAAATGAAATGAAAAGCACGCGCACATCTTCAATATAACTTTCATTTCGCAGTGGCAACTAGATCAGGCTGATGATACATTTGAACCTCAATATAAAATTCAATTCCGAGGAACTGGTTGGATGGCGGGAACTATAGGAGCACCTGTCAGTATATTTGCTCCACTGTTTCGGTGAAAAGTCTAACTGACGGTGGTGGATGTACAGAGTTCAGTTGTCTACACCAACGATGAGCCCGACTCACCGATGTTCTTTCATATTGAGTTGCAGAAGGACAATTTATATCAGGCATGTTTCTCATTGATAAGAAATGAATAAGGCTTGTCCTTACCAGACCGACTTGTTCTGTAGATTGCTGCTGACAAGTACAATGTCTTGGTCTGGACACTCCTTTCCGATGGCAGCGTTAGTAACAGCAATGACCTGTTATTCAGTGTTATGACATCCTCCTAATAGGTCGTATTGGAGCAGAACAAAGGATCAAACAATCAAATGTGGAAAATAATTGCATCCGACTGAGGAGTATCTCCTGAAAGAAACTCATGAAGTATATACGTTGGTCGTTATTGTGAGTTGCACAGTGCTATATATTTTTGTTCATGTGAGAAGAGCTGGAAGTGAAGGGTAGACCCAAGTAGTAAGCCAGCACAATTCATTAAGTGACGAAATGACGTATGTGTCATTTTCAGTATTACATTATTTGGCACTGGCTAGCAAATTAAGACTCTTATGGTTAGGGTTTGTACGTTGTGGAGTTATCCAACTTACACTTACATGGACACTGCGACATGGCACATCCAGATTCAACTTTAGTGCCTGCTGTCTCCATGGATGACGAAGTAGGCATCGTGTATCTTATTGAAACTGCGCAACAATTTTGGTCTGGTGAGCCTTATCCCCTGGATCACTGTGTGTCCGGTGTACTCAAACATTGCCTCAGAACTGGAAGATGTTCTCAAGCTTCCCAGTAACGAGTATCAGACATTAGTCCTTCTTGACGCTGCTCTCCGACGATTTTTGTCGCTCTGTTCAGCATACCACGGCACGTTTATTCCTTCGGGACACTATTCGCCGCAACTGATCAGCCTACTCAGAACAATATCTGCAGACTCCCCTTCAGTTGGAACATGCATTCCAGATGCTTCTTGACTCAGAGCTCTTTGAATTTCACTCGGAACGCATGTGCGAAATAATTATGGATGATACGCAGGCGGTTAGTCCTCCAACAAATATAGCCCTTTCTGTTGCCCTGCACCTCTACAATATCCCTAGCATTTATTGATGGACATCCTCTATATAGAACACTGATCCACACTTGCAATTCATCTCCTACAATGTGTTGTTCTGGCATGGGAAACGGAAGCCGGATTTTTTCAGGTCACACAAACGCTGGCAGCCGCTCTTCCCGTTACTCATGGATCATATCGTGGTCGATATTGACTCTGAGGTCGAATACTCATACACAGGTGTTGCAGGAACTTCCACTGGATTACCGTCAGTCCCTGTTCCTATCGAGGCCAAGCTCCGGACAATCTCTGTCCAGTTACTGTATGAGGTGTGCGGGATGCAGAATTTTTCACTTCAGGATCTCCGTATGCTATCTTCTACCTTTTTTTGAGTGATAATTTCTGATCCCACTAAAGGTGTATTTGATGACGATTTCATAGACCAACTCTTTGATCTCGTTGAGCAGACCAGGAACATGCAAGATGATACTTTCAATTATTCGGTTATCAAATTGATTGTATGCTTTCTGGTTGAACTTGTCCCTAGTTTGTTGCTCAGAACTTGGTCAGATTTCACTGAACGAACAATTTATGGTCGCTTCTCTCCCTTCTGACTTCCAACACTCTGGTAATGATCCATCACCAGAGAAGAAAAATCGCATTTTTCGAGTCCTGATGCGTCGTCTTGGGTTTAGTCAGACATTCGGGGAGAACATGATCTTCATGTTGAATCGTGCGAGTGAGTGAAAATCATTTACATTCGCTCTTTATCTAGATCGAATCTAGGGCGGACGCAGGAAGATTCATGTATGCAACTACTCATCCTCAAGATCCTGTATCTCATATTTACGACGAAGGGAACCTCTGAATACTTTTACACCAACGACCTTTGCGTACTTGTAGATGTTTTTCTACGCGAACTAGCTGACCTCGACGAGGAGAGTGATGTTGTATGTCATTGCACATTCATCTGTTAAGTTAGATCTGATTGGTGTTCAGCTTCGCCACAGCTATCTCCGTGTTCTTCATCCACTTCTCACGAAGACGCAACTGAAAGATTATCCTTATAAACGGTCGCAAATCCTTTACACATTGGAGTCTCTGGTTGGTCGGTCGAAAATCAGAGACATAAATCCCACTACAAAACGATTGGTTGAACGCTGCCTCACTGGCGACTGGTGTGTGCAACTACAATCACGAAGAGACGAAGAAAACGCAAGTCAAGCCTCAAATAACAGCGACACTTCGCCGAAAACGGTCAGCTCAGAACTGCATATTCCAGCGTCGATCAAACTCGAGCGGTCAAATTCCAAGATCAAGACGCCGAAATCCAGTAGAAGTGTAGAGAATTTGAAAGTTCGTCATATTGATCCTCGACCACCTATATCTTCTCTCGAGAAATTACGGAGAACAAGCAATTCAAGTTCCACCAGTCTACTTGCAATGGCTGATTTAAAGCCCGGTTTGAATGGGCCCAAACGGCGAGGAACAGCTGGATCAACCATCGTTGGAGGTGCTCAGCAACGGAACTCACATAGTACTGAACACGATCACTACACATACCATCACCAGCTTCTTGCCCCCGCGGAATCCCCACGAGTACAACAGACTTCTCGAAGCCGACCGCCACCGCCGCCGCCCTCCTTGCAAACTCGTATAGCCCCGCCACTGATATCCGCATCGTCCCCATCTTCTGCCATGTCTTCCAGTACTTGTTCGGACCAACCACGACCTCGCAGGCGTCCTCCACCTGCACCTCCGAAGCGGAGTAAGCCATCTGCTGTACCATCTGAGAAGACGAACGGTGGTGCAACTATTACGGTGATACGGTCTTCGGAGTTACCGGTTCACTCTTAGCTAAGGACATTATCCCAAAATCGTTATCGAGCTTTGTATCATCAGGGAAGGCAACTTGATTTAGTGTCCCCTTTTATGTTCTCATTTTTTTACATCATTACTCTTGCCTAACTTCTCTCACCCAAGAACACACGCTTTCGTCTCTTCTTTGCATTCACTTGTGTTTATATTGCATGCCATTCAGTCTGTCTCCATTTTTAGTTCGCACTGATTTTCAGCTCCACTGTACATGTGAGAGGAGACCTAGGTATCACATACAACCCGTGATATGTTCCTCATCAGATGAGATTGAGCCATCCTTGTGTAAACCCATTACTCTTCTTAAATGTCAATCAACCTTGACTGCTGCTGAATTCAGGTCTGACAACCGCGAATGGGCACGTGCGATGGCTGGACTGACATATTTTCATACAGCAGGTAGAACTTTGTCACAATCTTGCGTACTCAAGATCTGCCTTGTCGCTGTCAGACCATTAATGTCTCGACACGGCGTCCATGTAAAACCAGCAAAGAAGAGTCACCTTATTCATATTCTTTGAGTCGTCACTAGACTTTTTCCAGTTGTAACGCAGGATGGACATATGTGTAGGGATAGATATACATCGCATCGAAAGCATATTTCCACTGCGCATGACATCACGGTCAATTTGAGGTGTTGTGTGAGAAAAGTTGATGAACTTTCAGTCGGCGAGATGGTTGAGTTCGTAAAGGGCATACTGCTCGATCGCGGATGCAATCGGGTTGGAATTCAAACTGCATCTTGACCACTAAATGTTGCTCTCAAAGGCACTACCCCCACATAAAATGTGTGAAGAACAATTCACCTCTGAATTGTTTTTTCCTCATCCTGAAAAGTCTCCCATCCACATGGTCTGCCAAGGGCCAGTTATTTTCTTGGCAATGTAACAATTAATTCAGCATTAGCTTGTGATTCTGACCTCCCAGATGACAACAAGTTGAGGTGTCAAGTCCACCAGCGCTGCCTTCAAGGACGGTACGATTACTCTCAATAATGAGGCTGTATTTACAGGCGGAAGCTTTGACGTAAAGCAAACCTCGCAGGAAAATTTGTGCTTAGAATGAAACCGTCAAGTTGAGTGAACAGCGAGAACTGTAACTTGTCAACCCGTACAAATCCGTACGCGAATACGACTGGCATCGACCATATCCACCCATCCTGACATATCGACCACTCCTGTCACAAGTGCTGGGTTTGTGAAGTGTCCTAGGGGAGGTGTGCCTCCGACGATGAGGCTCTAGACTCGGCATTATCGCTGTTGTAAAGCCAGAGGCTTCAGGCCAATGGTCAAAGTGGCTGGATGTGGTAGAGGATACTAGACTGGACGATGAGCCCGGTATGTTGAGGATGAGTAGAGCCGCTTTATCCATCTCTTCGACGAACCTTCTGGTCAGACAAGCCCCCGAGAGAGACTTTATTTAGCGGGGACATTGTGCTTTCCTGACCCACGGTCCCCTTAGGCCTTGACGATTGACTGTACCTCTGTGCGAACCGTAAAAGCTTCCTCTTCAGCCTCCTTTTGCCTAGCAAGCTTCCTCTTTCACCAGACTTATTTTGATGGGCCTCCTGAACTTTCGTTCAAGTATCCGCTGTCTGCTTCTCCATTTTTTCTGTGGAGACGCTCTTCAACCATAAGCTCTAACTGCAACTGGGCCGGATGAGCTGCTCTGCAGCCCCATCAGGGCTGGAACCTGAAGATGACCGTACGAGTCATGAAGTACGAGGTGGTATAGTAATTCGAGGAAAATACTCAAGTCCGACGTGAAAACAAGTGACTAACACCCCATCCTGCGAATTTCAAATAGACCAAGTCCATACGGCTGTCTAGTTCTCGGTTACCTCCTCAAATCAAACATGACTTCTGAGAACAGCACGTTTGCTCCATGTGACCTGACTTATCAACTGACCTACAACTTGGGGACCGAATCCTGGTGTTCTAATGATACAAATGTTCAGACTAACATCCGGACTGAATTGTACAATTACTTGAGCGGCTTCTGATCAGCCTCTGCTTTAAGATCGATGGGTTCGTTTGCGGGCCGGATGGAGCAAGTGTATGTTCTCATGACTTTGTCTGTTGACCACAATTCTCGCTTCTCAAATCGCTTCTCAATCATTGGGGAGAATATATTTTGACCGGAAGGATGGTTCTGTTGAGCTAACTCTTGAGAACGCATGTTCAGTCCCCCGCTTATCCTTCTGAGTCTTGTATTTTTGAGAACTGTGCATGCTGCGCTCTGTACCATAAAGCCTTTGGGTGAAGGAATCGATGATACCGATCAGGTAGCTATTGCCTTTGAATTGCGAATTCCAGGTCTGACTGGATAGAAAAGGTTGAACAGGCGATTGCGAATTGTGGTCATGATGGAACAACAGTCTTTGAAACTGGATCGTTCAATATCACGAGGTGCGATATAGATATCAAGGGTGATGGTTGCTGTAAAGTGCTTAGCATCGAACAGAAAAATGATGTGGAATTTGAAAAATGCAAAAGTTGATTTGCGCGGTACCTTGAGTGTATAATGCCTTTTCTCTGGTGTGCGATCTGCGTTCATATATTACCATTAGTTCCAACCTGACATCGATTTCTGGTTGGACGCGACGAACACATTCAGAGTTGTTTTCATACAAGTATGTTTCGATTCATACTACGAATTTTGTTTCTCAGTGGTTATAAAGAGTCAAGCATCCTGGTTCGTCATAACCGGATCGGATTTTGTAGTCGATGCGTACAATACTGGTGGGATCCAAGGAAATGGTCAGGTGAGATTTCTCAGAAGAACACTAAATTGATTATCACCACTCAATCTCTTGAATCAGCCCTGGTGGGAGTTGTTTACGACACGCCCGAGGGAAGATGGAGACGGACGACCTATTTCATTGACAGTCTGGAGAGCAACTAGGGCCATTATACGGAATTTTAGGATCGAATCCCCGCCTTTCTGGTCCAACGCGGTTGCGGAATCCCAAGATGTCACATATGATGGAATGCTCGTGAATGCGAGCAATACGGACCCTCAATTTGCTGGACGAGAGTAAGATCTTCGTTCTGGCATCAGTTTTTAGCTCACGAAATTCAGTATTGTACCCAATACCGATGGTAATTTTGTCCACCCGCAATAATTCGCGTTTGAAAATTGGACTTTTTAGGTATTGATACATATCGTAGCGATAAAATCACGATGGTGAACTGGGATGTGACATGTGGAGATGATTGTCTTGCTATTAAAGGAGTACGCTCTAATTTCCACTTGCAATAGTTCATCGACCGACTTGATAATGAACTAGAATTCAAGCAATATCGTCGCCCGTAACATTACATGTCGAGGTGGGAATGGGATAGCATTTGGTTCGTTGGGCCAATATGCCAACATGGTGTGTCATACAGTTTCAATTTGAGAGATGTTGTCTCACATTTCTCTAGAGCGATCTTGTCGAGAATGTTCTGATGGAAGATTTGCTAGTACATTCATTTCTCACAACACGATATGAGAGCTGTTATTAATCAGTTCTAGGTGACGAGGATTAGTTCAACAATCCAACCTAACATGGCAAACGGTGTAGGTGTTTGCACGTCCATTCATAACTATCGACTGATGAGCATTTTCACTAGGTCTATTTCAAGACATGGGACGGTTCGATCAACGGGTCGCCACCTACGGGTGGTGGTGCGGGTCCTGGTTGGGTTACAACATTCTTGGCAGGACCACTTTGCTGAACGTTGAACTTAGGTATGGTCACAAATGTTACCATCAGGAACGTCTGCTTGGATCAAGTTAGTCTACCCTTGCACATCTACCAGACGAATGGGGGCCATTCGTGAGTAGAACAACCAAAACCAAGTGTCGAATTATTCATGTTCCCTGACTAGAGAGGATCTACCCTCTCAAATGAGTTTCAGCAACCTAGGTTTCTCTAACTGGTCTGGTAACACTCTCTCAACAAGGCGTAGGTACCTAGTGATTTAGACCACTGCTGCATTGGCTAACTATTGTCTACAGTCGTGGACATAGAATGTAGTCCGGCCGCCGGTTGTAGAAATATTACCTTCAGTGATTACGATGTAACTGGTCCTGATGGTCAACCAGTTAGTTTGATTTGCAGAAATGTGGAAGGCTTGGCGGGGTTAGAAGGTTCGCGCATCTAATCTTTTGCTTTATGCCGATGTCTGATCAGCATTCTCACTAGCTCCGTGCAATACCACAGGCAGCGCATAGAATCCAGGGGTAGGACATCAAACAAAGGCTCCATCCGTGCATCAGCAGTTTCTATCTATTCATATGAAAAGTAAATTGTTAGCTGGAAAAACTGATGTTTGTGAATAAGTATAGTTTTCATGTATGATTGGTTCGTCCTATTGCTAACTTTCTTGTGAAGCCTGCTCTTGATAAGGGTCATGAGTATTTTTACTCGAGCAAAAGGAATAACTGCTTCATGGAAATTCTCATAGCAACAACCCATGCCAAACTCAAACCCCTGCTTTGTTCTGCTGGAAATCAATCCTTGACAGGGATCGTGCAAGAGAGGGATGCTTCTTTCATATCAGCATGTGGAAACGCAGAAAATGTAAATGTATCGATGTATCTGACGTATGTCATGGTGCGCCTGATTGATGCTCAGTCATTGATTGAGATGCGACATCAAACCCGCCGGGTTTGAAGATAGCAAATTCAGACAAGACACCGCCATCTTGCATCACTCATCTCGCTGGGAGAATGTTGCCCAAGTGACGGGGAATGCATCCGTGGGGCAGATGTATTATGTAATATATCTCCTGAATAAATCGATCCGATGTATACCAGAGCTAGTTGTGAAGAAGAGCTCCTGAGCCGTTATTTTCCTACTCTTCATTAACACCTAGTTATTCAGCATGCCTGGTAAAGCAGGCCTTCTCGCTAATAATGTGTGAGCCGTGTGAGTCTTGGCATCAGTCGATTCAAAAAATCAGGGATAAGCAGCTATGACCGGGTGACTGAGACCATGGTTCACATGGTGCCTTTTGAATAGGTAGGTCCCATCCCGGCCACAAGATCTCATTTCGTATACGAAATTTGTACGCTCCCGAAGTTGTGACACTGATGAGTCTGAATATGTGATACAATGTCAACAGATACTATGGCAACGCCTATCTGTCATATTCCCGTTCCCATCACCATGGCTTGAAGCCATTCGAATATCAATAACAGCGCAGCAACAGTGCCTTGCCTATTTCTTTCCCTTTCTCTGTTCTTCTACCATCTTGGCCAAGCGCTGACTGGTACCTTTCTTTCATTTTATTTTT
>Ga0153944_1000636_pt1 | contig 15117 bp, 10 predicted proteins | sample TSNJ028MetaG_FD_104703 | JGI IMG/M metagenome (GOLD analysis project Ga0153944, IMG submission 104703) | Attine ant fungus gardens microbial communities from New Jersey, USA - TSNJ028 MetaG | ecosystem: Host-associated > Fungi > Mycelium > Unclassified | place: USA: New Jersey, Wharton State... | reverse complement strand
TTCTTAAATCCTGGGATGTTGTAATATAACTGATGACAAGATGAAAGACGACTGATTACTAGAAATTGATTTGATGTAGTTTTGTAGGATATAAATCAACTCAAAGGCAGACCTGGACTGATGGAATAATTAGTAATTGACTGTCTAGAATCCTTTCTTTGGGCATCCTCGAACACTGTCATCATGGTACTTATTGTACCCCCAGATATATCACCCTTGACCTTATGTGTGGTCACGGACAAGCCAACATTCAGTAGGGAAGGCATTGACTTGAGAGTCTTATTTGAGAGATATGCACTAACATCAGAAGGGATTGAATCATATCTGCAGGAAGCGAGACGTGGATGGGTGATCACTCCAAAGGTTAGTAGACGGGAACAGAAGCAGTCGTAATGGGCAGCATAAAACTATCGTTGACATGAAGGTGACTGAAATCACCAACTCAATGTGCCGGTAGGTGGCCAAAACCAGATGTATTGAAAGGAGGGGTGAGAAAATTCTTGCAAACAGCATAAACAGGAGATCTAATTTCGGATGGGGAAGGAGGAGAAGGGAGAGTAAGAATTAATATTGTCTCGAAACAGAGAGATGGTGATGAGATTTGGGGGAAAGGCATTGCACGATGAGCGTGAGAGGCTCACTAGAGCATCCTGCTCGTACGAGTGAGTCGAGATAATACTGTACTTGGGTTGGGTGAACGTGAGGTCGTAAAGTCGTGATAATTCAGGTATAAAAGAATGAATTGGCATAAGCGTTACTGGAAATGCTGCTCGTTGAATGTCATTAGCCTTGGCCTTGAGCAGCTGCCCAAGGTTTTTTGAAGTCAGTGATAATGTTGTTGTGTCAAGTGGCATCGTGTATTCAACACAAATTTTTGTTAATGGGAAAGAAAGCTCTGATGATAGGTACATCACAAGGCTATCATTTGAAAAGCCATGCAAAGGGAGCTGCAAATAGGCACTAGGGGTTCTCCCAATTAAGGTGATACCCAATTCAGCATTCCGGGATCTCTGATCTCCGGGGATCATGTTAGTGAAAGCGAGACGGTAACTGAGATTATGGCCGTAGGAGAGCGAATTGATGAGACTGTTGATAGTTTGATATTGATTTTGCAATAGCAACCAGTCGATTCGAGCGATGTGATAAAATGAGGTGGAATGAGAGTAGAAAAGAAAATTTGAAAGCATGCCACGAGTGAATTGGATAAGATGTCCGATGCTCGTTGGTTCGTTGGGGATGAGAATGACTTCTATTCGCTGAGGAACAGTGTTAGAGGAAACACAATCAAGGAGCACACCTCCGTGGTCACAGAATTTTCGAATGCGAATACTTCATTGTCCTCTAGATAGTAGAGGGGCATGACCAGCCCAAATGTGTGGTTATTTTGTTAGCGATGGACTCGAACATATTGTTTGTGCTTATGTCAAATTTTCGATTAAGCATGTCTCATCTCGACCGATGACGTACCTGCTTCCGTGCACATATCCCAGAGTCGCACCGTGTTCTCTGCGAGTGCGAGACCTTGACAGAAAAAACTCAAGATCTCTGAGGCGTTAGAGGTGACAAAGATATGTGACCAGAAAAGCCACTGACGAAGGACGGAGATGCGATCAAATTAAGCAATGTGCGTGAACACATTGGACGCGCAGGAAATAAGTGATGGCCCAGAATCTGTGTTTCAGACAAGCTATTAATGGCAAATTTGTGCTCCAGACTAGCCTAAAGGGGAACACGAGTATTCCAGGCAAGTTATCAAAAGAAAAAAAGAACAATGAATAACCAGAATTATACTCAAGCCAAAACAACTAGAGAATGCAGCAACTCGTAAAGAATCAATATTTGGCGTGAACTACACGTATTTTTAGCCTTTTTTAAGCATCATACAGGACAGTAAAGGAGCCAGGCCACGGCGTGATGTTATTTTTGCTGTCAAGATAGGCATAACGATATTGCGGATTCATGCTCTCGGTGAATCTCTTCAACTTCCCGGATTTTCCAGGAGCACGCCTGGTATCATTGTACACATAGACAGCACGAAGGACTTCAGAGACGACTCTGACAGTCAACGGTTGACCAAGATACTTGATGGTACCATCACCATCAATGGCTGATGAAAACGAACGAGTATGATCAAATGTTGCTGCTCTGGTAAAGACATTCTCGGTTTGATTGGCAGCACCCATATCAACAAAGACGCGATCGCCCTTCTTGAGAGCACAACTACCAATGTTTTGGTCCTTGGTAGAAACCCGGTAAAAACCTTGGAATGGAGGATCAAGACCTTTGAAATCGTCAGACAGGTACCAAATCAGAGTGGATAAATACTCACGAAGGCTTTCCAATACATATCCGTTGAATGCAGAGCTGTCACTGCTCTTGGCAAGATCCTTAAGACTCGCGTCGAGGTCAGTACCGAGTAAAAGATTGAACGTGTTGGCCATGATTAGAGAGAGATTTGCAGAGATGATCATGACAGCCAAGACATTGTTTGCAAGTTCATCTGTGGAATGATTAATCTCATACAACCTCCTAACGATTTCGTGATGTTCCGTGCTGCGCTTTTTCTTGTAGACTAAGTCCATGAAAAAGCCAGCAATACCTGTGGGGGTGAACTTGGGGGATACTTAGATGAAGGTGCAGTGAGGCAAAAGGGGTAATACATACTCGGTTACCGACACCAAGGTGAACCTTGATGCGATACAATAGATCCTGGATGGCTTTCTCAACCCTATATTGGGTCTCACGGATCTTGGATGTCTCAATATCCAGGAAGATGAAACTATCATGAAATGTCTTAGACAACGATTATGGAAGAGCAATGAGATTCAACATACGAATAAATATCAGTCAAAATCTCGTAGAGTTCATCAGGGGTGTAGGTGCCTCGAGGGTTGTGCTTCGTCTTGAGTTGGATGCCAGCCTCAAGTAGTGCATCGTCAGTAAGCATACACAAGACATTAGTCCATGATCTACTTACAAGGTCAGAGGCTGCCCAATATACAGGGACAAGACGCATGACATATTTGACAAGGTCAACGCCGAAACTCGAGCCGCCCACCAGGTTAAACGAGTTCTCGGCAATCAACTTCTGTGTAGTATCATGGAAATAGTGACCAATGCTCTCCAACAGTTCGGGCGAGCCACTCAGAACATTGATAACACCCTTAAGAGTTTGTTCGCTTTGGACAGGATAGAAACTTGGGGCGTGGTGAGCATATAATTCTCAATGACTCAAGGTTCCACTGACCCATCCGTTGTTGGCAAAATACGAGAAGCGCGTTCGGCATAGGGAGTCTCGAAATCAGCCGAATTTTTGAGAATTTGGACAACATCATGGTAATCAGTGAAATGATGCGTCTGTATCTGGGGTTGCGGCCTGTTAAGATCATATTGCTTCAAGACACCAAGCCTGTCGAGATTTTTTTGCATTGCATCGGGTGTCATGAATGCAAAGTAGGTGTAAACACTGTCCTCTGAATAATGGCGAGGGAGAGTGCGAAGCAAGAGTCTGGCAAACTGGCTGCCAAAGCCAAAACCATGAGGATTACGCTGACAATCCGTGATGCCCCAAGTGGTATAGTTTCGAGAAGTGAAGTCGTGAGTGAAATGACGATCTCCGCGACTGAGAGAGACGGCATCGCTCAGGATGGCACGGCTGGTCGTGTATCCTACATAATGATGAGTACAAGGCTTATCCTAACCGTGTTAACAACTACGCACCGGGGCAGAGACCAGCACCTTCAACCACAGGCTTTGGCTCCTCAGCCTGCAGACCCACATAAAGCTCAAGATGATTAATGTCACCATATAACTTTTCTGCGGCGTCAGCGATCTCGGAATTTGAGTTCCATTCAAGGAAATTGGAAAATGCTAGGCAATATTATCAAGCAAAGACATTCGGTGAAAACAACTCGAACTCACTCTTGAGGCCCAAGAATTTTCTGAACTCATTTAATGAGCAAACACCCCATTGGCGACTTTGTTCAAGACCCATTACATCAATCATTCGCATTACTGATGGCGTTCCGCGAGCGCCGAAAGCAGCAGCAGGCTCTGCGGTACTACATTCCAACATCAGCACCCCACATAAAACGGACATTCCGGAAGTACTGACGCGCTTTGAAGAGCATTGGCAAGATCTTCGTCTCGGAATCGTCCATCAGGCTGACGCTGGAAACCTCCGAAGGTCCATGTCTTATGATCTTGGTTTGAGATCCTAAGTTTCTGAGCTGCAGCTACGAAATCGCTCGTGTTGAGGTTATCTATATTAGCTTCATCAAAGACAGAGCAGAAGAGTTGTTCTGTCCATTGCTCGTCGCTGATGCTAGTGGTTGAATGCCAGCGGTATAAGCAATTAAACTAGAGTCAATCATCAGTATTTATCGATATAACAAAATGCTGCCAAACACACTTCGCAACTAACAACGTTACCCTTGCCACGATCAATGATTGAGTGATCACCCTTACGAATTTCCTGAGATAGTTCAGCCAGGAGATTCTGGTAATGGCATAGACACTCACGTCAAAAGGATTCAAGGTCCAAGTGCTTCCTTCCCGAACAAGACCAAGAATTGCAGAAAGATAATCCCCTAAAATGACTTTATGATATAATGCATATCTTGTCAGCAATACTTGAATACAGTCAAAACACTAAACGACTCTCACTGTACATGAACCAGCCACAGTTAATCAGCCGTGAAGTCTGGAAGATCTCCTCGTCTTGATGAGTGCGCTTATCGGGGGTCAAGGTAGAAGGGTCTCGGTAAGTGCCCCTCTCATTGATCTCAAACAGGCGCTTAGCGATGTACTTGTAGGGAAAAGGAGTGATAATAGTCAGTATGTTGACGGGACATGCGGAATTACAGCAGACATACGTTATGATTCCTGTTGAATAGAACAAGGATACTGCACACCGCAGGAGGAAGAAAGAGGAGGCGATCTTCCCCAAACGTATCCGGATGTAAGCACCCGAGGCCGTCGTAAGCACGTACTTTCTCCTGGACCTCCACATTATGGCCATAGAGAATACTCATATCCAAATACGAAGAGGTTTCATTAATGTTGGAGTCAGAACGAGACGTACGAAAGATCCTAGGGCAACGGTTTCAGTCGCTAATTTAATGGAAAAAAATGGTAAGGAGACACCGCACATGTGGATAACAAGAGTGGCAAATGCGAAAAACAAAGAAGACAAACCGGCAGGATGCTTCCTGAACTTCAGTGCCAACATTAGATTATACTTTTAACACTCCAAAAACGGCACCAACTTCATCACGCCGCAACAGACTGGGTCAACATCAGCCAACCGGGATATGAATTTGCATAATCAGTCAAGACGTACACATCAAAGACTAAGTTGGGATCTGGAAGCTGATCATCTGGACACGCATTTGTCTGCTGAACCGATCGAGAATAAGGAACTCCTGCCTATTGACAAGTAGAACAAGTCAAAATACTAAACCATTCATTGACAGAGACATCCGACCTTTCCCATGTCTGGTAGGTCGGGGTTGTTGCGAGAGCCATCAGCTGTACGCCACGCATACTTATTACTGATGTTTGTAGCGGGAGGATGGTTCAAATCATTATACACTACCAGGTTTTGCAAGCATGGAACTAAGAACATTAGAAAATCAGCTGAGGAACTCACGAAGCTCGATAATCTTATGACTAGCTCCTTCTGTAAGATGTCCCTGTGGCATATTAGCGATAAACGCGAGGGCATGTTCAAGCTATCAGGTTGTTATTACTAATCCTTGTAAAATTTGAAATCATCAAAACAATACTCACGAAGAGTTTCCTATCATCGATGGCATCTTGATGTATCACAAAGTCTGCAATAGCAGACTGAGAGGAGGAATTCAGAAGCTTGGAAGGTATCATACGCGATTTATTCACGCACCAAGACGTTATCATGGACGCCAGCACCTCGTTTCGCCTGTAATACTCTGATAAGTTTCACCTCGATTATGTCTGAAGAACGATGTCCACCTTCTCCTTGAGAGCAATAAGGAAGCTTGGTAACGGCGGAGCTTGAGAAGATACAACACCGTTGGCTCTTCCTCTAGCTTGTGAGACCTGCAACCAGTCATCCCTAATATTCATGCGGAAACAAATAGAAGCATACAGCATCAGGGGTTTGGGGCAACAGACTAGACATGGTCTGAGTAAAAGCACACTTCATTCAATACTCCGGGATTAGACCTGTCCCTAGCTAAAATTTTGGAAATACAATGACCTTTATTGGCAGGTCTACAAGTGATGGGAATAGAACAAGATAGGAGATGATCTAAAACTAAAGTAGCTAAATCTGACCGCTAGCCTGAGTTCGGCTCCTATCCGGTTTCCCTCGCAGTTCCTGAAGTACTGATCGACTGGAATTTAAATACATTGGAGGGACAAAGCAAATTTCCACTTTGGATACCAGTATTGGTTTTTACTATATTAAGTATAATTGACTTGAGCTAGTAAACTTATTCATGTTTTTGAACTTATGTATACTGGATGAGTTCCCGTAAGGATCTGGGAAATTCTGAGGATGTAGTGCACGTGTGAAATTCCAGTCTGAGAAAACCTGGGATGATTTCCCAGGTGTGACATCTCACCGCGGCATTCAACGCGTCGCACGTGATGTGACCATTCCCTCTCATGACAGCGCACCCGAAGAAGAAAAATATTAAAACCACCTTTACCAGTAAGGATTTTGAACTCGACTTTGCTAAGAACGCAGCTGTAGTGTCTGCGCCTATACCAAGTAGGTGTGTAAGTCCTTCACCACTACAGATGACCCACATAATGGTGAGAATAATGGCAAGCGAAGAACAGGTGATCAACTGATATCTGGGAACAGAAGTAGTATAACTGATTCTTCCACTTGAGTGTACGACAGGTTCATGAGTCACTGGCCCTGATGTCGGTAGAATTTGATTGTTGTTGATAAAACCAAAGTATGGATGGATGAAGGCTGGTGTTGGCATGGCAAAAAAGTATCATTGTCGATGCTATCAAGGTAAAAACGGGCCGGCTTCCTGTCTAGGTTCGAGCTCCTGAACGGTCTAGCTACTGAAAAGTCTGCTGAGAAGCGAGACACAGAGAAGGCCAGTCATGTGAAATTGGCAAAGAGAAAGTCACCAAAAAAGCGCTTCATGTTGTGGTGGCTGTACCGTGGTCCAAATGGAAGGTGATAGGAGCACGCTTCAACGGATGAGAGGAGAAGCCTGAAAATCTGTTATCAGGATGTAAGAAAAGCAGTAGAAGTTTCACTGGATATCAAAGCTGTAATTGATCAGATATCTTTCAAAAGAAAGATAATAGTGATGAACATTATTCCACTCAAAATCCACTGATTTATACAGAGCTTGCATCCTGAATCGCATTCTCTGGAGCTTGATACTTTGTGGAGCCTCTCTGTCACCAATTGGCAACCCGATTTGAAGAAGGGCAAAGCCTGGAGAATAATCAGCCCCAACTGAAATCCTTCAATTATCATGATTTTCCACCGCTCATCATGAAAGTTGAGATGCAAGAACCACTCGCCCGTCTCCACTGGAATCAGGATCCTTCACAGCTGTGATGTATTGATCTATTTCAGGGTGAAAGGAGATCACAAGTTTGACCTTGATCAGATTTTTTGGCCTGGGCGCAACCGATTAGAACGTACTTGTCGATAATATCAGTTAATATATAATCGAACCATTTTCATCGAGCTTGTATGAATCCCTCCTGCACATCCCATCAAAATGGCTGATCAGTACGGACTAACATCGGAAGATTATGTTAATAACCTGAAAAGCCTGTCAAATACACGTTACGGCGAAGGTATATCAATTCTTATTCTATCGTTCTCGGCTGAAGTCTTTTTAAGTCATTATTGCTACTTTGATGGTATATGACTTTATCCATCACATTCCTCAACAGGTGAGGCTTTCCATTTGCAAATAATGATTCCACATATTTCTTCTCTCCTAGATTCAGTACCTTTATGGGTATGTTTCATATCTGATGACCAACTATTGCCACTGACATATGAAAACTCAGGAGAAAGTGGTTGAAACTGCATGTCATCTATTTTTCTGTCCTGATAAGTAACTGGATAGGCATCATGTAAGTGTAACCCCTTCCTTTATTGAATGAGACAACTGATCCGAATTTTCAGAATGTGTTCATATTGTATGAGGAAATTATCTGATGTAAATCAAATGCATATTGACAACTTCACCAGCTGACAATAAAGCCCAGGCATCGAGATCAGTAAGACATTACTTTTAGTTCAATACTGATATTCTCATTGACTAGCATATCTTAGTGGTATAGATCATATGTATTTGCTACTTGGTATGACATACTCCTCTGTTAGGTGTCTATTTAGATTTTCACTTGCCATTGAGTGAGTTTCATGACTCTCAAGGACTACAGTAGCTGATGTAAATAGATTCACCACAACGTTGAATTCATTAGTGGTGAAGATTCTGCTAGTCCTGCGCCTTCGAGCAATCTGGAACAAGGATTTGATTGGTGAGAGAGCTGGAAATATGTTCCAATGAACTCGTTGTATTGATTTATTTTTGAATTCTAGTCACACTAATCCTATATTTCATAATAGCAGGTATGTTTTGCAGAATTTGATTTCTGATCAATAGAGAAAGCTGATGGTCGAAATTAGTTGAGGTCCTGGTAGGTTTTAAAGACAATGCAATACTTAACCCACCAACTGATCATATTTTTAAGACTACGATATCTGCGATGTTAGTAGAGATATATGTCATGTCGAGTGCTGGAGTGCTACTCCCTCTCCATGGTTGCTGGTTGACTCCAACTCATCTTCTTAAGATACAAACCAGTCTTTTTAGTGCCTTGTCGTACGTGTCAAATATATTTTATGCAAACCTAGCATTTCTTCTCACACCAAAAAGCATCATCAGGGCGACAACAACCGCAATCGAAGTCCTACTAACCTTTATCAGGTTTACCATGACATACAAAACACAAATGGTTTTCGGTGATGGGATATGCAGCCGCGTTTCTCACATGAAAACCTCCACCCATTTATTATATGTGTTTTACCGCGACGGAACACTCTTATTCATACCGTGAGTCCAAAACTAGATATTATCGATCCAGCTGATGGCCTATCTATTCAGTCTCCTTAGTGAGCCTATAATATAAAACGCATAGGCTATAACTCATTCTTTTCACAGTCATCTCACGCCCGGAAGTCACTCCTCTTTTAAATTTATCCGATTTTATATTGGCTATCCTATTCTAGTATGTCGTTATTGTTGCCAGTCTTCTCCTTATTGACGCTAATAATTAGCTCTTCATACTTCATTTATCCCTTTACTGTAAGCTAAACATGGATCTCTGTCATCACTGCTGATTTGTGTGATGCTCAGGTATCGCAATCAATACTCAATTTTCTTCCAGCAAATCGTCCTTTGGATGAAAGTATAGATTCCCAGACAATGGAATCCCTCAGGTTCTGTCATCCAGAGTCGAATAGGGACACCGAAGCAGATATCTCGCGAGGTGATGGAGGAGCTACCTCTCGGAGTGAAGAAATATATGAAGAGGCAAGATGATGGATGTAGATGTAATACTAATCACTGTTGTCTGTATATAATTAGCGAGGTTTGATAAATTGGGTGCGACACCAATGCCACAGGAAGACTGACGAGATAAACAACATAATCCTAGATCCCAATGACTCGAGCAATCTGCTCGTGTTGACGAGAAAATGAGATAATGCCATAGTTATATTCACGTCGACAAGAATAAAATCAAGCAACTACACAACTGACGGTTTACGAGACCATGGATATTCTGTCTCACACACACCATGGTCTCTCTGGAGCAGTAGTCTCAAATAAAACAATTGATACGGATCAAACTAGAGATGAGTTGATCGAGGAAAGCCTGATAAACAACCAATTTTGTGATTGAAATGATAAGGTTCATGAGGTGAGCGACGAAGCCCTGTGGCGTTGCTGCAGAGACGCTGAGAACAAAGTGGATTCACAGAGCAAAAATAGCTGGACTGGCCACTTACATCGACAAAACTATGCCTGCCTTGTTTTGCGTATAAGTCGCAAACGAAATGCCCTGCGCTAAATGCAATTTCACCAAAAGGAAAACACGGGCCAGGGAGAGAGAGGTACCAGAGTATTCTTTTGTGATGAAGTCTCTCTTTCTGGTCTTGGTACTATGAACATATGCCCCTACCAAACTGCATATCAAATAAAAAGCACAAACGAGATGATAAAGCATACATACTCTGATGAGGAAATGTAAGGCCTGTCGGTGATGCTTAATCAGTTTGCATTTCTTAGTAACCCCTGTTCAACATACGTTGTCTGTCGGTTTCCTCGTGTGCGATCGTTGTCAGGTCAAATACATTTACTAGTAGTTCTATACCTTAGTTCTCGTTACCTGCAAGTGTATACATGTAGCTTTTTTAACTCTCCTTTGTCGATCAATTACAAGGGACCTCTACTTAGATAGCCAAGTAGCTTCCCTCCTTTCTCAATTTCTTTTATGTCCACACTAACAAAAAGGACTGCAGCCCTAAGGATTACACATTATAAAATCAAAAAGAAAGAAAAGGATAGAAACCCTATTCCCTACCTCCCACCCTTTTTCTTCTTCCTCTTCCCAGCAGCAGGAGGTAAAGGCGCAGTAGCATTAATCCTCGTATTCCTAGCCACCAAATCATCCGCATCCACATCCGCATCTCCACCTCTCCCTCCCTCTCCCTCTCCCTCTTCTTCTTCACCTTCATCCTGTCTCAACGGATTCTGATACACCTCATCACCAGCTTGTGATCGCTCACCCGGTAACTGGCTCAAATTGCGCAACGTAGACGGTGTCCCATAAATACTCTTTGTTCGTGACCGTGGAGTACTCTGTCTACCCGAGCTTGAAAACATTCCAGATTGAGGGTCGTTCAAATCGTCATTCCAGCTGGGAATCACAGGCGGACCAGTCGAAGTCGAAGGAGGGAGGCGAGATTGATCCCAACCAGTTGATGACCATTTCCTCCTTTCATCATCGTCATCGTCATCGTCATCGTCATCACCTCTTCCAGTATTCGGATTGCCATATAATACCAAATTTTTCTTCGCAACCGGATCATCGCCATGCTTGTCGAGGGCAGCATTCGACATAAATGGAGTTGTGATCCCCGTCACTGTATCGGTTATACTCTGAGGGTACAAATCCAGGCGGCAGATCCTCTTCGCCCACAAGAGGGACAGGAGGTGCAGTGTGAGGCGTAAACGTTTGAGGGACAAATCCAGGTGGAAGATCTTGCGTTAGAGGTTGTTGATCATCGTTGCTGCGAGACTGAATCGGAGGAATGGGTCTCGTTGCGTGCGCTGGACTCAGATATTGATCCGATATAACGGGTTGAACACTAGACTCGGGATGAGAATCTTCTCCTGGTGACGTTGGAGCAGACTATAGACAAAGGGCATGAGCGAGAAGAATGGCACAAAAGTATAAAACGTACAGGCGGTTCAATGGTGATTTTATAACCCGAGTTACTCCAAGAGCAAGCGTTATCTGGTCTTGATGGAGGTTCCTGTAATCGCGTCAACAGAATAATCAAATCAACGGCTACAGAGAGCTCACATTATTGTCCGGAGCTGCATCAATTTGTATGATCGGAATCACCGGCCGCCCTTCCTCAACTGGTGTGGGATTCGCAGGCCAATTCAATACTGGCGGTGGAGGAACCGGTATTTGAGCCGATGCACTACGATCACTCGCGTCCTCGGGTATATCGCTCAACAAGTCCTTGTCTCGTTCTGGATTGCCATAAGGACCCTCTCTGCGGCTACCTCTAGGAATGAAGGGTACTGCATGGGGAAATGAGACAAGAGAGTCAAATGCACCTGCGACGGTGGATGCTGAGCTTTGACTCTCAATTGACGAACGACGAGACCTATGGCGTGCGGGCAAGGTCAGCGGTAAAGCAGGCGGTTGAGTGGAACGTGAAGGAGGGCGGGAAGGTTCTGGGAAGGGCAAAGGAGGTACGGGTGCGTCTATAGGAGGACGAGGCATAGGTATATAGGGCAATGGGGCAGCAACCAAGTTGGATTCATGGTCATTTGAGGCGGCGGTTGATGGTGGGTGTGTCTGAGCAAGTATTCTATCCTTTTCCTGAATGAGTGCTGCCTGCTCTGAGGCGAATCGTTGCCTCTCAAGTTCTCTTTCTTCCCTGTCCTTTTGCCTTGCCGTTTCTTCCGCTTGCCTCTTGAGTCGTTCTTGGTCTCTTTCCTGTGCGATGAGCTCGGCTGTGGCTTCTTCTGCTTGCCTCTTGAGACGCTCCTGGTCTCTCTCGTGCCTCATGATCTCCACTGCCTGTTGCTCCTTTTTCAGTTCTTCTTCTAGGCGACCCCGCATTTCATTTGTGTGCTTCTGGGCGTCTTGCATGAGTTTTTGAAATTGATCAGACTGGTCTCTGGAAGCGCGTTCAAAATCGTGTTGGTGTTGAAGAGTGAGGACTCGTAATCGTTGACGCTCAGCATTGAGCTGCTGCTCAAACTCGCGTTGGAAACGGAGTTCATTGTCCTGACGAGCGAGCGAGAGAGCTGAATCGAAAGAAGCTCTGAGAAGTTGTGGTGATGGTTGGACGTCTGGAGGTGTTTGAGCGCGAGCTTGCTGGAGGCCTTGATCGTAGCCCTGTTGTCGAGCTTTCTGTAGACCTTGGTCGTAGCCTTGTTGTCGAGCTTGTTCCCGTGCGTCACGGACGTTGATTTGTTCGCGGAGATGATAGAGCTGAGTACGTAGACGATCTGCCTCTTGCTGAGAAGCGGATGCATCAAGCTTGGCCTGTTGAAGGTCAGCATTGGAAGTCATTCTGTATGGGTAAGAATGACGACAAGGGGAGATAAAAGGACGCACAGAGCCTGCTGGGCATGTTCCAAGCGGAGCTGAGAGACAGCGAGTTGCTGGTGTGCGGCGGAGGCAGTTGCATGTGCATCTGAGAGCTGAGCGCGTAGAAGGGAAATGGTGGACTCGAGACTGCGGGCGTCAGCCTTGTACTGGTCGAGTTTGTCGAGGGCAGACGTGAGGAGATGGCGAGAGGAGGAGGAGGAGGAGGGCATATGTGATGTGTGACAAATTGTTCAGGGCATCATAACACCTAACCGAAAATATTAGCTTGTATGGAATGTCAACCATTGTGCCTCAGATTTTACATGACATGGATTTAATGTGACTCATGTATTGGGTATATGCACATATGTACATTGATTTCACTTAAAGACTTGAAATCGAAACGTGATGCCTTCTGTTACGATCTTAAACACCGGTGTTCGGGAGTGGAAGACATGTTCGTCGAACCAGAACAAAGTTAAGGCAATCTATCTACTATACAGGTCCACGGTCCGTGAGTCAACACTACTACTGCGACTTCGAGTCATGGCTGTGCTCTGAGTTGTGGGTGAAACGATGTGTGGCAGTGAAGCTCGTTACACCTTCTGCTGGATACATAGATCTGATCGAGTTGGAGTCACTAAGACTTTCATCTGACTAGTATACACCCTGAGGCCAAATGGGCTGTGGGAACGACCATCTATCTATATCCCTTCACCGACAAATGAATATGAATGATTAAATTCAGCATCTCAAGACACCAGAGAAAACAAAAAGCTCCTGAGCGGTCTGCTGAAAAGTCAGTTGAGAGTCGAGGCACGGAGAGTCAGTCACGTAGGATAGGAGCTTTGGGCAGACAGTCCAACGGGTGAGAGGAGAAGCCTGCAAAGCTGTTATTCGGATGTAAGAAAAGCAGTGGAGGCTCCACTAGATATCAAAGTTGTGACTGACATCTTGCTTCTCGAAGACGATCGTGATGAGTATCACACTACTAAGTATCCACTGATTAACACAGAACCGGCGTCCTGAATCGCATTCTCTGCAACTTGAGACTTTGCGGAACCTGTCTGTTACCACAACCGAGTTCCTTCAATCATCATAATTTTCCACCACCCATCTTTCTCAGAGATTTTTGTCAGCACTCAACAGAATAGAAATCAACACTTGATTTACCTGACAACACTATATAATCAAACCATTTTACCCAAATTGCGAACAAAATACCTCCCACTTGTATATCCTATCCCAATGAGTGATCAGCATGGACCAACGCCAGCATTGTATATGTTTGACCTGAAGAACCTTTCAGATCAATTTTACAGCCAAGGTATGCTTATTCCATTGCTTTCGAAGCAACTGCTTAACCCTTTCAAGCTGTTTTTGGTACTTTGATGGTATATGATGCTATCTATCACATCCCTCAACAGGTGAGACTTTCCATCTGTAAACGATGATTCTCTATATCTCTTCTCTTCTAGATTCAGTACCTTCACGGGCATGTTCTCAATTCAATTTTCATTGACTATTACCACTGACATATGAAAACTCAGGAGAAAGTGGTCGAAACTGCATGTCATTTATTTTTCCGTTCTGATAAGCAACTGGTCAGCGCTGATGTAACTATGACTCCCTTACCATATTGAATAAGATAACTGATCAAAACTTCAGAATGAATGCATACAGTACGAGGAAATTATCTCAAGTAGATTGACTTAAATTAACAACTTCACCAGGTGATGATACAGCCTGGGCATCGGTATCAGTAAGCCGTTTCTCTTAATTCACTTGTGAATTTTTATTGACTGGAACGCTTTAGTGGTATAGATCAATTGTCTTTGCTGCTCCACCTGACCTACCCCTTTGATAGGTGCCTTTTTGGATCAACGCTGGCTGTCACGTAGGTTTTATCATGATCCTCAAGGACAAGAGTAGTTGATGTCAATAGCTTAATGACAATGTTCACTTCGTTTGCAATGAAGATTCTGCTGGTTCTACGCATCCGAGCAGTTTGGAACAAGAACTTCGTTGGTGAGAGATCTAGAAACATGTACTAATGGACTTGGTATATTGATAATTTTGATTCTAGTCACACTCATTCTGCATTTTATAACGGCAGGTGTGTTTTGCAGAATTTTATTTCTGATCAATAGAGAATGACTGATGGTCGAAATTAGCTGAGGTCCTGGTAGGTTTTAAGACATTACAATACTTACCTACCAACTTATCTCATTTTACAGGCTGCGC
>Ga0153944_1000633_pt1 | contig 15143 bp, 8 predicted proteins | sample TSNJ028MetaG_FD_104703 | JGI IMG/M metagenome (GOLD analysis project Ga0153944, IMG submission 104703) | Attine ant fungus gardens microbial communities from New Jersey, USA - TSNJ028 MetaG | ecosystem: Host-associated > Fungi > Mycelium > Unclassified | place: USA: New Jersey, Wharton State... | reverse complement strand
CCGTGTTTGGCTCCTATTCACTCGAAAAGAATCTTCATTACACAATCTTTGGCAGGAGAGATAAGAAACAAATTAGCATGTTTAATCCAGCTTCATTCTACATTGGAGACAACATCTGTATATAGTATGTAACCTTGATGGAGAATATGTCTATATATGGTATATCACTTTGATATCTCTAACTAAAAAAATAGGTATCTAGGGAAGTCTAGGAGAGGGTCTGGCATTTTTCTTAGATTTGAAACTCATGGTTGACATCTCGGTAGGGGGGAAATCTGAGGTCACAGATTTTCTCGGACTGCTTACGGGAAGTCACCCAATAATATTCATCATGTCCAGTGACGTAGTGACGAACCGCGTTGTTCCGTGATTTTACCCTTCATGTGATTTAGACGAGTCAATGACGTTGGTCCTTTGAAAGCTCTTCTGTGTCAAAGATCTGCTGCCGTCACCACTGGGATCGTCTTGAGCTCACTGCAGTGGGATACGTCAGGAATTTTGTCATCCAAGTAAGCAAAACAAGACCAACACGCTCAACAAGAGAAAACATCACTTGGGGAGGACGTCGCACTTGTCTGAGTACCCTACGTCAGACCGAGTGATTAAGGTTGGTCAAGTATAGCTTTTTTCTGTCTGATACTCTTTGTGCAACGTCATTCAGCAATTCAAGTTATGATCTGGGTCATACCTTTCATGAATGGTACTCTCAGGATCAGCCTCAGTATACCCTACCCAGTAGACCAGTAGAAGGATATCTGGTACACACTCAAAAGATGAGGTATCAAACGCTACTGCTCAATCGGGTCGCTGGATTGGAGAACAAGTGAGAAAAGGTGAAGTAAAGCACCAGATGAATGTGAAAATCAAGAAGATAAGCGCAGAGACACGCCTATTCTTGCCTGTTCATCGCAGAACCTGCATCCAATCTGAAAAAGAAGTCTTTGTCCCATGTAAAGAAGGATGGCCACGTTTCTTCCGTGACCGTTCCGCATGTATCTTGGCATATCTGCGTATGATGACCTAAAGGTACTTCAGGCGACTTCATCCTTCCATCAGATCACTAATGAGGCACAACTTCCGAAGTTGCTGATAGGCGTATGAAGACTTGCTATTAGTACTGCTGTTGGAGAGTCGGGGAGAGCCTATACGTCAGGGAGTTGGCTCTACATTGGCCTATCACAAGAGAAAATCCAGATTTACTTCCATGGAGAACATATTGTGCGTCAATTGATCACTCACAAAGACTATTTCCAAGCCAGAACGTCAGAATCACTCAAATTGTCTGTATAGCGTCGGATCGGTAAAAAATATCTCAAGGTGGAGCAAACCATATCGGTCCTGGATCTGTCATTGAAGTTGATAATGCCCTCCTGCTCTCTGACTCTCAAGAATGTCAATTTCCCCCACTTCAAGTCATGATGTGTAACCACAGACAGGCTGCAAGTGCTAGTCGAGACTCTTACCAGACAAGTTCACAGAACTTGATCACAACTGCCAACTCCATTCTCATTAACCGTCTCATTCATTTCTCTTCTGGGCAGTTCGCAGGCGAAATCATGCGCTATGAACTCACTGAAATTCAAAAAGCCAATCTTGGGCGCAAGTAAATCTTCTTGCTCTCCGATCTCTTGTTCGCTCGTTCTATTCAAATGACCGTTATCTTTTTCGTCCCTGTAGGTATGCCCGGGTCGACAGACGTCCTTTGGATCCTCCGCTGGTTGTCCTCTTACGCGTATGGAGGTACTCTCCGGAAACAGGGAAGGAAGAAGAAGTTGATTACGAGTATAATCCGTTTCTCCGTCCTTATAAAGCAGAAACGTCTCACTCGTCTGATTTATTGAAGGGAATTGCAGACTCACGGTTTACTGTGTACAGTGGATTTGTTTCCTGTCCCTACTACAGCCTTAGTGGATAGACCTCCGTCTTTGAGCGCACCTGCTATGCTTAGTCCGAGAATAGTGCTAACTAATGAACCCATCTATCTCAACCCCTCTGGTCCGCCACATACTCCATCTCTCGAAGTTTCACCACCATACAGACCCCGATCTTATGGCCCTTCGGACATTGTTCACTACTATGAAGGGGGTTACCCAGTCCTCGAACAATCTAAGACCACCCACGCTCTCGTTGGCACAACATTCGTTCAGCCGGTACTTGTAGAGCTATCCGGCAAGAAATGTATTGTCTTTGTATTCTCAGTACGTCTCCTGGCGCCTATGCCAGCTTTATATTGATTTCTCTTAAGGATCTTGCGGTCAAATCTGAGGGAACGTTTACGCTACGCTATCGGGTTTTCGACCTCTTCTCGCCCAACGTAGAACCGCACCAGCTATCAGAACCACCCCCAGGGGGTAATCCAGACTCTTTCTCAGCGTTGTTCATTCCGCCCACATTCGCGCCTACATATGCATCTGAATCCTCGTCATCGAATCCTGATTCTAGCTCGTTTACATCTGCTTTCCAGTCGTGCTTCCAGTCTCATTTTGCCCAGAACTCTAATCATATATCACCGTACCTTGATGGATCCCAGGATTATGCAATTTCCTCTGCAATGCCTCAGCACCCTATTAGGCACCTTCAAGAACTCGGAGAGAGCTCAGGTTATCATCCAGTCTTCACCTCACACGAGGCACAAACTCAGATAGAACCGAACGAAAGAGATGCAACTCTGAGCATCTTAGCAGAATGTTGGGCCAAGGGTTCATTCAGGATTTATAGTACAAAGGAATTTCCTGGGTTGCCTGCTCTAACGGATTTGACAAAGGTGCAGTTAATTTAAACGATCGATCTCGCGGTAGGACTAATGGGTTGTATCTATGATATACAGCAATTGGCGAAATGGGGTGTGAGACTCAATATACGGGAAACAGAAAGGAGAAGGCGTAGATATTTACTTGACCTGCCAGAAGAGGAAGCTAGTTCCGACGGCGAAACTGACGATGTGATTGAAACGACAGAACCAATGAAAGGAAAGCCACGCCCTCTACAAAAGACAAAGAATATTAAACCTAGACCACCTCAGACACAAATGATTCCCTATCAAGTGGATTACAATTACAGAAGTAATGATCTCGCGACATTCAACTGGACCCATTAAATTCTCGGAATTCCAAATGATGTCCTCGGGCAATATTCATAAAGTTGGACATGGAATGGATGGGAACTAGCAGGCTTACCAGACTATTTGCGCAGATTGAGTCACAGGTACAGAGGGCACTTTGATATCTGTGGACATTTCCGAAATAGTCTTTTTTTGATACCTCTATGATAGGTGGCTCCGGAATTTGCAATGGATATCATTCTCTAGGTTGAGGCATATATTGGGCACCAAGCAAGAACCAGGAGGTTACCAGGATCTCCAAGTCGAAATATCATGAATCTGGGCTCAGAAGCTCTGATAGCAAAGCCCAGAGGGTCCCAATTAACTCATATGAGCGAGCAGAGGACGGTACTAATAATAATAGTATCAGACTTGCGGATAGTATTTATGCTGATATGGACCTACACAACTGATTTTGCCTCATCTCGTGGCAAAATTCCTCATGACGTGAACTTGCCTGCATAGGTCATGTCACATAACAGAGGATGTCACAAGGCTTACGACTTAGACCAGAGAAGTGTTCCTTGTGATATTTCAATGCCCTGGCTTGTCTTTCGAACCACCATGAGATTTCCACCGGGGTGGAACAAGTAGTTCAGTAACTGGTAAGCACTGGATCCCAAGAAATGATTATCTAAAAATAGTTCAGACCACTGGCTCAGCTCGAACAATTAATAGATGTTCAGTTCCGTAGCCACGTGTTGTTATGACAAGACTCTAGAGCCGCACTCCATAAATCATAGTAAGAGTATAAGATAGTGTGGGAAACAGGTGATAAGGCGAACATCGTGAGGTACGATACCAGAAGTGACCCTGTATGAGAAGACACTCTGACCCTGAAACTAAAAACACAGCTTTTTCTTTGTGCTTTCTTCCTTTCTCTCTTTCTATCACTCTCAAGCTGTTTCTTGTTATTTTTGTTCTAATTGCCAACTCATTCACATCACGTATTGGAGATTGTCAGTCATATCACTCTTGGCTGTCGAAAGCACAGGCGTGCCGAGCATTGTATCTATAACCTGCGTAAGTTTCTCCCTTCCCTTTCTACAGATCACAAACTGACTTGTCGGTCTCCTCATCAGCACGCTTGACACTAGTCGTTATATGAACCCTCGCTCGATCCTACCTCCTACCGGACACCAAGCGCCTGCTTTGTAGCTCAAGCTGTTACAACCAGCTTGACCATGTTAATCAGACTTTTGCCACCCCCTCCTCACCCAAGCGTTCTATTTAACATCACCTTCGATGATTTACCTGGTGGATTATCTCTTCCTCCGACATGGACGACACATTTTTCCAACCTTGTGCATGATGAACTGCCAATCCCCAGGTGGCAGCATACATTAGACAAGGCCACCTTTTTCCCTTGCATTCTTGATGAAGTCCTATTCGATGTTCCTGCTCTTTTAGTGACTTGTCGATTCGTTGATGGAACTATTACAGAATGGAAAATTAATGCAGAAGGGCTTGCGACCAAGTGTCTGAAGGTACTTGAAAGTGTTGTTGATGATGTATGTCTGAGCACGCTCGGAGCGGAGCAGGAGCGGCAGAGAGAGAAACATAGGGAGAAGGAGCAGGTATGGGAAAGGGAGCGAGAGAGACTGAGGCAGCAACAGTTGGTCTCTGTTCCACCTCTAGTCAAGAGTACCAAACATAAAAAAAAGCGCTCGATACTCATGACTATTATGTCGAGACTCTCTTCTTTGAAGTAGGTGCCATTTTATCCAGGGTTCAATACTGTCAATGACTGTTTTTTTTTACTAGTTCGATCATCAATCTTTCTCTCCCCTCACCAACAATCTTGACCATTTCTTCTTCGATCCCACCAATGCCTAAGCTATATGCAACCCCTTCACTGCCTGCCCACAACTCGATTCCGCTTCCACAAAACACCTGCCCTCGTTTTCTCCGTCGCAGAGCACGTTCTTCTCTTGTGGATGCTTTTCGACTATATGTCCTTCACGAGCTCAACCAACGAATCCCACAAGGTGGATACTATATCTGGATCTTGCATAGCCTTCTTAATGAGGTACGGCATTGTCAGGAAGAGCGTCTTGCGAGAGAGCGAGAAAAAGAGAGAAAGAGGTTGAAGTCATGGGGTCCTCCGCCACAACACATACCCCTCTTACCGCCAAGATCCGACTCGGCTTTGAATCTAAGTACATCTTCGACTGTATCCAGCTCGTTATTTCTTTTTGGCCGGAAAAGACAGAATCTCAAGCACGAGAGACATCCTTCACACGAGACATTCTCAGCTACAACTTCTTGCGAGCCTCCAGTATCGGATGATGAGGAAGAAGTGGATTCTGTCCTCAGTTGTCGTACCCAAGAGAAAAGTGACGAGACTGATGAAGAGATTACTGACACCGATACGGATGAGAGTTCAATCCAGACACCAACGTCTGAATATCTTGATCTTCCGTTAGGTTTACCTTCAGCCATCGCATCTCAGGATCTCTCGCCACTTCCTAGTACATGCCTTATATCTATTTCAAATCAATCATACTTGAATTCTGCATCGCCAACTTCAAATTCGACGCATTTCCATATCCACAATTTCACTCAGCTGATCCTTCTGCACAATTCGCATTCTGCTCGAATGGCATATGAAGAAAACACCCGACTTGATGCTCTCGAAGTCCGAGGAAAGCGTCGAGCGTGGCTCAATCGTGCCTTGTGCCCGAATGGCATAGAATTGACCAGGTCACTCAGAGAAACTAAGATGTCTCATCAATATAAAGTGAAAATTGGTATCGGTGCACCGCATAGTAGGCTGGGATTCTCTGTCCCAATTCATCGAAGTGCATTAGGTATATGGGTTGTCAACGCTGAAGACATAGAGTTCGAGCAAGTTGTTCCAATGGAACATGAAGATGCTGGTTCAGGTCAAATCGACTCAATCATACTCGAGGATGACATGCGGTTTGTCGGTGAGGAGAGATTTGCCGGCTACGACGAGCGCAATGGCATTGAACCAAAGAGATCCAGAATTCCTATTCCTTCGAAGGGTGCTCACCTCCTTCCAGTGAGCGAGGTGGTGGAGAAGGAGGAAGAGGACATGAAGCATAATCCAAGTACTCCATATGTCCCTTCCGAATCATCAAACTCGACTGAGCATGACGATGATGAGTTTTGCAATTTGAATCTCAACCAATTTGACGATTTGCGAGAGCTTCAGATGGATCTCGACATTGTAACCGGAGCAGGGTTTGATATTATGGACTCCAGCGACGAGGAAGATATTGAATTTCATGTCAGTATTCCTCATAGTACTGTGACTAGAATTCCTGAAGGCGTGGCTTTTGACATTGCCCGGCACAGAGTCCTTCACACACATTCTTCCCAGTTTCTCTCCTGTCAGAAGCAATGCCAACGCCAAAGGGTATTGGAAGCATCATGTGATCAAGAACACCCTGCTACGCTCTGTGAAGGGTGTCATACCCCTACATCTCCTTCGTTTCTAGAACCATTGTCGGAGCCGGTGAATCCAGCGACTTCTATCTCTGTCCCTCCATCTTCTATGTCGTCTATTCCGGTGCCTTGTCCTGCCACTCTACTGGCGATTCCATCGGAATACGCAGTAGAGGACCCCATGAATCAGATCAGCCCCCTCTGCGTGGCAAAAAACGCATTCAAAACACCATTTCGTTCTCTCTCACGAGCTTCATCACACGATCTTGAGCCTGCTGATGGCTCGGAATTAGTGCCCATCCCGTGTAATGCGTCAGTGAATGATATGGGTAAGCTTGTCGCCGGAATGGACACAGTGCGGCTAGGAGAGGACAGGAGGGAGGAGTTTACTCTTGCAATGGATTTGCCGTCAAAGCTGCCGAAGTCGAGCGAGGTGGATTTTGCAGCCATAGGCCAGACTAGAGTCTTCAAAGGACATACCAAAGGTGAAATAGACCTATACGGGCTACATGATGTGGCAAATCCTGATGACATGGTGCGGTCGTGGGAGAAGTTCCAGGTTTAATCTATCCTAATGCTAATTTGCGAGCCAAAGGATGGCCAAGGGAAGGCCGATTTACTTGAGAAAAGGAATTCGGCCTCTGAACTTCCGATATGATTTCATTTGATGCCACTTGATAGTGTATCTTCTGGTGGACTTTTTGGACTGCCATTCTATCATCCATACTGCTCCATTCAGCTGCGTTACAAGTATCACTCGGGACCAGCCATTCAATCATCTGTCTGTCGATTTGCGATCTCTAATTGCCCTTGCTCACCATACTATCTATACCCGCTCTTTGTGGCATCAGTATCCTCTCATTCTTATTATCTATCATCCCTCTAATCCTTTCTTGCATTGTGTTCACTGTTGGGCTCAAGTACAGTGATTACAGTTTTTTTTTCAGTCGTAGCAATCATACTCCCAGTATTTTCTGGTCATTTTTTTTTGTCATTCATATCCAAAGGCATTTGATGTGGACAGCACTTTCATTCTTTCCTGCTGTGCAATTGTCGTAAAACGTAGATACCCCGCATGATATCCATACGCGGGCGCTTACTAGCTGCTCGTTCATTACTCTTGATCTTCACTGTACACATTCCTTTTTCGAATACTGCATGTACTGATAATGACAGATGCTGAAATTGCATAACCTGTGTATTTTTTGAGTTGATAAGTTGAGTTCCTAATCCTTGCCTTCATGGCTGTTGAGGGCCCAATATATCTTGGTCTATGATCCAGAGCCAAGTAACAACTCTTCGAGACATTCTATTTTGATCAAAATCACATTTTCATCACGGCCATAAATCTAAGTCTTCGCATGAAAAGCTCTGTGGACCCAAGTGGTTAGAGTGGTTATGCAGACCCCCACACAATTGAAAAGCAGTGAGAGCACTCTTATTGTTGTTTTGAGGTGAACGCGCCGTTCGTCGCACGCTGGCCGATCACCACAAGAAGATAAGATGATATCAGGTTAGTGAATATAGTGTTCTAAAATTAAACCATTACTTCTCTTGATTTCCGCTTTTTCGCCTACGAAGCCATCCAGATACAATGAGTGATCCAACCGAATTAGCAGACTTGATTATCCGAGTATTTGCATGCTATACAGATGTGGGCAGGGTTGTTGACCCAGCTATTAATTCTAATAACAAAATTAGCAGAATTCAATTCACCAGACAGAAATTGCGTACCTCTGGTATCCTAAAGATGGCGATCTCCTATATAGCAGTCATGGAATAAATTCCCGCAACGTAAGGAATCAGAAGGCAAACCTGCTGCTTAAAGTAACGACGGTTTCTCTCATCTATCAAAACCAAATTTGGGTAGTATAGTGTGCTGAACTTCTGTCTGGCATCACGAAATGTCGGAGTGAAATCAAACTCTCCCAAGGATAACTGTATGGGTATTGTTTCACCTATGACCGTTTCAACACCTCGTCAAATAAAGATGGCTAGCATGGGCTAACCTCGTACAGGCGCGCCATCCACGACCTCGAATTTCATGATAGTCTCGCTTTCGCTATATTGGTTAGGTGGTGCACTGGTGGTTTCACACCAAATAATAGACACAAAAGTAGACCTTTCCAACTATCACGCCCTTCAAATTTATTCGTTGATGCAGCTAAAGAGAGTATAAATGCGTAATTGGACTTGTTATGCTCGAACCCGATATACAAGTTCGTCGCGATATTGACACTCGTATAAAATCTGGGTAAGCGGTAAGCCCTCGAAGATCAGCGCAAGAAGCCGAGTGGACACACCTCAGCTTGAGAATGATCCCCTGATAGCTGTTGTATTGCTTCTCCACATTTTTGAAGTTGAATTTGTATGTCTGCGCCTGCCATATTTCCCCCGGTGCTGCCGGTTCCTGTGACAATGACAAGAATTCATGGTGATGTCATTGATCATAGAAAAAACTGTCCAGCAGCATAGATGGGCTGCTCTGTATAAAGTGGAGCAACTTGTACTACCGATACTATCAAAAAAAACTCGACCTTGAACCCTTATGAACTAAGTATCGAAACCTAAGGAGATCATCTATGAGACCGCACCAGATTTCCCAATTATGCAATGACCGTCCCAGTGACGGAATCACCATCCTAGTAAACTGGACAAGGTATTACTTTCTCTTTCTGTCTTCATCCCAATCTGTTTGTGTGCATCTTCTCCCTCCAGTTCAATATCTGCGTCCATCAACGACGAAAAGAAGAACGCTGTCATTGATCGGAAAGAATCTCCACGGGAAAAATGTAAGAAAAGACTAGTTATAAGATATCGTCAACCTCAGGATATGGAGAATCTATGTAGACAGTCGTTGCACTGCAGAGGATTAGACTGAGCATGTGACAAACATCGTCACTAACACAGCCAGCCGGCAAGTAGCTACCCACACTGGCTTTGTACTGACTTCGTTTTCACTGGAGTATGAATAAGGACAGATCAATGGCAAGACACTCTGCTTTCTGAAACCGACATTCTGATTGTGTTCAAGTTCTGCTACCTAGGGAACTTGCGGGTCACACTAGTAGATAAGTATTCTCAGTAGAGCCGTTCGACAACTCGCTCGACAAGTTTCATCATGGCTTGAGCCCTTTGCTGACCGACTGCGAGAACTTCTGCATGAGTAACTACCTGAGAAGGTGGAGGAGCTATCGGTTTGCCCGCCAACTGCTTTATTTTAATTATCAATTTGGAACAGGGTGATAAAAACCTGACCTCGGCTTGAACTTCTTCTTTGATACTCCAATACGAAGGAGGGATAACAACAAGATTTGTAACAAGGGTGAGCACCAGCACTTCCATACCTTCGTCTTTGGCCACAACAACTTCTGGTACAGTGCTCATGCCTACTACATCTGCACCAGCATCTCGAAGGAAACGTCCCTCGGCCGGAGTCTCGTAAGTCGGTCCACCGACCCAGGCATAAGTACCTTCTTGCACAGCAGAACTCTCAAAAGAAAGTTCAAAAAATGCTTGGAAAGCAAAGCGGCGAAGCTTTGGAGAGTAAGCATCAGAGAGAGGAAGAAAACGTTGATGATTGGGTGACGTCAATGGTCCAAGGAGGGGATTTGTTCCAGCCAAGTTCGGAAGAGCGAGATGATCGCGAATAACGACAACTGATTAAGATTACCTTGATAAAGACGTCAACCAGGGATGGAGTCAATTACTCACTTGTTCCAACAGGTATATCTGGATTCAGAGATCCGGCAGCATTAGTCACTAAAAGGACAATCAGACACGTTGAGGGCTGTCTGGGAAGTACTCACTGATGACTTCTTTGACGCCCAGACTGGCTATAACACGAATGGGGTATACGACTGTGGATAGCGGGTGTCCTTCATAATAATGAAACTTTTTGGTCATCAGTAAAAAGTCTGAACTGGGACCTCAAATATTTACTCTTCCAAGCATAGCAACAACAGGGACTTTATTTTTACCCAAAAACCCAACCGCTAGTTCACTGCGATGCCCTGCAACTGTACTCAAAAGCTCAACCAGACAGCCCCAGATAGATACGATGATTTTTGCTATTACCTGTGCTCGTTCCAAAGCCAGGGATTGTTTTGTACTGTATTATGTGTACATCTTGAATACTGTCACCAAGTTCGCTCAGGCCAGAGCCGCACACGATCCCAACTCGAGGGTAATGACACTCAGGCGGCAACTGAGATCTTATCGAATCAATTGCCGCAGTGATATCAGTGGTCATGATTGCGGGTCAGGAGATTCAGTAATTGGGACGATGAAGCAGCTAGATGAATGAAGAATGGACTCTGTCGATTAAATGAGCTAGACAATAGAGAGGTTCCAATATCGTCAATTTTGGATATCTCAATACTGGACTAGCACTGCCACTGGATAGTAACGACTATTGATGGTAGAATTAGCACTTATCAATCGCGATAATCAAGTCCAAGAGACAGACCCCCCAAGTACAGCTGCATGACTATCTAGACCCCAGTTTCAGAGGTGACGAATCAGTATTTATCATCTGTCTGACTACCTATGAAAGCTTTCGTGCGCTTAACTCGGATAAAACTAGGGAGTCAATAAAAACCTATTCCGGTCCAACAAGAAAAACAGGTGCAAGATATAAAGCTAGAAAAAAAGGGGTACAAGACGGGGAACAGCCAGCCACCGACATCCTTACATCAAATGTGGCAGATGTTTGATCTCCTTATCAATCGAGAAACTATATATTCTTTCATGCTTTATATCATTGCATCATTCAAGTAAATTCTTTCTTCTCATTTGTGTCACTCTTCACAGAATTATGTACGTCCTGGAGGCATGATATCACTATTGTAGAAAGTGGACAAGACACGGGAAGAGGACACCAAAATTGTATCCTCGATCCTCATCCCCCTCCTAACTGCGTTGTTGGCCTAGGTATTGCTGTGCAATGACCAGCCCGCGGAACCGACTGAAAGACTGATCGAACGAGCGATCCCCTCTCTTTTTGTAAATGAGAGATGTGAATTCTGTAAAAGGGATTTGCCGGTACCATCGATCAAGATCACAGGTTTTTCGACGGTTTGGTATGAAGTTTGGTACGGATAAATTCTTTCTCTCGGGTACATACGACGAAATAAAAAGGAATTTTGATTGTTCGGGTTCACTTTTTTCTGAGTTTTCGCGAATCAGGTCGAAAGACGGTGGGTAAATTTTATTTTATATTTTAATAAATGTACATGAACTGGTTCGTGTATTTTCCTTCTCCAACATAGTCCGAGGAGGCGAGTTGCAAAGGTGATCTTTAAATGGCGTTTCATATGTGCGTGTGCGTGTGTACGTGGGCGCATGTGTGTGTGTGCTGTGCGTGTCACCAACAGAATCGCATCGAGGGAGAGAAGATGATGTGATAAAGAAGCACACAAAGTCAACATCATCACATACACATGTTTGCTCGTATGTCAAAATGTGACCTTATGATCCAATCCCATATATCCATATTTCCTTTTTCCATCAATCGAGGGCTCCGCTCTTCTCTTCTCTCGTCGTTCGAGTCCTTCTTTTTCTGGAGTTATCGGAGCTAACGGTGGGAAAATGATAGTTAGTTTAACGAACAGTCTAATTGATGACTTGGTTCTTTGTGAATGAGATGATCAACCCCTAGGTAGGCACCGTTCCTCCCAGTTGATTAATGTCTTTCCTTTCCATTTATGTGTCTTTTTTCCCCTGTCTCCCTCTTTTTCTCTCTCGGAGAAGATTTTCTAATCTAATATTAGGAGGAAGAGGAGAAGGAACACGAGCTGGTCCCTCCTTTTTCTCAGAAGTAAGTGTCCTGTCCAACTTGTTATTTTTGACCTCTTGACAAAAGTCCAAGGATCACTTGGCTCCAACGATTCTTAATCATGGCCGATCGCCTCAGGTTAAACGACTGATCATCAGGTCTTTTTTCTAAAAAAAATAGAAATCTTCAGTTCTTGATCTTGTCAAGAAGACAGACAGAGACAGACAGAGACAGGCGCCAGAACCTGTCCTTTTTTACTCCCAGCTCAGCAGGAGAACCCGATCAGAATTCGAAAACTTTTGGGGTTGATCAACTCAATTGAAAAAATAGTGCATGTGCAAAAGATGCACAGGCGGTTCCGTAGAATTCCAAATCACCCTTTAATTTTTCTTTCTGTAAAGCTTTTTTTGGGGAAGGACTGGTTTAATCAGCATCTCTAGATTCATCATGATCTTCTATCGAGTAATTTTGGCTCAAGTGCGAAAGTCACTTTCGCACTCGAAAAATAATGTGCACTTTGCTCAACCCATAATAACCAGCTTATAACTCTCTTGTTTGAGCTACTTCTGATCTACAATGCGATCAGGGAGGAGTATGAAATACAATGTGCAAGGTCAGGGGCAAACTTTAAATTGTTACTTCCCAATCTAAAAATAAAAGTTCATTGCCTTATTTGGCCATTGTTCTCAAATGAAACCGTCAAACTCATCTGGATTCACACACAACAAATCACACACATACAAGTTTCACAATGAATTATGATTCAGAATTGTTGCCGACATTGTCAAGAAAGCAAAAAATACTGATACGAAACATCAACCCCCAAAAAATTAAACCATCAAAAAAATGATTTTATCGTCATACAAAACTTAACAATACCCCACTTTTTTTGTAGAAAAAAAAACAAACATCAGTTCAATAACCCAGCTATCCAATAACATAATACCCACCACACGTTTCCACAGACTCATTACCATGATTATAATACATGCCGCTCATATTTGAGGGTTGTTGGTGGCGAAGATGTTGCTGATGGTGATAATTATACCCTCCACATCCATCCGCCGCCGCCGTAGAACCAAGTTGAGATAATGTCGAAAAATCATTCCAAAGCTGCGGTTGAACCTGCACCTGTTGTAGCTGAGATCCTATCTTTGAATAATACTGTGATTGCGGAGGTGACCATGCTTGATGATTCAAACGCTGATACTGAGCACCTTGGGACGACGAAGACGAGGATGACGACAGATGTTCACACCCAAACCCACCACTACTCGGCGATCCAAATCCAGTCGAATAAACCTGAGGCAACACACTCGTAGAAAGTGTCCCACTGAACTGTCCTCTTTCGTCATCACAACACAACTGATCAGGACCAACGACAGGCGACATATCCAATGAACCTGAGCCACCACAACTGCTACTATCAACCCACAGATAACTAGGTGGCTGAATGGCATATGTCGATGCAGCAGCGGGATACGTCGGTGGTATCGATAGCGGTGATTGGGTAGTTCGCGTCATTTCACGTTGCAAGGATGGCCGTTGAAACTGGGAAACACCCATATTTCGAACGTACTCCCCAAATCCATGAGAATCAGGCTCTAAAGTCGCATCTTCAAACGACCTTTTCTTCCCCTCCTTTCGATTTGCATCCATAGGCACAGTGGTAGAATTTGTCTTGGCTCCCTTAAGCAGATCCAGTGCTCTCTCGGCACTAGGCCAGATGAACCGCATCGCAGTCAGTGCTTCGAGACATTGGCCAAGACGAATATGTGCTAGTGGATCATCTGGATGAGCTGAAACTAGACGATGGTCAACAAAGACCGGCTAGCTAAAGAGTGAAAAAAAAACGTACGACTGATGACATGCATGATACTGGCTGTAAACACATAGTAACACAGAAACACCGAAGCTGTATTGAGTGGATACACGTTGTGATAAGATGTCGCTGTAAAATTTAGTCAGCTTTGTTGTACATAAGCGCAGACTCGACCTACTAATCGAAGTAATGTGACCAGCTGCAGTGACACACATTTCGTAACTCTTTCTTGAGCTGATCAATGCAGGGTCATCAGAATCAGATGGTTGATCTGAACCCGACCGAGCCTTGTCCAAAGCTCGCCGAATGCTGACAAGAGAATTGAGCAAATCTTATACTACGGGTAAGAAAATACTCACAAGGGCCGGTGTAGCAGGAGCACGGCACACCAATATTGCATGTGTAGTGTTAGAACGTGAGGCGGAGGCAAGTTAACGGGACTGGCGGCAATGTCATAGGAGAGATGCTCAGGAAGATTGAGATACCATTCGTTCAGGATACTCTCAAGAGCAGTGACCTGGTTTTCTGCTTCTCTCGAGGAACGAGTACCAGAACTGGTGGTTGGAAAAGATCGAACAGCGTATATCACTTTCATGATTGAACTTAGAATACCAGCTAGAGGAAAAAAATGAGTACAAATTTAAGGGAAAAAACAAGACATACAGAGCTGGGCAAACTTGTTGAAACATGAGACGAGACGACCAGAGACAGTAGAAGCCAATTGTCCATCGGAGTTGTGATCTTCCATTTCTTCGGACTACACGGAGACCAAGTTGGAATATAAAGTGATGAGAAGGACACAGACTTGCCTGTGTCAGTTGAGGGAGATCGGTATCATAATCGTTTTCATAGATCATGAGAGGCCTGCCAATATAAACAGAAACATATTGGTCCATGACGACACAACCAAACCAAATCCGACGTCGATCTTCGAGTTCCGAGGCACTGAAAATAGGGATAGAAGAAGGATCCCGATCCTGAGCAGGGCGCCTCCAACCATCGGCATTCCGGTGCATACCAAGATCTTGAGCCAT
>Ga0153944_1000623_pt1 | contig 15248 bp, 11 predicted proteins | sample TSNJ028MetaG_FD_104703 | JGI IMG/M metagenome (GOLD analysis project Ga0153944, IMG submission 104703) | Attine ant fungus gardens microbial communities from New Jersey, USA - TSNJ028 MetaG | ecosystem: Host-associated > Fungi > Mycelium > Unclassified | place: USA: New Jersey, Wharton State... | reverse complement strand
TGCTACGTTGGCGAGGGATTTGAGGTATTTGTGTGATAGAGGGTATGAATTGGTGAGGGGGCAGGTTGTGGATCAGTTTGGGATGACGGTACATGTGGAGACGGTTGTCAGTTTATCCCTCAAAAAAGATACCTCAAAAATCGAGGTATCAATGCAGCCGTCCGGCGTAAGTAATTATACACCGAAAGAAAAGGCTACTTACCATAACATAAAGGCGTATATCAAAGATAAGTATGATGTGAATGTGCATACCAGTTATATTGCTCAGGTTAAGCGAATGTGTGGACTTGATGTGGGTGAGAATTATAATAAGTCTAAGAAGGAGAATCCAAAAGTGAAGCAGTGTCCGCCGGAGAAGGTGGAGTATATAAAGGATGCACTAAGAGTGTTGGGGATAATTCCAGAATAGAATTGTTATGACTTAATTATTGTACTCTTTGCAATAACACGGATGTAATGAAGATAGAATAGATATTTTAGAAGAAGGTTGCCTGACCTTCTTCTTTTTTCCTGCTTTTAAGGATTAAGACAACATCAACTGATACCATCTTTACATATGATAATTGAGTAGAAAAAGACATAAACATGTTGTATAATTGTAAAATAGTCAGTTAAGAAGTCAAAATATTAAAGACAAGACTTCTCACGAGAGGGGATGATTCAATATGGACGAATACAACTTTCAAAAGCTTACGCCCAAAAATGATGTAGAGCTAAATATCTATGAGAATGCGATAGATTTCGTTTTTGAAAATGATGATATAAAAAATGTTGCTATTTCAGGCGCATATAGTGCAGGAAAAAGTAGCATTCTTGAAACATACAAAAAAAAGCGTGATAATATTAGGTTTTTGCATATTTCGCTTGCACATTTTGAGTCAACTGGTAAAAAGGAAGATGAGTCGGCGGCTACAAAAGAACTGGACAAAAAAGGAAATATTGACACAGATTTAAAAGAATCTGTTTTAGAAGGAAAAATCTTGAATCAATTGATTCATCAAATTAATGTTGAGAAAATTCCTCAGACCAATTTCAAAGTTAAAAGAAAAGTGGATGGGAAAAAGATTTTCAAAACAGTATTCTTGGTATTGATTCTTATGCTATCAATACTTCACGTTACCATGTTCTCCGCATGGCAAATGCTTGTAAATAGCATTTCTGTTACTTGGTTTGACTGGTTGAAAAACATACTATCAATAACAACATTTGGTGAATTCCGACTTTTTAGTGGAATTGTGTTAGTCGTAAGCGCTAGCTTTGCAGTATATGAAATTATTAAAGCACAAAAAAACAGAAATATCTTAAAGAAAGTAAGTGTGCAAGGTAATGAAATTGAAATTTTTCAAGAAAGCGATAATTCTTATTTTGATAAATACCTGAATGAGGTATTGTATCTTTTTGAAAATGCTGATGCTGATGTAATTGTTTTTGAGGATATGGATAGATATAATGCCAACCAAATTTTTCAAAGGTTGCGAGAAGTTAATGTACTTGTAAATAACCAATCGAGAAAGAAAAATAAAAAACCTTTACGTTTTTTCTATCTTCTGCGTGACGATATATTCGTTTCAAAAGACAGAACAAAATTTTTTGACTATATCATGCCTGTTGTTCCTGTAATTGATAGTTCTAATTCGTATGACCAATTCATTGAACACTTTAAGTCGGGCAGAATATTTGATTTGTTTCAAGAGAATTTTTTGCAAGACGTTTCTTTATATGTTGATGATATGCGTATACTCAAGAACATTTATAATGAATTTTTAATCTATAACAATCGAATAAACACTACTGAACAAGACTACAATAAACTTCTTGCACTTATTATTTATAAAAACATCTTTCCACGTGATTTTAGTGACCTACAACTTAATAAGGGGTTTGTATATACACTTTTTGCAAAAAAAGACGAGTTCGTACAGCAAGAAGCTGAGCGAATTGATTCTGAAATTGAGGTGCTGAGAAACAAACTTGAATTAGCAAATAATGAACATCTTAGAAACAATCAAGAGGTTGACACGCTTTATAATCCTAAACTTCAAAATCTCCGTGGTTATTACGGGAGAGCAACGGCGCTACAAGAGATGGAAAATGAAGTACAGAAGAGAAAGGAATCTATTCAAAATAGGACTGATGATAGAACTGTGTTATTGAAAGAAGAAATTGACAGTTTTGAAAATGAAAAGCAACTTATACATAGTAGAAAATTATGTCAGGTAATAAATCGCGAAAACATTGAGGAGATTTTTAAATCTACTTACATAAATGAGATAGGAAAAGAAACAGATTTCAATGAAATTAAGGAAAGCGCCTACTTTGATTTGATTAAATATCTCATTCGCAATGGCTATATAGATGAGACATATGCAGATTATATGACTTATTTCTACGAAAATAGTCTTACCCGTATTGACAAGACCTTTTTGAGAAGTGTTAGTGATAAGAAAGCAAAAGAGTATTCATATGAACTGAAAAGTCCTCAAATGGTTGTCAATAGGCTAAATGAGGTTAGTTATGATGAGGAAGAGATTCTTAACTTTGATTTACTATGCTTCCTCTTAGTGTCACCTGCAAACAAAAAACAACTTGATAGATTTATTCGACAACTTAGAGAAACAAAGAATCTTAAATTTATTAAATCCTTTTTAAATAAAGAAAGACAACAAGAACAATTTGTTAAGGTCATTAATTCCCTATGGCACTCTTTCTTCTCGATTATGTTAGAGGAAGGTGATTTTTCAATAGAACAGATAAAATTATACTCAGTATTTACCTTGTACATTTCAGAAATACAAGATATTGAGGCAGTCAATGTTGAAAGTTGCTTGACCGATTACATATCGAACAATTCCACATATTTGAATATTGATAATCCAAATATAGAAAAACTGATTAATGGGTTTAAGTTAATTGAAGTCTATTTTACTTCAATTGACCATCAAACTGCAAATAAGGATTTGTTTACTTCTGTTTATGAGAATTGCTTATATCAAATTACTTTTGAACATATTGCTTTGATGCTGAAAGTTTTCTATGGTATAGAAGAAACAGCAGACTTTTATCGTAAGAACTACACACTAATTTCATCTTGTCCAGAAACGCCGATGACTCAATATATGAACAAAAACATTAATGAATATATTAGTGTTATACTAGAAAATTGCAAAGGGCGTATTTCTGATGATGAGGAAGTTCTACTATCTGTTTTGAATAATACTGAAATTTCTTTTGATAATAAGGCTGCTTATATTGAAGTCTTAGAGACAAAAATCGAGTTGCTAGAAGGGGTTGAGGATAAGGAGATATGGGAACTATTACTTGAAAAAAACTTGGCTGTTTATTCGGAAGACAACATTCTTGAATACTATTTTAATAGTGAGAAGAAATTGGATGATACCTTGATTGAATTCATAAATAGTCAAGATAAAGATTTGAACGTTTCCACTTCAATCAATAACTATGGCGAGGACGCTTCTTCAAATTTCTTTAAATCTACCATTGTATGCAACGACCTAAACAATGATAAATATAAAGATATAATTCGTTCGCTTAGACGATATTATGATTCATTTGGAACGGAAGGAATTTCAACCGAAAAATTAGATATTCTTATTGACCTTAAAACTGTAAGAATGTCGAAAGAGTCTTTATTGTTCATTCGAGAAAAATATCCGTCTAACATCCTTTATTTTATAAAAAACAATATAGATTCTTATGTAGAAGATGTTATTTCAGATGAAAATTTTGACTTTGACGAAATGATTGATGTAATTTCTTTAGATGTGAGTAATGAGAATAAAATTGGTTTAGTTGAATTTACTGATAAGGCAATTTCAATAGTAGATTGTAATTATTCAGATGATGTCAAAATACACATTCTTAGAAACAATTTAGAAAAAAGTAATATATCACATTTGATTATTTCATACCCACAAGAGAGCGATTTGTTAAAATCAGAGATAAAATCATTAGCTATTGAACACAAGGCTACGATTATTACTCAATCCTATTTACTATCCATTGAACTATTTGAAGCCTTGCTTTTCTCCTCGAATTTGAATAACGATGATAAAATAGAGTTTCTCATTATTGTTCTTCCAAAGCTTGATGAAGGACAAGCTACCAAATATCTTAACAGTTTAGGATTAAACGACTATGTAAGACTGTTTGATAGAGGGCGTCCCAAATTTGAGGCGAATGATGTGAATGAGCGTTTGCTGGACATTTTCAAAGACAAACGATGGATAACAAAATACGAAGAAGATAAAGATGATGCAAACTATTACCGTGCTTTCGGAAGAAAATTGCAGGAAGAATTACCAACAGAACTACTTTAATGTTCTGTAATCCATGCTAAGATAATTCTGTTCTTATCCCGACGATGAAAAGTTTGGATAAATAAAGCCAGTAAAATAAAGGGTTTAAAGAAGTGAATGGCAGAATTTACGACCGATTTACGACCAAATAAAGAGAATGCGTTCAAAAACATAAAGCGGATGAAACTATGATGGATGGTTTCATACCGCTTTTTAATTATTGAAACTGGAGACACCTACCAGTAAAAACAATTACATACGTAAAAGAGTTCCCCTTGTCGAGTGCAGTTTGACAAGGGGAATTTTTGTGAGTAATCCGGAGTAAAATCCATCGCCTGTCCGGCACTTGGAAATCAACTTTCCATTTATAAGGAAATCACGATTCTGATGTTGTGGAAATCATTTTCTCTACATTGCTTATAATGGAGTTATGCATCGCATGATGTAAATCCATTATAAGGAGGTCACAATTATGACCAAGTATCGTGAAATCATAAGGCTAACGAGCCTGGGATTCACACAGCGTAACATCATGGCAAGCTGTGGTGTTGCTCAAAAAACTGTTGTCAAAGTTCAGCATCGTGCCAAAGAGTTAAATCTTCGATGGCCACTTGATGAAGCAATGACAGACATTGCCTTAGGCAACATTCTCTTTCCTAAGGACAGCAAATCGGCTACTGCAAAAAGGCTGCCGGACTATGCTTATATTCGCAAGGAGCTTCTCCGTAATGGTGTCAGTAAAAAGCTCCTGTGGACAGAATACATGGAGGACTGCCGTATGAATGGCGATGAACCTCTGATGTATTCCCAGTTCTGATATCATATTCAGCAGGACGAACAGAAACACCGTGCAACCATGCACATCAATCGTAAACCAGGTGAACAGGTCGAAGTTGACTGGGCTGGAGATCCGGCTCACATCATAGATCCTGACACAGGTGAAATTATCAATGTCTATGTTTTTGTGGGTGTTATGACTTACAGTCAGTATATCTACGCAGAAGCATTTATTGATGAAAAGCAGCCGGCGTGGATCAAGGCTCATGTCCACATGTATGAGTTCTTTGGCGGCGTAGCCAGGATTCTTGTTCCAGATTATACCGCAGAAATGATTATTGGCGATATGTGTATAAAAGCCGCATAATAACGGCTTTTTTATTAAAAGTGCAGAATAATTTTCGTAAGTTTGGTAGACTTAATATCCAAATAAAATATGAAGGATGTGAAAGTATGCCAAGATTTACAGAACGTATTAGCCTATCGGATGATCTGAAACAGGTTCCAATCCCAGAACTAATTAAAAAAGCAAAGCAACTGGTAAAAAGGAGGAACTACGCACAGGGCACAACATGGAACTACAATGGGAGGTTCAATGATTTACAGCGCAGCGCGACTCTATTCGGTACAGACATGCTCTCTGAGGAGTTCATCACTGAACACATCGAAGAAGGTATGCACAGGAGTCCCAAACTTGCATGTAGCTGTGTCCAAAGAAAATCGCTTCTGAACCTGGTTGCGACAGCAGCAAATACTATGCCCGTTTTTGCCTATGAGAAAGCTTCTGTCAATATCCGGGATCAATACCTTCGTGAAAGCTTAAGTGCTTATGGGCAGTATCTCAGAGGGAAGGAAATGAGCGATGAAACGATAAAATCATATCTCCAAACAACAACAAGATTTCTACTTTATCTGGAAAAAAGCAAAAAGCATGATCTTACAAAACTCACAGCGGTTGATATTCTCAAATTCATCACTGATTTAGGGGGTGATTGGTCGTCCAGAAGCATGCGGATAGTCCCATCGCACCTTAAAGCCTATTTGCAGTTTGAAAAATCCCCTTGTGAAGCCTTATTTTTATCAAGTGTTCGCACTCCTTGCAAGAGCAAGCCTATATGCGCAATGGATCCTGAAAATGTTGAAGCCCTCTGGGAATATGTTGAGGGTAGTGATGGGGATTTAAGGTCAAAAGCGGTCTTAGCAGTACTTCTCTCAACAGGAATGAGGCCAGTTGATATTGCTAAACTCGAAATTGATGACATTGACTGGAACAATGACAGTATCAGTTTTATCCAAAGCAAGACCGGTGAATGCATGCATATCGGACTCTTTCCTGTAATGGGGTCTGCGATTGCCAGATATATGACCGAGCAGCGCCCTAAAGGTACAGGATTGAAATTTATTTTCCTGTCAAAGAAAGCTCCGTACCGTAAGCTTTCCCCTTCTATCTGTGCCCATATTTTGAAGGAAGCCTTTAAAAAAAACGGTGTTGAGTATGTCCCGGACGGGCTTCATTGCCCTCGGGCAGTCAGGCGCAGCCTGGTTTCGAAAATGATTGCTAAAGGCATACCGATACAAAAAGCCGCCGCATCCATAGGGCATGTTGATGAGAAATCTATTGATTTATATACGGAACTTGATGTGGAAAGGATGAGGTCTATCTGCCTTCCCATACCAGCCCCGATGAAAGGGTGGTGTGTATAATGGCTGATAGAAAACAGCACCACCGGTATGTCGGGCCTTTGGCCATGGAAATCGAAGAGTTCATTGACTTCAAAAGGAGCTCAGGTTCACCGTATACAAGTTCTGAGTCTGCTTTGAAAGCTTTCGACAGGTTTTGTGCAGTACCGGAAAACCAAAAATTAACCACTCAGCAATTAGCGGATGCCTGGATGGAGCCGGATGAAGACAAGCCAAAGTATGATGGCGGCTGCTGTGTCAGGCAACTTGGCCAGTACTTAACAGAGCAGGGATCGCCCAAAGCATTTACCGCACTCAGCGTCAGTGGCAGGGTTCCTGTGATGCTGGGAATTAATCCCAGGCGCTTTGAAGAGGAAATTAATAAGTTTGTTGACCATAAGAGATCTGTGGGCCGGAAATATAGCTCAGAAGAGTACTGCCTCAAAGGCTTTGACAAGTTCTGCTCACTGAAAGAATATAAATCCTTTTCCCCTCAGCAGGTAGTAGACATATGGGTTAAGAAGGCCAGGGAAAAGAGCGGCGTCAATATCGGTATGGTCAGGGAGTTTGGCATCTATCTCACAATGCAGGGCAGCGAGAAATCCTTTGTGGTTCCTTATGCGAACGGGGGCATGCCAAAACCTGAATTTACTGGATATACAAGCTTGTTCGCGGAAGAAATCGAATCATTCATTAATGCGAAAAGATCAGAAGGCCTGAAATACAGAACAGAGGAGTTTCGCCTAAAGGACTTCGACAGGTTTTGCAATGAGCATCTAAGTTTATTCCCGCAGCAGCTGGCTGACGCATTTATACAGTCCAGGAAAGACTGTGGTTATTACATGGGCAAAAGAAGTGCCTCCACTATTAAGGAATTTGGCAAATATCTTTGCGAAAATGGCCGTCCAAACGCTTTTGCTATCATTGACGAGGATTATATTGTCGGCCCATACGCAGAGGAGATATCGGCCTTTGTCGATTTTAAGAAGTCGTGCGGGTTCAAGTATCTTAGCCAAAGCAGCCATCTGAGAAATTTCGATGTGTTTTGCGCATCAATGGAAGACGAATCCCTCACGTCACAGCAGTTGGCTGATAGATATGTCCTGAAAAGAGAGGGTGAACATCCTAATACACGCGCCGGCCGGGTAGAACCAGTCAGGGTTTTCGGGAAATACCTTACAGCTATCGGGCATCCCAAAGCATTTACAGTCGCTGCTGACACTGCTCGCAGGAAGCCCCCTGCCCCGCCATATCTATTTTCAGGATACGATATTGATTTGTTCTTTAGTGCGTGTGCCTCTTTGGAACCGGATGAAAAAAAAGACCCAACAATGCGTATCGTGCTTCCGGCAGCGTTCCTGTTCATGCACTGTATGGGGGTCAGGACGTGCGAATTAAAGGTGTCACTGGAGAATGTAGATTTTAAAACTGGTAAAGTTGTCATTGTTGATGCCAAGAACGGTGACCGGGTCATATATATGAGTGAGGAGCTTTCGGAATCCCTTTTCAATTATAACCTTGCACTTGAAAAGATTTTCCCGAACCACAAGCATCTGTTCCCTAAGTCAGCAAGTCAGTTCCGAAAGGACTTTGCCATGCACTTCAGCAAAATATGGGCATCCGCTGTTCCTGCTATGGGGAGTAGGGTGCCGAGGCTGTACGATTTTCGCCACCACCTTCTTTACCGGAATGTTGAATTGTGTATGCGTAAAGGTAACGATGTGAACGTTTTGCGCCCCTATTTAATGAGACATATGGGGCATAGGCTGCCGGAAAGCTTCCAATATTATTTCCATCTGTCGCCGCCTATCCGAAAAGAGGTATCTAAGATCAAAAACAACCTGGACTGGATGATACCAGATGTACCGGAGGTGCCTTATGAGTAAAAGAAAGCATGATGCAGACGTAAATGAATTCTGGTCATTAGCCCGGTCATTTCTTAAAGTGTATTTACCAGATGCACGGGAAGTTTCTAAGAATACTGTAACAGCTTACAAACAGGCGTTGGAAACCTTGATTAAATATCTTGAAGGCTCAGGATTCGCCAGGGATACAATAAAACTCCAACTATTGACACCAGCCCGTATTGAAGGGTTCATGGTTTGGATGGGCAAAGAACAGAATTGTAAACCGCGAACGTGTAACTTGAGACTTTCCGCAATCAAGACATTTCTCCGTTATTGTGGCCGCCATACGATAACCAATGAAGCAATCAGCCGTGAAGTGCTTGACCTTCCGATGAAAAAGGTTCGGAAAGAGAAGATTGAATACATGTCCAGCGATGCCACTGCTGCAACCATAAACGCCCCTGATAGCAGAAAAGCTATTGGCAGGAGAAACAAAGCAATGCTGACCTTGCTTTATGACAGTGCCGCAAGAGTCCAGGAACTCGTTGATATCAAATTTGGTGACCTTTATCTGCATGATAAAGATGGCGTAATCAGCGATCCGTTTGTTACCTTGCGCGGAAAAGGTGATAAATTACGTAATGTCATTATTTCCCCCAAAACCGCTAAACTCATCCAATCATACATTAATGAGTTTCACCCTGGGGAAAGCCAGCGCACCCCGCTGTTTTACACCAGGAGGACGGGAGCTTTGTGGCCGCTTTCCGTTGACTCTGTCAGCAGAATATTAAAAGAGAACGCGGATAAAGCACGCCTGTGCGTTCCCGGTGTCCCAGAAAGAGTCAATTGTCACTTGCTAAGAAAGAGTCGTGCTATGCACCTGTATATTGCAGGCGTACCTTTACCTGCAATCATGGAATTGCTTGGGCATGCAAGTATGAATACCACCTCTGGTTTCTATGCTTTTGTCACTTGGGAAATGGTGAGCGAGGCGATGAGGACGGCGAACGAAGATCACTTGGACGGAGATATGATATGGAAGGATCCTGAAGTCATAAAACAACTATATAGTTTGGATTAATATTATTCCGCACTTTTTAATAGAAAAGCCGTTATTATGCGGCTTTTCTATACACATCACAATAATCAATTCTGCGGTATAATCAATCTTATAACGCTTGCAGTATAAGATTGATAACTGCAAAACTGCAGTGATACGTAATAATAACTGGAATGACCAGAGAATCAATGCTGTGTATCAGGAAATGGCTGAGCACTATGGTACTGCAATTATTCCAGCCAGAGTCCGTGCACCAAAGGATAAGCCTAATGCGGAAGGCTCAGTTGGAAATATATCCACCTGGATTATTGCCGCACTTCGTGATGAGCAATTCTTTTCCCTTGCTGAGTTAAATCGTGCAATCCGTCAGAAACTGGAAGAATTCAATAAACGGCTCTTTCAAAAGAAAGAAGGCAGCCGATTGGATCTCTTCCGCGACGAAGAACTGCCATTACTGGCTTCCCTACCTGCTACCTCTTTCGAACTGGCGGAATGGAAACAAGCCACCGTTCAGTTCAATTATCACATATCCATTGATGGAATGCTATACTCAATTCCATATGAATACATCAAGAGAAAGGTAGATGTCAGAGTAACAGATACTACGATTGAAATTTTCTACAATCATAACCGCATAGCCTCCCATAAGCGACTTCATGGACGAAAGGGGCAGTATGATACAATTCTGGAGCATATGCCGGAAGATCACCAGAAATATCTGGAATGGAACGGTGCCCGTTTCCGTAAATGGGCTGAGCGGATTGGTAACAATACCTACAAGGTAGTGGATGCAATTCTCACCTCCAAGCGTGTGGAACAACAAACTTATAAAGGCTGCATGGGACTTCTGAAACTCGCTGATAAATACTCAGCACAACGATTAGAAGCTGCCTGTGAAAAGGCGCTGAGCTATACAGCATCACCCAGTTATAAGAGTATCAAGAACATACTCACTGCCGGGCAGGGCAAGTCTGTTGCAGAACCAGAAACACCATCCACGCATAATAAATATGGCATCATAAGAGGTGCCGACTATTACAGGAGGTAACCACTTATGACAAACCAAAGTACGATTGATAAATTAATTGAAATGCGCCTTACATCAATGGCAGATACATTTCGCAGCCAGCTAACTGATCCAAAGATGAAAGAAGTATCCTTTGAGGATCGCTTTGGAATGTTGATAGACATCGAATACAGCAGCCGGAAAAACAACCGATTAAAACGATTGATCCATAATGCCGGATTCGATCAGCCAGAAGCAAATATCATGGATATCAATTACACTTCAGGACGCAAGTTGAATAAATCACTTATTCAGAGAATGGCAACCTGCGAGTACATATCCGAACACCGGAATCTTTTTATTACCGGTGCAACAGGCAGTGGCAAGACTTATATGTCATGTGCCTTTGGTATGGAGGCGTGCAAGCAGTATTACAATACAAGATATGTACGCCTTCCTGATCTACTGATAGACCTTGAAATGTCCAGAAACGAAGGTACATACAAGAAGGTTATGGCAAAATATGCGAATCCGGTACTTCTCATTATTGATGAATGGCTGCTTCTAAAACCAAATGAGAATGAACAGAAGGACATCTTTGAACTTCTTCACAGGAGACGAAAGAAATCTTCAACAATTTTCTGCTCCCAGTACCAGAAGGATGGCTGGTATGATCAGCTTGGCGGTAATTCAAGCCCTTTAGCCGATGCAATCCTGGATCGCATCGTTCACGATGCATTTATGATTAATATCCAAAGCATTGATCCATCAAAGGATATCTCAATGCGTGAGGTATATGGGTTAAATAAAAGCATGAGCGAGTAGACTCGCACAAGTAACTTGATGATTTCCGGTTCCGGACACCTGATTTCCAGTTTGCCGGAACTGCGATTTCATCGCATAAGAATATTCATTTTTGAATGACGAAAAGGAGAAAGTACTATGAGAATCGAGAAATCAAGTCTTATTTTAGAGGATAATGGAAAATCAGTCATTGTGAAAGAATTTGCTAAGAACTATCCGGGAATAAATGCACTAAATGGGGTATCAGCCGTTGTGCAAGTTATGAACGATATTTTTGCCTTGAGCCAGCAGGCGGAAGAATATCTATATTTAATTGCTATGAATACGAAAGGCAAACCGATTTCTTTTTTTGAAGTATCCCACGGAACGCATAATGCGGCTTTGGTAGGATGCCGAGAAATCATGATACGGGCATTGCTCTGCGGTGCATCGAGTATAATTATTGTACACAATCATCCATCGGAACAGCCAGAAGCATCCAGAGAAGATTTAGCCATTACAAAAAGGGTAGAAGATGCGGCTGAATTGATAGGCATCGCATTTTTGGACCATGTGATTGTTGGTAAAGAGGGGTATTACAGCTTCCGGGAAAAAGGGCATATAATAGCAGGTGGTCAAAATTTAACATCAAGTAGTTACAAGCCTCACCAAATATAGTATACTAAAGAAATAAAAATGAGGAGTGATAGTATGAATCCCCAAGTATCCCATGAATCATCACATGCCTGTGTATGCGTGCCTCCAGTGTTAGCCAAATATGTTACCACGGCATTACGTCAGAGCAATATCCCATATAAATTTTATCCGTGGCTAGCTGTCCGCAAGAGAATGTCGCCAGTATCACGAGAAGATGCGCTTTCGCAAATGCGAAAATTATTTAATGATGTCCTGCCAGATGCAGTAATCGTTATTCAGGTCAAAATGGATATGTGTATTGAGGATTTACAGGAAATTGCCTTATCTGCCGTCAAAGACCCGATTGAAATTGACGCTTATCGTGCTACGACCGACCACAAGGAAAGTGATGGAGAAAGTGGAATTTCCACTCTGCTATAATAAATTGACCGGATAGGATAACAAAAGAGTGGAAGCAAAGGAATGTAGATTATAAATTATTCTTCTATCAAAGGTCAACTATAAGCCCAATACTGTCCCATATTATATCCGACGTACAGCAAGCACATATCAAAAATCAAAGGTCAAAGTAAACTATTACCTGTATCCACACAAAGCCGTAGAGAAGAACAAGGAATACGGCTTGGAAAGCCACTGTTACCTGAAAGCATTCAGCGGTGAACTGCACAAGATAGACAGCTATACGAGGCAAAGACTGCGTGTGGGTATGATACACAAACATCCTACGGTAAGAAAAGGGATGGCAAGAATGAATAGATGGAACGTGGAATTCTTCTGCAAAATAAAGCTGATACCATCAAACTGGCTGTATTACAACCAGATGTATGGTTATACAATAGAACAATATGTGGAAAGACAAACCAATAAAAACAAGAAGAAAAATACCAGATATGTGGAAAAGCTAAAATCCCAAGGGATAGAATACTACACACAAAAGAGACTGGAAAGTATTGCATACAGCAAAAGTTTAGTCACGAGTTAACTTCATCGTTATGAATTACAATTGGTAAGCCGTATGCGTTAATAGCGCACGTGCGGTTTGATAAGGGGGTAGCCTAGAAATAGGTTACCCTACTTTATTAGAGCGCAAAGCCCCGCTCAGAAGGAGGAAAAATTTCCTCCTTCTTTATCGTATTATTCTGCGTAAAGTAACGTAGTGTCCTTAGCCGGACTATACGCTAGAGGCGAAGTGGATACGCCAACATTGCTTTCGCAATACTCGCCCTCATTTACTCTGCTTATACCGTGACATCATAATACCCGCCACAAACAATATGAACACAAAAGAAAAACAAGATACGTAAAATCCATTTGTATTCATAAAGGAAAAAATACCCAAATTAATTGTGGTGAATAATGTGATTATTAAAAAAAGAAACATAAGTATAAAGAGTAGCACTCCTATCAAAAAGACAATAGCACCACGTTTTTGTACCACATTATCAAATCCTTCAAAAAATCTCAAGACACTCCCACCAATCAATGCTACACATAAGATAACAACATAACTATAATACATTATTTTTGTGGTTTCAAAAATAAATCCACTTTCCGGATGATTGATTGCATAAAGCATGAATATAAAACCTATAAAATATAAAATGCTTCCTATAATTGGAAGATACAAACTTGCTTTCTTAATCAATACACTTCACTCCCTTCACAAATTAATAATTATTTACATTTTAACAATGTTCAATACTAAATCTTATATGACTTTAACCGTTTTTTTAGAATCTCTTAATGCTCGTGGCATAATTCCACCCGATCCTCCTTTGTCGCCAATGTCAACTCCTTGCGCTTTATAAGCAGCATAAACAAGTAATGAGCAATACCAATTCGAACGTGATTTAGTGATATTTGCCTTCTTGAAATTAGAGGAAGAATATACCCATTTCTTGCCTCTCTGGCTTGCTACCCAATTAGCTGCGGCAATCCGCTTTGCTGAGTTAGCCCCTCCATTTACACGGTACACACTTGATTTCCGGTTAACCATTCTATCATCGCTAAGAATTCCATAGGTAACCCCAGCACTAACAGCTTCGCACACACGTACATAATATTCTTTATAAATACTCGAATAATAGTGCCCCATTACAATAGCACTATGACCAGTAATACCAAAACCACCTTGGTCATCATGAACAAGATCACCACTAACAACTGTACTTTTTAAAAGCTTGGGATATTTTTTATAATTTTTAGCCTTAGCCAATTCTGGGCAATTATAGAACCAATATCCACCAGCAGATTTAACATTTTCTACATTTAGCGTTCCTTGTGGTGCTATTTGTTCTGCATTTAGTGCCTTTTGTATTGCCACTTGTTCTGCCTTAATCACTGATATGCTAGTATTCTGTTTGAGTTTTGAAATACAGGAAGCCAGATATAGATCAATACTGTCATTATTTGACTTGGAGCCCATTACAAGAGTTGATTTTGTTGATGACATTTGTTGATAGTTAATAACAAAGTACTCCAATGGAAGTGTAACAAACTTCCCCATTTTCTCCGCTTTTGTAGAATATTTAATATACGCTTCATTAAGTTGTTTAAACTGCGGATGTTTATCATAATTTTCCACTTTCACTTGCGTTGTAGCAGCTGAAACAAAAGTACATGTAAACATTATAGCTGCTATTAACGTTGCTAATTTCAAGAACAAATTAAAACTACTATGAATTTTTCTCACTATGAACTCCCTCCTTAACAATTTTCTTTTTAGTTATTATACCTTAATAGCAAGTAATACTCAATCAAATTTTCTATTTTATTCATTTTTTGTATTTTTATGGTCAGGTTTGTTGTTTTATACTGTCAATGGTTTGATTGAAGTTAGGGTACTCCGACAAGAATATCACTTGGAGATATATCAGAAAAACAAAACCAACCGCACTTATTTGGGTTTTGGTATAATATCCGGTTCATTGAAATTTGCGCCAGCTTTGCTTATCGCGTTTTTTGCCGATCATCCTCAGAGAACTATTGCTTTTTGTGAAATGACAGTATTAATATTTCAGAAACAAAAGTCAAACATTACATTAATAATAAGGTGTTATTCTCTTATCAACAAATGAAACAAAATAATAAAAGAAATGAGGAAGATGAGTATGGCAAAGTCA
>Ga0153944_1000621_pt1 | contig 15275 bp, 14 predicted proteins | sample TSNJ028MetaG_FD_104703 | JGI IMG/M metagenome (GOLD analysis project Ga0153944, IMG submission 104703) | Attine ant fungus gardens microbial communities from New Jersey, USA - TSNJ028 MetaG | ecosystem: Host-associated > Fungi > Mycelium > Unclassified | place: USA: New Jersey, Wharton State... | reverse complement strand
CTAAATATCAACGTGCCGATGTACCAGACCAGTATATACCAGAACCTTCACTATTTGATATTTTACCTAACTTGGATAAAAAATACAAGCATTAATTAAAAGAAAAACGCAGAATTCTTTGTTAAATTTGAACAAATCTGATTGCTTTTTGTCGGAATTCCGCTAAAAATCCAAATCCAATGTCTTTTAAGATATCCACTGTCAGGGAAAAATCATAACCGATATATTCCGGTGAATGGGCATCCGAACCAATTGTTATGATTTCTCCGCCAAGTTCACGGTAGCGGCGGAGAATATCCATGTGGGGATTAGGAAAACTCAGCCCATACTTTAGTCCGGACGTATTTACTTCAATTCCACAGCCATTTTGAACAATATTACGCAGGATTGCATCGATAATATCCGCATACTCATTATATCCATACTGTTCCGCTTTATGCGTACCATAGCGCACCACATAATCAAGATGTCCCAGCACATGGTATTCGGAAAATACTTTTACATTTTCATAAAGTTCTTCAAAATACCGGCGGTATACGGCCCGATCTTCTCTTTCTTGAAAAACTTCCGGGTAGTAGGGGTCCTTCCCATATACTAAATGCTGAGATGCAATTATAAAGTCAAAGGGATATTGCTTTACATAATCCAGATGACGTTTGGCAAGGTGGGGCTGCATTCCCAGCTCAACGCCAATACAAACTTCGATCCGGTTCCAATACTGTTCACGAATCTCCATCATCCTGTTCATATAGGCATCTGTATCCAGGATAAATGCCGGATCCTCACTATCTGTATCACAGTGGTCGGTAAAACAGATGGTTTTCATCCCCAGTGATATGGCTCGTTCTACCATCGCGTGCGGAGATGCTTCACTATCACCGGAAAAAAAAGAATGAAGATGATAATCCGATATCATATAATGGTACCTCCTCCTGCCACATAGTCCCCCTGATACAACACAACAGCTTGTCCTGGTGTGATCGCTCTCTGAGGTTCGGCAAAAGAACAGACGATTTCATCTTCCCCGGTGCGCTTCACAGTACAAGCAGCACCCCGATGATTATAACGGATTTTTGCTGTTAGTTCCATCTCTTCCGACAAATCCGGAATCGCCATGAGATTCAAACGGTTTGCCCGCAGGCCGGCAGAAAATACTTCTTCATTATCGCCAATTATCACTTCATTGGTCTCGGGCTTGATCTTCAGAACAAAGACCGGGTGCCCCATGGATAAGTTCAATCCTTTGCGCTGTCCCACTGTATAATGAGTAATACCTTTGTGCTGTCCGATGATTTCGCCTTTTGTGTTAACAAAATTTCCCGGCATAATAGTTTTATCCGTATTCTCTTCAATAAATTTTGCATAGTCATTATCCGGTACAAAGCAGATTTCCTGACTATCTGGTTTATGGGCTACCGACAGCCCGATTTTTTCTGCAATTGCCCGGATTTCATCCTTTTCATAGGCACCAACAGGCATTAGTGTATGTGCCAGCTGATCCTGGGTCAGATTATATAATGCATAGGTCTGGTCTTTCGCAGCTGTCTGGGATTTTCTAAGGGCGTAGCGCCCATTCATCAGCTGCTCGATTCTGGCATAATGACCGGTAGCAATATAGTCCGCACCAATCTCCAGGCTCCTTCTGAGCAGGGACTCCCATTTTACATACCGGTTGCATGCGATGCACGGATTGGGCGTTCTTCCCTGCAGATACTCTTCGATAAAATACTCTATTACATTCTTCTTGAATTCCTGCTTGAAATTCATTACATAATAGGGAATGGAGAGGGTATCTGCTACTCTTCTGGCATCGTCTACAGCACTGAGGCCGCAGCAGCCACCATTTTCTTCAACGATATCATTATCTTCATCCTGCCAAATCTGCATGGTGACACCGATGACATCATATCCCTCTTCTTTTAGTAAATATGCCGCCACTGAAGAGTCCACCCCTCCTGACATTCCAACGACAACTTTGCCTTTACTCATTAATATACTTCCTCTTCTTCATCCTCATGGATATCCGACTTTGGTTTTTCCAACCCTTCAATGGAAATGTTATTCTTTTCAGCATAATCCCATAGCGCAGCATGGATTGCTTCTTCTGCCAGTAATGAGCAGTGTACTTTTACCGCCGGAAGCCCATCAAGTGCTTCCATCACTGCCTTATTCGTTACCTCAAGAGCTTCCTGTACTGTTTTTCCTTTTACCAGCTCAGTTGCCATACTGCTGGTGGCTACTGCTGCGCCGCAGCCAAAAGTCTTAAACTTACAGTCATTTATCATTTCGTTCTCATCAATATCCAGATAAATACGCATGATGTCACCACATTTTGCATTTCCAACAGTTCCAACTCCGCTGGCACCTTCAATTTCTCCTACGTTTCTTGGATTCTGAAAATGATCCATTACTTTATCACTATACATATTCTTCTCCTTTTTTCCGATGTCCACTACTTTTGTTTTTTCACAAAGTCTTCGTAAAGCGGAGACATATTCCTCAGCTTTTCCACAATATTCTTGATACTTTCCACTACCTGATCCAACTCCTCTCTTGTTGTTTCAGCACTTAAAGTCAAGCGAAGGGAGCCATGGGCAATTTCATGGGGCAGTCCGATTGCCAGCAGTACATGGGAAGGATCTAACGAACCGGATGTACAGGCTGAGCCGCTGGATGCAGCAATGCCTTCCATATCCAGCATGATCAGCAAGGATTCCCCTTCAATGAACCGAAAACTGATATTAACATTATTCGGAAGGCGCTTTATTGGATCTCCGTTTAATTTTGTATAGGGTACCTCTTCCTTGATACGCTTTATCAGATAATCCCTCAATTTACTTTCCGTTTCGGCACGTTCCGTCATAGTTTCTGCCGCTTGCATGGCCGCCACTCCATAGCCAACGATTCCAGGAACATTCTCAGTTCCGGCGCGGCGTTTTCTTTCCTGTGCCCCGCCATGGATAAAGGAACGAATCTTAACCCCTTTCTTAATGTATAAGCAGCCAATACCTTTCGGTCCATTAATCTTATGGGCACTGGAGCTGAGCATATCAATTCCCATCTCTTTCACATCAATGGACACCTGAGCAAAAGCCTGTACCGCATCGGTATGGAACAAAATCCCATGTTCTCTGGCAATCATTCCGATTTCTTTGATTGGCTGAATAGTACCAATTTCATTATTTGCAAACATAATCGAAATCAAAATAGTTTTTTCCGTAATTGCTTTTTGCAGCTCATCCAGTTTCACTATTCCATTCTCATCCACATCCAGATAAGTAATCTGCGCTCCCTGCTTTTCCAGGTATTCGCAAGTATGCAGGATGGCATGATGCTCTATCTTAGTTGTGATAATATGATTTCCTTTTGTTCTATAAGCTTCAAAAGCTGCCTTTAGCGCCCAGTTATCGGCTTCGGTACCGCCGGCAGTAAAATAAATATCTTCCGGCGCCGCATTTAAAACTTGTGCAATCTGTTCTCTTCCTTTAGTAATCGCACTCTTGCTCTTTCCCGCCAGTTCATAGATACTGGATGGATTGCCGTAATCTTCTGTAAAATACGGAAGCATAGCTTCTACTACTTGAGGTGCTGTTTTTGTGGTTGCTGCATTATCTAAATATATCATTTTTTCTTCTTTCCTTTCTATAGATTACACTTATGCGCCGTAGGTTGTCCTTTGTCCTTAATTTTTCTGCTTTCCTCTACCAGTTGGCTCAGCATCATGGTGTCTACTGCCTGAGTGATGCTGTCATTAATCCTCTGCCATACATATCTGGTCACACATAGATCAGCGCCCTCACAGCCTCCGTCTTCCTGATTAGCGGGACATGTCACCGCATCCAGATTCCCTTCCAGGGCCCTTAGAATGTCTCCAACCGAGATTTCTTCCGTCGGTTTCGCCAGCGTATAACCTCCCCCGGCACCTCGCACGCTTTTCACCAGTCCGGCTTTTTTCATCTTACTGACCAGTTGTTCCAGATAACTGTCGGATATATTCTGCCTGGTTGCTATACTTTGTATTGAAACGGTCTCTTCCTCGCTATTAAGAGCAAGATCGATCAGAGCCCGCAGTCCATAACGTCCTTTGGTTGATAATTTCATCTTTTTCACCTCGTAATTCCGACTGTTTTACTCGGATTTCTTATGTAGCCAGAATATCACTATACAATAGTTCTGTCAAGACATATTATTGAATATATTTTTCTAAGGCTTTTCTTTGGAGTTTACTATGTCTAAAGGCAACCGCTTGATCTTAGGCGCACTGATACTTACTGTCACAGGATTTATTACCCGGATTATAGGCTTCTTCTATAGAATATTCTTATCCCATACCATTGGTGCGGAAGGCATGGGGATTTTTCAGCTCATCTTCCCTTTGCTGACCCTGTGCTATGCTTTCACATCTATGGGAATTCAGACTGCCTTGTCCAACTGTATCGCTTCCCGGCTGGCGATAAAAGATAAAAAGGGTGCAAAGGATGTATTCTGCTGCGGAGTAATTCTATCATTGTTTCTGTCTGTTTTTGTCAGTTTCTTTGTCTATATGAATGCTTCCTGGTTATGTCATGTGCTTTTGGAGGAACCCCGCTGTCTACCTTTAGTGCAGCTAATGTCTCTTTCTCTCCCATTCGGTACATTACATATCTGTATCGCATCTTACTATTATGCACAACAGCAAACAAAAGTTCCCGCAATAGCACAGTTCTTAGAGCAAATGGTGCGGGTACTGGCTACGGCCATTGTCTACTACTTCATGATCACTAATCAGATTCCGATCACACCAATCATCGCCGCAGTGGGAATCGTAGCCGCTGAGACCGCCTCCTTCTTATATATGTTCACATCATTAAAACTGGCCTTTAACAAAGAAGGATATCATCTGTCGGAGCTGACCAAACCCGCTTCGCACCTGAAGGAAATATTGAAACTGGCTACCCCTCTGACTGCCAACCGGGTTATCATTCACCTTTTAAAAAGTGTGGAAACAATAATGATTCCGGCCCGACTGCGTCTTTTTGGTATGAGCACCTCCGCATCCTTAAGTGCTTTTGGCCTCTTATCGGGAATGGCTCTTCCTTTGATTTTGTTCCCTACGGCGATCACCAATTCTGTTGCCGTCATGCTGCTGCCTGCTATTGCCGAATCCAAGGCCCAGAATAACCACCGGGCAATCGGATATACGATTGAAAAAACCATCAAATACTCATTGCTTCTGGGAATTTTCTCCTTTGGCCTTTTCTTCATCTATGGCGAGAGCATCGGCCATTATGTGTTTGGCGATAAAGATGCCGGTGTTTATATTCAGGTACTGTCATTCCTTTGTCCTTTTCTGTATCTGAACTCGACCCTTTCCAGTATTATCAATGGACTGGGGAAGACCACCATATATTTTGTGCAGAACATGGTCGGACTGGGAATTCGGATTGCCTTTGTTTATTTTCTCATTCCCCTGTACGGTATCAACGGGTATCTGTGGGGTATTTTGGCAAATGAAATTCTCTTGAGTATTTTTTGCGTGATTACTCTTTCACGTTCCGCTGAGTTAACATTTTCTTCTTATCAGGCGATTATAAAGCCTCTTATTGCTCTTATTATCAGTATTGGCTGCGGACGCTTTGCGGAATCCCTCTGTGCATATGTGTCTGCATTACCTGGCATGGTAGTTCTGATTCTATCCGCTGGTACCATGTGCCTGGTATTTTTCATTTTTATTCTCCTATTTGGCTTGATACACATTCCAAAGCGGGGTACTGGGGGATTTATCCGATAGTGTGTTGGCTGGCGGAACGCACCATGAATTGTAATATATTTTCTTCATTGCCAGGTGATGACGATTGTATTATAATAGTAAGAGTCTGACTTGCCAGTACATATTCTGGCATGTTTCTTAACATACAATTAGGAGGAACCTCATGAGTATACAATTAATCAAAAAGTTACCGACTCCGGAACAGATCAAAGAAGAGTACCCGATTACCGAGCGCATTGCTTCTGTCAAAGCAAAGCGTGACGAATCGATTCGCAAAGTCCTTACCGGAGAATCAGATAAATTCCTTGTGATCATCGGACCTTGTTCCGCTGATAATGAAGATGCTGTTTGTGACTATATCAGCCGACTTACCAAGATACAGGAAGATGTAGCCGATAAGCTGGTCATCGTTCCGCGCATTTATACCAATAAACCCCGCACCACCGGCGAAGGATATAAAGGAATCGTCCATCAGCCGGATCCTGATAAAAAACCGGATTTACTTCAGGGTCTGATCGCCGTACGGAAAATCCATATGCGGGCCATTGAAGAATCCGGCCTGACGGCTGCTGATGAGATGCTGTATCCGGAGAATTGGAGCTACTTAGACGATCTTCTCTCTTACGTAGCCATCGGCGCCCGTTCGGTGGAAAATCAACAGCACCGTCTGGTAGTCAGCGGTATAGATGTTCCTGCGGGCATGAAAAACCCCACCAGCGGTGACTTTTCCGTGATGCTGAATTCAGTCGTTGCCGCACAGGGCATCCACCATTTTATCTATCGCAACTGGGAAGCCCGTACTACCGGTAATGAACTGGCCCATACCATTTTGCGCGGTGCCGTAAGCAAACGTGGTAATGCTACACCGAATTATCATTATGAAGATTTGTATCGTCTGCTGGAAATGTATCAGGAACGTGATCTGAAAAATCCGGCAGCAATTATTGATGTCAATCACTCAAACTCCAACAAGCAATACGCAGAGCAGAGCCGAATCGTTAAAGAAGTACTGCACAGCCGCAGTGTTTCCGCTGATATCAACAAGCTGGTCAAAGGAGTTATGATTGAAAGTTACATTGAAAGCGGCACACAGCCAATCGGACCGAACCTGATCTATGGTAAATCCATAACCGATCCCTGCCTGGGCTGGGAGGCTTCCCGCAACTTACTTTATACAATTGCTGAGCTTTGTTAATAATTGGTACTAAAAGAAATCGCAGCATCATCCCATTTTTTGTTTTCTCCATGGCTCTCTGGGCCATATGTCCGATTTTTGCATCGGAACATTTAAAAACCAAAAAATAGGGCGATGTTTGCGACTTTTTTTAGTTATATAATAAGATTATGGTAATATTTATGCAAGGCTATACGAGGGAGGTATAATATGTACAAACATTATTCAATCACCCCAAAAGAATGTATGAATGTATTCAATAATGAAACAATCATCGGTTTTAATTCGAAAATTATATGTCCATACTTTCAGAATATTTTTCTTCATGAAATTAGAACGTTACATGCAAGAGTAGATAATCTTGAATTCACTGGAGACGATATCACATTATCAATCGGCAACAATATATTTTCAGTATACGATATTGATAGCAACAATGCTTTTTTATGGAAGGTAGATGAAAAAGCGACTTTATTTATACCGTACAGAGAGAATATTGAATATGGTTTTCACACAATTGAAATTGGAATCGGTATTAAACATACAGTAAAACTTAGTTCAAAGGGAGTTTTTGACTCCTACTGATCTTTAGTTGAACAAAGCAGGGACTTAGCAGCCAATGAATGTGTATTAGTCTGGGGGGACAGATATGGTCTTTATAACAAGCCTCTTAAAACATCAAGCACAAGGGAGTAAAGTTGTAATGCTCATTAATGATTTACATAATCTTGGATATAATGTTAAATCTGATGCAGCATATGAAGCGCCTAATAATTTATCAGAGATTATGTATGATAATATTAACCGAGCAGAAAAGGTGATCATTGTTTTACCGGAATTAGATAAAAATAAAATGAATTCATTAATCCATGGACTTGGAAATGAATATCGCAATATCATATCCGGTATCTATGAAAAACGTAATAAATATATTTTATTAAGTTTTACAAATAAATATTTTGACATTGAATCAAAGACCCTTAAAGGGAGAGAAATCATCAATGTCAACCTTGATGAACCGACACCTGACAGATATATAAAACTCCTTAAGTTCCTATTTTACTAATTTCATAGCTATTGCGATACGAACTGCATCGATAGTGTTTTCTGCCCCCAGTTTGTTAAAGACGTTTTGAAGCATATGTTTGACCGTATTAATTGATAAATTCAGGTCACTTGCTATTTCTTCTCTTGAAAGCCCATGACTTAAATCAGTTAATAACTCCAATTCCCTCATGGTTAAATTTGGATGCGTATCATTTTCTGAGTTTGCTATCCGGTATTCGGTCATGATTTTAGAAACCCTTTTGGCATAGGTAGAAGATTTTGTAGAAATCATTTCTAACCACTCATCAGGAATCGTGCAATCCTCGTCTTTCATAGCAGCCTTCGTAAGTGTACGCATTTTACTCCCAATTTCAATAAGGGGCATATACAAAGAATCCGGAACTGCCAGATCATAAATTTCCTGTAAGGTGGCAATGGCCTTTTTGGTTTCTTTCGTTTGATATAAAGCAACAGCTTTTAACACTTTATTATCCAGTGTTCCCAGTAAATAAAGATTCGGACCATACAATTCATCCTCTTTATCCAGATGGGTTAAAAGATCATCATATTTTTGTTCTGACAGATAATATTTTGCCTGGGCTAAACGGCCAAACATGTAATTGATAGGAATGGTTTCCCGATTCAAATTCGCTATGTCTCCCTTGATCCAGGCGGCCACCTTGTCTGGCTGCTTGATTTGAATATAAAACCAGCTCTCTGTCAGCTCAAGTATTTTGTAACTTTTAGGTGTACCATATTTCTCGCAAACAAATCTTAACTGTTCCAGTAAAGATATAATGCTCTCGTAATTACCAAGTGCAATATTTGCCCTGACCATATAAAAGATAGCCATACATATAGTATTAGACTGATCTTGTTTTTTTGCTTCCTCTATTGTCAGTGAAGCATATTTTTTAACATCCTTTAATGACATTTGAAAATATGACTTCTCGGTCAAACATAGATATTCCGTACCAGAACCACTGCCATTTGTAACCCTTGTGGCATAGGGTGCATAGTCGCATACCACATCAATAAATTTATCAAACTCTCCAGTAAAAGAGCTTCCCATAACACAGCTATAACCACCTGAATTATATGTAAAATTATTTTTATTGATCAATGTGCTGCCATTAGGCAAATAACCGTCAGCCAGCTTGTAATACTCTCGAAAGGCATATTCTCCGGTATAGGCGCACCTGACAAAATCTGTGATACCAAGAATAATATAGCTTTCACCAAGAATCATTCTGTTTTCTTCACTTTGCGGCAGTCTTTCATATTTTTTGATCACTCTCAAGATTTCCTTATATGAATCCTCAAATCTAAAGGAGTTCAGGACAAATTTAGCGTGCATCACTTGCGTAAACGGTTTTTCCTCATAGATAGCTTTAGGCATTCTGTCAAATATATCCAAAAGGAATTGAGCTGTTTCTTTCGGACAGGCGGCATAAAAAGTAGAAATGATTTCTAGCATCTTATTATACTCGCCGGCTTTTTCGTAATAAGTCAAGGCATCCATAGCATATCCATTTTTAACGTACCAATCGGCGGATTTATTATAAACATCGATTTTTTCTTCGTTGCTTAATACAAACTGTTTGTCAATTAAAAAATCTAAAAACAGATGATGTATTCTGTATGTTTTTAAAAAAGTGTCATACCGTATAAAAGAATTAAGTTCATTAACTTCTGAAACAACGTCCATATTATAAGAAGACAGAACAATTAAAAGATCCAAAGGAAGCGTGTCAATTAACGACAATTTAATTAAAAGGATTTGCAAATCCTTTGAAATGACGGAGAACACTTCACTTTCAATCAGCTCAAATATATTCTGCTCCATTGTTAAGATGGCATAATCTTCATTGCGTATACCTTTGCTCAAAGATAATCCCACAAGGCGGATTGCAAAAATCCAGCCATCCGTATAAAGATATATGTCTGATATCGCTTTTGTCGAAGGAGCAATATTCAACAGTTCAAAATAGTGAATCATTTCCTCCTTGGTAAAACGGAGGTTATCTTCATCTATGATAGAAATCATGTCTTTGGAATACAGCATTATAAAATTAAAATCAGGCTCTGTTCTGGAAATGATGATGATTGAAAGGTTCGGGATATGAGCCTCAATAAGTTTTTTGAAAAAGTCCAAAATATTTCTTTTATGGATTAGATGAAAATCATCACAGACCAAAATATATTTTTTATCCGCCTTCATAGTATTGGACAATAGAACTAAAAATCTGCTATATTCCTGTATTGTTTCGGGAAACCCCTCCCGTTTAAAAACTGAAGCTGATTTTTCATCCGCTAGGGAAATGGCATAAACAAAATTCTCCCAAAATCTTATGTTCAAATTGTCAAATTGTGAGAGCTGCAGCCATATCGGCATGTCTTCATTTTCTTGTAAAACTTCATAAACGGTTTGTGTTTTACCGTATCCGGGACCGGCAACGATGGTAGTCAATGGTTTTTGTAATGATTGTTTAAGCTGATGGTGCAAGCGGGGTCTTTTAAAATATATTTTGCTTTCTGTTTTGGTATTTTCAAACAAGCGTATCACCTCCATCAAATTAAGCTGCTTTTTCAAATTTTAAATAGAACAGCATAAATACAATAGATAGGAGCAAGGCTAACGCAGTTCCCCCTACAAAATTAAAAGTGATTCCCAAAGCAGCGGTTTTGGATTGGGTAACATTTGGTGTGTAGTTTACCAATGCAAGTACCCATGCTAAAATGGCTCCGCCGATTCCGGTTCCGACTTTTCTAAAAAAAGTCAGCATGGAATAGAGTAAGGCACTGAAATCCAATGGATATTTTTCAGAAAAGGAATCCACCCTTTTTGCCATGATGATAAATATAAGATTAGACGGCAGGGCACTGGTTATGCCATATAATATGTTTGTGAAAATAAGTGCAGAAAAGGATCTGCCTGCAGCAAAGATGAGCAATGTGCTTACAACGCTGCCCAAAAGACCAATAGTTACCAGGGTTGAAGTTTTAGCTATTTTTATTAAATATTTAAAAAAGAACTGCATCGAAAAAGATGCGGCCATTGATGAAAAAATAAATACGGTAATGTATTCGGGTTTCTCTATGACATATGTCAAATAGTGAATGATCGACTGATTACGGAACGTGTTTCCAATCCAGTAGCAGCAAAACATTAATAAGATAGCGGCTGTACATTTATCCTTGAGCGTCGTAGTAAACACCCACCAAAAAGAAGCCGTATTTCCCTTCTTAACATGTCTGGGTTCTTTTAATTTTTTAAAAGCCAGGAGTTGTACAGGCAGGGAAATGGCTGATAATACCAATGCGGTCAGGAAAAAACCCAATCTCTGATTGCCGCCGCCCAAAAAATTGACTATTGGCAGCAAGTAAGAGGAGCAAAGAGTCATAAGAACAATTGTAAAGCCAATTCGCAGGCTGTTTAATGATATACGTGCGCTTTCTGTTTTTGCCATAACGGGTAACAGTGCCTCTCTGGCCACCGAAAAAAAAGAATATATTATATCCCAGGAAAAGTATACTAAAACGATATAGATAGTTTTACCTGTTTCCGAAAAATCAGGTGTCGTAAAAAGCAAGACAGACGTAATGGCAAGGGGCAGGGCTGTCCACAGGATATAAGGCCTGTAAACGCCATGGCGGGAACGAACTTTACTCATAATGTAGGCAATACAATAATCGTTAACTGCATCAAAAATATTAAAAGCCAAAAACACAATCGAAATAACATGAGCCGGAATCAAATATACGTCAGTGTAAAAATAAATTAAGTGATAACTAACAATTGCAGAAATGAGAACCAACGGTATATCAGGTAAGCAATAATTTATTTTATTTTTAAATGAAATGCTGTTTTCTTTTTCCATTATTTCAATACCTCCGCCTTTCAGTGTAATAATTTCAATAAAAATTTATTGCTTTTAGTTTACTATAAAATTACAAAAAATGACATAGTTTTACTTATTAATTTTAATTTTTCCAAACAAAAAGAGGGAGTTCTTAACTCCCTCTAAACTTTAGCTGAACCAATCCCGATTACTTAATTCCGCGGATGTGACTTAGCATACACATCCCTGATTTTGTTCATATTTAACCGAAGATACATCTGAGTCGATGAAATATCAGCATGACCCAGCATCTCCTGCACGCTTTTCAAATCCGCCCCATTTTGGATCAAATGAGTTGCAAATGAATGGCGAAGCGTGTGGGGCGTAATATCCGCTGTAATCTTGGCATCCTTGGCGTATCCTTTCAGAACTTTCCAAAATCCCTGTCTGCTCATAGGATTTCCGGAACAATTCACAAAAAGTGTATCATTTTCCCGTCCGCCCAAAAAACCATTCCGAATACCATTAAGATAAGCTATTAATGCATTTTTTGAAATATTGCCAAAAGGAATGATTCGCTCTTTTCCATTTTCGTTGCATCTGATATATCCCATCTGCATGTTTACATTTTCCAGTTCCAGATGTATCAACTCACTGACACGGATACCGGTAGCATAAAGCAATTCCAGCATCGCCTTATCCCGGATTCCTTTTGGGGTATCTTTTGATGGCTGGCGTAACAGCAGATCCACTTCTTCCACCGTTAAAATCTCAGGTGCCTTTTTTTCCACCTTCGGTGGCTTTAAATGTTCTGCCGGGCTTTCTTGTATCAAACCTTCTTTTACCAGATATTGAAAAAATGCCCGCATCGAAGCTACACTTCTGGAAACTGTAGATGTGGCAAAATGCTCGCGCTCCAAATACAGCATGTATGAGTTTACATGCGTAGAAGTAATCTGTGACACTTCTTTTATCCCCTGTGACTCCAGATACCGGACCATTTTCCTTAAGTCTCTTTCATAAGACACTTCAGTATTCTTCGATGTTTTTTTTGTGTTATGTAAATATTGAATAAAATTTTGAATTGCAATTATCATAAAAATATGTCCTTATCTCATAGTATTAAAAGCAATTCACCCTTCAAAATATATATGTATTATAATCATAGTTTTTAATAAAATCAAATGCTATTTTTGCCGAAAATTCCTTGTTTTTTTAGCATTTCTCACAAAACAACTATATATCGGAAACCCCCTGATCATGTCCACCACATCTTGTAATTCAGCAATTATTAATTTTTTGTTAAATCACTGATTTCATCCACAAAAATGGATTTACATAAGTTTCCAGCAAGATGCCTGTCAGACAGGAAATAAGTAAAAAAATGCAGATCAGGAGATTAATTTCCAGCTCCTTTTTATGCATTGGTCCCCTTCTTCTTTGATAACGATTTCGACCCGATATTAACATTAAAAACATAATTGTAGCCGGAATATAAAGCAAAATCTGCACCAGAATCCCCAGTGAACAAAAAAGAAGTCCGCGAATTCCTGACTGCAGCAAAAATATTGCTGAAAGCCCACCAGCCAAAAACCCCAGCCACAGGATAACCAACAGCGCAAAAATCTCTCCAACGCCAATTAATCCGGCGACCATGCTTATTCCTAAAAAAACACTTTTTTTCTTTAATAAAAAAAGGAAATACTCACTTGGCAGCCGCTCCGTCTCCTGATACTTTCCCAGAATCGAATAAATTGCAGAAATATCCTGCAGCATTCCTGCCTTCCACAGCCGGTTCGCAATAATAATCCCCACAAAAAAGCCAGCGATATAAAGGACTATAAAAAAAGTCGCCGGAATGTCCAATTTTATGCGTATACGTCCCATACTCTTCCTCCACATGATGAACCGTCATAGCTGTGAATAGTAACGATGAATCCTGATAGATGTTCACCTTATTATTCTTATGTTTAATAGCAAACTTTTATGAATTGTAAAATATTTCCATTTTACTGGTCAAGTTACAATTTCCAACATAAAATGTACTATAGACTAATAAAGGAGGTTAAAAAATAATATGTATATATCAATTGGAATATTAGCAGCAGCATTAATCCCGCTGCTTATTATTCTTAATCTCATACGGCGAAGGCGTATTATTCGGCGGATCTGCCGCACGCCTTTTGTGGAAAAGTTAAGTCAGCTCAATGAATTTATTGAGATATTTGGTTTTGAATACTTGTATCAATCAGATATTTTCACATCACTTGAAGATGCTCCCCAAAGGGACTTTGGTTATATGCGTCTTTTTGATAACAGTGCACCCGCACTTAACATGGTTTTTGACAATGAACCGGTGTATTTTAATTATCACAACAAGACATGGCTGATTGAATTCTGGAAAGGGCAATATGGAATCAATACCGGCGCAGAAATCGGTATTTACTGTGCTGACAAACTGGTTTCACCTGAACACCTGGCACGCACACGATTTCGTAGTGTTTCCAACGACGAGCTGCTCTATCTTAAGATGGAGTTAAGAGAAAATGATCAGATTCTATTCGAGAATTCAGGCTGTCACTGGTGGCTGACCGGATTTGTTATGGGACATTTTGCTCAGCCAGGCGATCTTGCCCTTCGTGCATCTATCAGTTTTCCGGATGAAGAGATGCTATTTGCATTTTCTGATGCATTGCAGAACCTTGGGTACTCTGACCTGGATATCTCTGACTTGACGCTGTACTTTACCTTTAACACGCCACGTACCTGCCAGGCCCGCCGAATGCGCCCCATCCGCTCCCGGATATCACAGCTGCAGAACCGCTTTTTCAGAAGATTGTATCTGCGTTATACCCGTCCTTACCTGCAGACACTTGACCGCATGCTCTTTCTGCGGGCATATATTCCGTTCTCATTCCGCAGAATGACTGATGTCCGGCATGGAAGGAAGTATACCCGGAGATATTACCGATGACTTACATTTCCCGCATAAATCAAGCTTTTAAGGATGTACCATGCATTCCCTTTCATCGGGATTCCAGGCTGATTCTATTCAGTGACTGCCATCGGGGCGTTGGTACTTCTAATGATAATTTTTTAAAGAACCAAAACTTGTATTTCGCAGCACTTCAACACTATTATGAACTTGGTTTTCATTATATTGAACTGGGTGACGGCGATGAGCTATGGGAAAACCGCTGCATTCACCCCATTATTGATATCCACAGTAATGTATTCTGGTTGTTGTCCAAATTCTATCGCCGAAATCGCTTACACATGATCTATGGAAATCATGATATCCAAAAGAAAAACCTTAACTTTACTCAGAGCAACTGTAACGCTTACAGTTATACCTATCACCATCAGGATATTCCGCTATTACCGGGTATCACATTCTATTCCGGATTGATATTGGAAAATAACGAAAATAACTTAAGGCTCTACCTGACCCATGGACATCAGG
>Ga0153944_1000620_pt1 | contig 15279 bp, 12 predicted proteins | sample TSNJ028MetaG_FD_104703 | JGI IMG/M metagenome (GOLD analysis project Ga0153944, IMG submission 104703) | Attine ant fungus gardens microbial communities from New Jersey, USA - TSNJ028 MetaG | ecosystem: Host-associated > Fungi > Mycelium > Unclassified | place: USA: New Jersey, Wharton State... | reverse complement strand
TTTTCGTAGAAAGATAGTGAAGCCGATTTGGATCTGCCATCATCCTGATGTAAAGTGGCTAACGAACTAACGAGAGCAAGCGACGATTTTGGAAGGGATTCAAAAATCTTGGTGTACATATCCGCGAGTGGGACGGACACTCCAGGCAAGTAAGGCGCGAGCATGACCGGATGCTCGCCGAAAATGAAACTACCAGGTGGGATGAATGACGTTGCGAATGTTCCAAGACCTTTCGCCCTTGTATTAAGAACTTCCAAGGGAAGACAGGGGGAGATTGAGGCAGGCATTCGAGATAATAACCCCACAAGGTTATCATGCAGCCCGTCATTCAACAAAGAGGCCCCTGTCAAGCTCCCAAAATTGATGGTGGAGAGGGTATACGAGTGACCCCGCACATGAGATACAAAATTGACGTCAAGATATACGTGAGCTGGATTGTATCTGAGTCGATTCTCGACAACAGAGAAAATTGGAACTGAAGGCGTTTTCAAGCATTCTTTGACCCGCAAAGGTGGCTCGTTTCTTCGAGGATTGACAGTTGAGGAGACATGAAGGCTTTCCGTGAAGGTCATTTTGGTAATTGTGGTAGAAGTTTTCTCCAAAGGGAAGAGCGATAGTGGACGTTGGCAAAGACAATGCGCTGTAGTGTTATAGCCCAGCTGAAGGACCCTTGAACGTGTAAAAATTCCACACACAGAAAGAGATCAGGGTGACAAAAATAACACGACACGAGGTTGTCCGTTCTGTCAAAGTCGGCTGAATGGGTGAAACGTTGATGTGGAAACGTGAACTAGCGCCGAGAGACTGTCCTGCACAAGACAAGAGGGAGACCAAGAAACCAAGGGTCTCTCATATTTTTATCCCCAGAATTGCGGTCGTGGACAATAATCAACGAAAACTACGACTGAGCTATTCATTGTCAGGCGTCGACAAAGGTAGATGCGGACAGATGTAGTACAGACGCAGTACAGATGCAGTACAGATGCAGTTCAGTGCTTATTCAGCTACCACCATCAGATCGCAACCTTGATCGTTGTTCTCCCGCGTGTTTCTTTTTGTTCTATTCCAGACACAGAAAGAACAACAGGCTGGTGTTAACTTGACTCATGCAACGGCTCAGAATATTGAATCCAAAAATGATCTACTCTAGGTGTTGCGACCCAGACATGACTGTCGGCAAGAGCGACAAGAAGGCGAAAATTAAGGGGCATTCGATCATCGGCTTATGGACCATTGATTTATTGATGTAATAAACCTAGACACAGCGACAGTGCTTTGCCAGATCTTTGGGCCTTTAGCCAGCCGGGCTTCGCTAAGGCGCCCCTATGGCATGCTTCCAAATTGAAGTTATAAACGCTGATTGTGGTCTCAGGCCAGTGTAACATTCCCCATCCCTACGGCGCGGAAGAGTTTTTCTAAACTGGTTCTAGTCGGCCATCAGTGGACCATCGTGTCATTATTCTAGTGTTTGTGCCCGCATTTATTGTGGACCCTTACGAACTTGCTAATGGACAACTCAAAATTAGAATCAGACGTACGGAGTTTCCCGTTCGGCTTTGTGCGACACCACCATTGAGAACTCCCTGAATAGGTTAATCTGTATGTTTGACTTGAATTTCTAGCTTCCAATGCGAGTATTTTTTGCGGAAGCCACCCCTCAACAGCATTCTAGAGAAACGGGTTTTTAATGACTATAACAAGTAATATACAGCACAGGTCTTCACATTTCACTCAATTGATTCCTCCTGATTCTCAGTCATTTTTTTTCTTCCATTGAAGGAGATGCTGGAGACTTCTCTGCAATTCAAAAGCCTGAGTCGTGTGTAGCCAGTGGATATTCCACTAAAATAGGGACTCCGCACCTCGGGCAGCCCTTTGGGTTTTTCTCTACTCCCTCCCGCTTACGCGCCTGAATTCTGGACTTGGTTTCCCTGGGTGGTTATATGACTTTTCCCACAAAGGATGAAAGGGTCGAAGCTCAAGGAAAATCAAGTTTCAAAATACGGGCTAAGAAAAGCTGGCCTTGCAGCTGCACACGGCTAACAACGTCCATATGGGCTGTCTGATGATACTCCTTTGTTCTAGGCGCGGCAGATGGAGTTGTGAGCTTTACAAAAAGGGATGTGATAGTTAGTCACATTGAGGAGAACGACGATTCAAAGAGGTAGCTGAGCCACGTACTCGTGTCTGATCGTCCAAGGTGTTTTCGATCTGACATGTTCCTCAAACGCATTGCTGGAGGCATATCCTGCTAGTGACATGACAGGATACCGAACCCCAGGTTATCCTCGGAGAGAATCGCATGAGTTTGCTATGATGTCTCGAGGTGCCAGCTGAGAGGTGCTGTGCGGACATTCTATCGAAGGATTTCTGGAAGGAGTCATTTTGTAAAATTGGAGATCCTTGACGCCAATGAAGAATCGGACAATCACCTCGAGACCATCCAGATATCCAGCTTAGCTCTATCATAAGGCTGTGTCAGACGCGATAGATGACATGTCATCTGCGTATGAACTAGGTGCAAGCGTCTGTGTATCCATCTGGATGAACGACGACAAAAGGAGAAAGGACTATTGATGAATCGATAATGATAATTTCATGATCATTACACAAGATGACTTTGGAAAATTTGATATCATAGTATTTTTCTTTATGTTCTCATTTTTTCGGCTCAATTATCTAGATACATACAGTTTGATACTTGTCTGATGCACGAAGTCAGTATATCTTCGTCACTTGTAAGGCATTAGTACATATTGACCTTGTATAGATAGCGACTCTGAATTCATGACGTGTCCTCAAGCCCACTCCCAAACAATAATCAACTTGAGGCTGAGCTACAATGCCACCCTTCATCCTTCAAAAATAGTCTTACTTTGAAAGCCAAGATTCTCCTGCGCAAACTCCTGTATAGTCCTCTCCATCTCCTGTTCAAAATTTTGCTTTCTTAGACTGCTGACATCCCCACCGAGCAGTCTATACTTCACATCTCCTAACCAGTTCATGAACTTTGTCTTCCAGAAAACAAAGTCTAGAGAGAACATGACACTTCGGAAAACAATATGGGACCACCACTCCTTGATACGCTGTCCGAGAGCCAGGTTTGGATTTCGTGTTTGAGATTTGGACGCCCAATAACCTGTTAATTTGATCCGGTTGACAGGGGAGCCAAGAGATTGGTTGTTCCCTGAGATAAAAGCATGAAACTCAAAGCAAAGGATAGAAAGAAGAGCATCATACCTTGTACCATCCGCATATTTCGGGTCAAGAATATAAGCACCTTAGGCATCCTATCTGTATCGATCAAGAATTCTTTCAACTTCTTTTTCATCAGAACGCTCATCTCATAGTGCGTCAATGGTTTCTTCTCTTCCTGCTGACTTTGCCCCTCATCTATCTTCACTCTCTTTTTCCTGTTTCTCCGCAACACAGTAGGTTTCATCAAAGCAAAACTTGCCAATAAATCAGGTACTGCTAATCCCCAGTTCTTTGTCACTTTTTCAACCTGGGAGTAATCTCCGCTCAGCATTCCGCGCCATAAATCTATCCATTCTCTCTTGAACTCCTCTGGTGTATGGACGTAAAGTCCATGATCAATAAGAACAAGTTGTGGTTGTGTTGGAGATGTCGGCGAAGGGCGGATGATTACGTTGCCTGGATGAGGATCGCAGTGGACCCAACCCCAGTCAAACATTTGTGCGGAGAAGAGAGAGACCATGGTATGCATGATGTACTGGGTACCTCCCTTGAGTGGTTTCGCAGGGAAGTTAAAGGAGGCTGGGGGTTGTTGTTCCGAGATGAGTAAGGGTGTTGGTGTCGATTCAGCGGCTTCTGTCAGTGGCTCCTCTTCTCCAACTAACCGTCGAATGCCGTTCCTGTCACTTAGTCGCACACCGTCAATCCATTCGGCAACCATAATCCTCTTCGTCGAGTATTCAGGGTATACTTTGGGAATATGGACTTTGCCTCGTAAGCTGGACTCACTCTCAACAAATGCTGCCGTCCGCCTGGAATTTTGTGCTTCTTGTTCGAAATTGAGCTCTTGTCTGAGATGATCGGAGATGAAATCTTTAGATCGTGCCCGATGAGCCGCTCATTCTTCAACAACGGTCTGACGCAAACTCACCGAGTGCAAAACACACTGGCAATCCAAACTCTCTTTCAAACATCCACATAACAAACCAAGAGATACCCAAATCCCATTCCATCTGAATGCCTACGTCTGGTTTCTGGATTTTCACAGCAACCCATTCATCTTTGCCCCACAGCTTGGCCTTGTGTACTTGTGCAATACTCGCACTTGCGGCAGCTCTCTGCTCAAACACTTCGAAAATGCCACCTGGACCATCTGGTGGCGCACCTAGTTCCTTGAGGAATACTTTCCGAATGGCAGAGTAAGGGACTTGGGGCGCATCATCGAAAAGGGAGGCAAATTTAGTCTGGAACGCTTTTGGAAGTACGGCTGCATTTGCACCAATGGCCTGTCTATTGGAGTGGTATTCTTGTTAGTCTGAAGACTACGCACAGATGATGCATACCCAAGTTTAATGTACAAACCGCCGTTGGAATTAAAGAGATCAAAGATCCTCTGCGCAACACGTTCGTGCAACTCTGGAATCTTGTCGCTGTTCTCCGGCGTAAAATTTATTTTAAAGTCTAACGTTATCATTGCACACTACCGAGCGATGCCATCAGTATGGAAGCGGAACAGACAAAATGGCATACCGTCCAGATCGTTCGCAAGCTCCTGAAAATCGCCGAGGCATTGTAATATCTATCAAGAACGTACAGTATTCCCATACCGGATGAGATATAAGCCACGCGTTTGCCGTACTTGAGAGTTCTAGAAGATTTAGCGAGTACAGGGGAATGGAGTGTTGTCGAGAAGGGGTACCATGCTCTCATCCCAGTGACGTTAGTCTTCGGAGACACATTGAAAGCAGAGGAAGAGCAAACAATAGTATTTTCATGACCTCCCAAGTGCAGAGAGGGCGACCTCCAGGCCAATGAACGAAATCGGTAAAGGACTGAACGCGACATCCAAAACTAGGATTTAACCTGAGATTAAACCGTAGCCCTGATCTATTTCGAGAAGGAAGCAGTCCAGATGAGTTATGTCAAACGCAAGAAGAGAGAATTCTGGGGTTTCGAGGGACAAGTCAATTCGTCATAGTCACTCCAGACATGGGTGCCGGTCATCAGATCACGTGTAAACAAATCTCAGTTGCCGAGATTCCATTAGCACTTCGGTCAAACGTTGCAACATTGGAACATCAAGACAGCGGTGAGAACTTACCCCCATGTTTCTTCTTTGATGCGGCGAGTGGTTCAATTGAGATGATTTCTTTTGCCTGTGTCAGGATCTAGTTTTTGTTCACTTTTATGCTCGTAACATCGCTTCCTCCTCGCTCTGTCCAAGAATTGCAAAGCCAGATGAATCAGCTATAATAAGAGCCATCCAAATTCTCCGTGAGTGTCGTTATCCATTAGTAGACTTAAGTGATGACGTTTCCTCTCGAATTTCATTGGATGATAATTTTCACAATGGCTCATTGTTGAATATTATGATGGCGCCAATAGTCCCTTCATGGGAGACTCAACAACAGCGTCAGAGGTAGACCACGTTCAAAGCCAACCCAAAGGGGATGGTGGCTGAAATTTTCGTACCCAATCATCTTCATGTGGTGTGGCATTTCGTGGAAGGAAGTGACTAGGTAGATTCTCGGCAGCGGAAAATACTCAGTCTCGGGTGCACCACAAAGGACAACTCATGTGTAAAACATCACGTTCGACCATCTATGGCAGCACTTGACCTCCAGAACACAGAAAGAAAGCAGGGGTGAGCTCATCTTTGCCTTGATTCACCCAGAGCACCTCAGCGAAATTTATAATTTGTCTTCAGGGTTACAGCTATGGGTATGCATCTTGATCGCTGCCATGACAATCCTACTTGGCCTATACAATCGATCTCAGATGGATCGAAAACGCAATGGAGGAATTGAAAAGGTTCCGATCTGGTTTGAATTGCCCCGCACATTGATGGGATGTTTCTTGACGTCAGCAGGTCGACAACACATAGAACCTTGTAAACGTCATGGATTTAGTCCTCACAGGATTCAGACCATGTCAATACGACAGAACCAAAAGTGCGATTAGTCTAGAATACAGTTCAAGAAATCAAGCTACAAACTGCAACCAGTAGAGAGTTACTCAATCGTGGAGCAACCCATTCGCTGGCCTCAGCCAAATTTCCTCTAGATGCCTGCTCAACGCCCTGGTACATCTTCTTCACCCTTTCCTTCCTTCTCTCTTCACCTGTTCTTTCCTAGTCCCCTTCATTCCTTGCAACTCCACCCCAAATTTTCTCCAATGTCACAGAATGTTCGTATACCCTATTTTGCTCACAGCTCCATTGATGCTCTCATCGTTTCCATCATTACCACCAACTTGGTCTCTGACACGTTTACAACTTGCATCAGAAATTCCACCAATAACAGTAATCCTCAACTGTGATAGGTAGTCATTTAATATGAGTAAGCAGTGGGTGGATTGTTGTCAATTGGATTGGTGGGGGATTGAGTATAGAGAGAGAACTGAGTTACTTTAGCTGAATATGCAAGCTAATGATAATTTACTAGATGTATGCCTGTTTGTGTAGAGGTCTTTGTTAATGAGGAGATCTCGGAGATCTTTGTTAATGAGGACACAAAATGTGTTTAGCACAACTATTCAATAAATGGCTAGAGCAGTATGTCATATGTATCTATCAATCTAAAAACTATTGGTGATCATGCATCATGACTTGACTCCAATAGGCATTTTGGTTGCTAGAACCGGTTTCTTCCATATTCCACCTGGAACTCCTAAGAAGCACCACATGAGCGCTACCCAGAAATTTCAGGTGAAATGTGAAAAAAATTCTGACAACCAAAGGATTTGACTATCAGAGTCCCCATCTATGCTCCGTCATCCATTTAGTAGTATTTGGATCTATGTGCGAAGTGTGGGAAGTAGTGTGACTCCACAGACCACACTTTGGCTACTAGATCTACTCTGTTCTTGATCAATCTGACACAGACTTCTCTTTTATGGAGGATATTTCCCACCTCACTATTTCTCGAAAATACTAGCCGATAGCCGGCTGGTCATTTGCTCTGATATCAGATTTTCGTCTTCATTTGTTCTCAGACATGAATGGCAAAGTATTATATCCGAGGCTGTGACCCTCGTTCTCCGAGGTACAAAGGTTTTCCTCTCCCTCATCACACTCCCCTTAGTCTTTTCCCTCTCTCCGCTCTGAAAGTCGAACTCAGATCACAGACCTACCTTTCTGGACATTGACGTGACGTGGACCCTGCAGGGACTTGGAAAGTTTATCACCGGGACCCTCACATGACCGAGTCACTAGAATTCCCTAAACTTCCTCACGACATTCTTCGACTTATCTTTGAACAGGCTATAAAGATCGATAGCTGTAAAGCCGTCAAGTATGCACTAGTTTCCAAACTTGTTTGTCTCTGGTATCCCCCTCTCCCCCTCGTTAGAACCGTCTTTCAACGTTATATTTGATTTCTTCTTAGGGTCGAAGCATACCTTTATTCGAACGTTCAATTATATTCAAGGACATCGGTTCGAAGATTTGTACGAACGCTCGCATCATCTACGAAGCCAAAACAATTCTTCTCCAAACATGTCAAGTCGTTGTCCATCGCCTACAGTACCCACGATTCTGAGTTAACAGCAAGAGTTCTCTTCTTCTGTGATGGCATTGAGAATCTTACCATCTGGGTTATACCATCCCACGATCACCATCACCACCACCATCGGAGTCTGGAAGATCCCAGTCTCGGTTTTCATTACTACCAAGATGGCATCATCCCCAACTTACACTATGTATCCCGGGGCAACCGCTGTAGCACTCTTCATAGCTCACTTCAACGTCTTCGTCCGAAACGTCTCGTACTGCTCATTGACGAACCCATTTACCACTGTGCTCAGATCGGAATGACGCCTGATTTTTCACTTGGGTTATTTTCCAACTTGACCCATTTATTCATCACCAATAGATGGACAGAATGGTCTACATGGTCATGGTCATGGGACACCACATCACCGTCACTTTCTCGCAAGAACAATCCATTGATATCAACCTGTGTCTTCGACTTCATCCCCAAATTAACTCACCTCTCTCTCGAAATTCAAGTTGGAAAATGGCAAATATCATCAGCATCCATACGGAATTTTCGAAAATTAGTTGTGGATACCAGTCTAGCGCTTGCTACAATTCTCACCAGCTCCCAATTAAGCCCGCATCCCCCTGTCTTGCTTTGCGTTCTCTCGTTCGATCAACAGCCAGATATCACTGCTCGGATGATTAAAGAACAAACAAATCACCATCTAACGTTGCAGCTGGAAGATGGATCACAGTATCGTTATATCGATGATTCACGTCTTGTCTTTGCTTATGATAAGGAACCCTTTAGCGAAAGGGAAGCTGGATCACCAAAAGTACGTGACATGTGGAAAAATGCTGAGGAAAATGTGCGAGATTCAACTGTTCGTGGTCAGTATTACATTTGTCCAAGTTCCTTTCCTCTTCTGACATTTTTTTTAGATAGAATCATCTTCGAAATCTGAGCTCTCATTCTCTATTCTTTCAAAATACATAGCATAGCAATTATCCTACTCTCGTTTCTGCTTCGTTATACCGATGAATGTAACCCGATATCTTTAGATGAAAGGCGAATTGATTGGGGCTGGCCCCAGTGCCATGAGACTGAAGTAGATGCTCTGAGCGTTAGAGAGATAGTGCTTTTTGATAATTTTTATGGCATCCTGTCCGCAATGATCAACAATTCGGCAATCCACATGAAAGAAGGACACAAACATTTAAAACATTCGTACAAGGGCCATGATCAATTGGACAAGACCGTCTCCCATCTAATTCAACCAACCTCATATTCCCGGATTGTTCATTATCAGTGGGTTGCTTTGTCGTCAGACTTCCAACGGATAAATGTATTATTAGTATCCACTATTAGGAAACAAGGGGTACAACACCTTGTCCCTGCTGTTTTTCGTACTTGAGCATCTGGAGCTGCAACAAAGCAGGTAAAGTGTAAATCGGTATTCATTCCATTGTTTTCATTCGAGGGTTGTTGTGTTTGTCCGAGGGCAGAGCTTTGTAGATGGATCTTGGTGAAAAGATCAGTCGATTCAAAGAGTTTTCCGCGTTCTTCGGGTGTTTTGTCTTCATTGCGCGCTGATTATCAGCGTAGATGATATTATCGAGTATATAACGTACCTTTGCAGAGGTCTATGAATTTCTGAAGTGGACTCTCGGGCATGTAAGTGACGGATGACTTGGGGAAAGAAGGCAATCAAGTTGCGTAATCATTTCATTTGGGGTAGGCTCACGTTGGCGATGGCATGAATTAACGCTATCGTTCCGCATGCATTTTCGACCTGATATCACCACCACTATCATGAGCCATTTGTAATGGAATAGATTTTATGAACATACGTATTGCTTAACATAGACCAAGGTCGGATCAACGGAGTGCTGACCCTCTTCAGTTAATTCCTTGTCAAATTCCGTTTGGTTCTCCTTGATAGAAAAATTTAATGGAAATAGGAGGATCACGGCTTTCGTCGGTTGCGGGATGATGCTCAGGAGCTTAGCGAAGATGTGGTTAAAAGTCCGACATTTGAATAATTGTTTTAATCAGAACTCACCTCTGGATCGAGCCCATATACATCGACAAACTGATCCTGAGAAGTAATTAAACCAGCTTGATTTGCCCACTGGTGTAATGAGAGATTATGTAGAAAACTGCCGTGTTGATGCCTTTACCCACCGAATTGAACACCTGGACATCCTTGATGTCAGTCGATCGAAAAAGACGTTCGTGAGTAGTTTACCTCCGGGTTTGCTTCCAATGGGACCCATTTATTGTTTTCTGTAGCTGTTTTGCCTCCCGGAGACGACATGATGGATTTGACTCAGTGCAACAGGTGCTGTGAAGTGGCATGACATCATTGTGGCTGTACAGCCATGCCGATGAAGAATTAACATTGGTTAGTTTTCCGATCTTACACGAAATGGGGATTTGTATTCAGTCTGCTGACATCTATCTAATATAGAAACCAAATTGGTCCTTATTCATCATAAACTCTGACTGGGTAGTAATCTGACATTCTCAAGGTTGATACGTTCCCACGTTGCCAATTTCTAGGCTAATCCAGACTTCTCGACACATAGTTACATAACCCCATCGGTTTGACTAGAATTCCGAGAGCAGCTGTCTTAGTCGGCAATTCTACGCATCTGCTGTGGATGATTAAAATAAACGCTATGCGGTTAACATCCGGGCCTATAAATGTCCTGTTAGGACAGCCATATATATGATACTTGCCTGGAAAGCTTGTGGCCACAATGACTCCACGTCTCTCAGACTATGAGCCCCTGGCAAAGATCTGCTCAGCATTCGTCCACGAGCTCTTTGCTCCTGGATCCCTCTCTGACGGTCTACCTTACTTTATCGCCATGGCATTGTCCCTATCACAGCTACCCGAGGCCCACGCTCTGGCCGCCTTGATCCTGCTGCACCGCCTCAAATCGCAGTATCCCGCCTCATCTCCTGCGAAAGGCACCGACGCAGCACGTCTTTTTCTTGTTTCCTACATCGTTGCTACCAAAGCTCTCAGCGATTTCCGTCCTCGTCCGCAGTTCTGGGTCCTGGTTGGCCAGAACAAATTTTCTGCTGATGAAATCACACAGACGGAGAAGGGATTTTTGGAAAATATTGCGTGGGATTTACGGATAGATGATACAACGCTTGCCATGTATCATGTGTTGGTGGAGAAGCAGAAAGGGGTTTCGCGCACGAATTTGGTCGGGAATATGAGCACATACTCTCCCACTGTATCAAGCACACCCTCTGTCACGGTCGATTTTGTCACTGCTGCTAACTCTATGGTCAAACAGTCAGAGGATAACTTGGCAGCTCTTGATCAACGCATTGAAGAACTTCAACAACAATACAACTCGTTACTTTCCGGTGGGTCCTGCAGTGGCCACCCGAAATCTACGCGACATGTTATCAAAGAAAAGCTCAGACATGCTTTCCACCTATGACTGACCCGATGTAGCGATTCGTAGCGGACATTTGGTTGTATACTATTCTTTGTAGCGCTCAATTACCCCAGTTCTCAGTGTTGTATTATGAACCTGTATCCTTCTCTATGCTATCCACTTCGTATCCTTCAACTTTAATGTCATTCAATCCAAGGCCCTCATTCTGCTCCCAAGATCTCTCATAACTTTCGATTGTCATATTTGGGTCAGGGTCAGGGGCATATGGATTTTGTATATAGGAATTTGAGAGTGGGTCATCGAGGATGATGGTGAATGGCACTTCAGCTGCTTTCACCTTTGGTAGGCATGGGGAAGGAGCTGTAAATACGAGCACAACAACAGTTGTTGATGGATCTCACGTACCTGTTGGAGATTTTTCAGAAAAGCAGCAAATGCGTCTTTATCTTTGGCACTCGAAGAGTCTCCACTCATGAATACTTTTTCAGCTAGCTCTTCATGTACTTGCTGGAGAATACCTTCAAGTGTCGTAAAACGACCTCCAAGTGTACCATGTGATAAAACCAGGTCAATTTCGGGAATAGTGAGTCCGGCTGTTTCGCTCTGATTTCTTGTTGTTAGGATCGTAACACCGCGTCAAAGGGAATTGTTGAAGGCTGACTTTTAGAATATCACGACTCAGATCTTCACGATCTTCGACTTTGACAGTGATACGTTTTCCTTTTTCTGAGATGGCACCTCCAGATTTGATTTCGTTGTCACGATAGCCACATTTATCGCAATTAGTTGACATGATGAGAATGTCCTAGCTTGTCAGAGCAACGAAAAAAAAAGCGAAATGATTCGCAAAAAGCAGACATACTTACTTTGAAATAAGGTATATTTACTTTTTTCATATTTGTTTCGATCGAGTGTCCACAACTTGAACATTGTCCGGGGAATACGAAAATCTCATCCTCATGAACATCTTGAACATTCATACTTTCGGGATTGGCGACTCTGGGATTTGATTGTTCTTCAGGATCGACTAGACCTAAAGTAACATTTTGCTCAAGTGTTCGGTGGTAGTTTTTCTTATTCCATTTGGGGTCTCCCATGTTTCCGGTAAATTCGATGAAACTGTTTCCTGCGGGATCGTCCAGTGTAATAGTGAACGGAAACAGCATTGGTGCATCCTTTTCCTTCGTGGATTCGGAATTTTTGTCGTTGTCGTCACCTAGAATATCTCTCAATTTGTTTATAACGTTTTCAATCGCTTGGTAATTTTCTGGATCCTCTATCCGCCGGAGGGGCTGATCAATGTTCAGGTCTGAGGTGATATCTCGTATGAGACCTTCGACCGTCGTTAATTGTCCACGAGACGTAGGTGGAAGCGTAAGTTCCAGTTCTGCAATAGTAATTTCGCATGTGGCAGATCGTACTAGCTGACGATCCAGGTCTCGCTGATCGAGGATACGAGAGGTGTAGATCACCCCCTCAGCTAACAAAATATTTCAATATAAGAAAGAGGAGATCAAAAGAGATGGAATACGAACGTTGAATAGCAGCAGCAGCTTGTATCTCGTTATTCTGCGTTCCACAAGACCCACACCGGAAAGACATGACGACGATTTCTCGAAAGAACGGAATAGACGTTAAAAGCATTCTTGTCGTTCCCTGCCAGTCTATTCATGTAAACGCAGTACATTTCAGCTTGAAATAACGGACCTGTTCGTGGCATTCCATGCACAGTGATGGAATTTCCGTGACTGCTTTTTCTTCGTCATCGGCCGCTTGCGTTTTATCTGGTTTTATTTGGTCAGTCTGGTTTGCTACTTGACCTATTGTTGGGAAAAGTTCCTCTGCGGTTGACATAGTTTGCAACGATGAGAGTTTGGAGAAATACAAAATCTAATCATAGACTTACCTAACCAGGCACTTGGAGCATTGCACTCGTAATCTCCGCCAGCACAATTGTAAACATTTTCAACCACCCTTGATGTCCACCATGTTCACCTCATCGACAACTACAAAAACAATCCCACACACATTAAAGTCGAACATATGCGAGGGTCGAGTATCTTGGACCACCAGCTAGAGCAAGTAACCGATATGGCCTCAGAAGGCAGGAATGGACTTGGTCGAATGGAGGGCAGCACTTTATCGAAGGATGAACGTACCAATTGTGATCAGGGCAAGTTTCATGGACTCTGTACTGTGCTTTCCAGTTAACCTATACCAGGATTTTGTAGAATTATTCCTTTCTCGTCTCAGATGACAGGTTGAAAGAAGCACCTGAAATACTCTCTGGGATGGGGCTGCCACTCTCCGCACCACCCCAATATATTTTCAAAGCAGATGGTGATTTCTAAGCCAAAGGTCGTTTCCACTGCATCACTCGAGCAATGTCACCTGCAACTATCCAGCATGCAGCACTCTATCCAACATCTTTCTCGACACTTTTTTGGTCAGAAGTTCACAAATCGTGACCTTATTATAATGTACCCTTGCCGCGGTGCAGTTCCATATACATACCTTCACCACCTGCCCCATACGTATCGCTAATCAGGATGTTATCCCACTTAATAGGCACCGTTCGATTGTGTATGTTCTACGCCCAGGCCTGTTGGAGTTGATTGGTTACAACTTGATGAAATTGGAAAATGGCTACATTGATCCAGACGTTGATTGAAAGCACCAAGATTTTGTCGATCAAAGGATTTCATCTGGAGCAGAAAAGGCCATGTTCTCAACTCTGGCTACCCGGAGAGGAATGTACTTGTGCGAGGTATGCGTGACACCTCAAACTTCCGTATAAACCATGGCATTGTATGTTTAACGCCGTACAGTATTGATGTTGCAAGTATGTTATATTCATCAACGAAACCGAGTGCAATGCAACATCATCCACAGGCCACGTATTTATTACCGAACTCTTAGATCTTACGGTTCAAAGGCGAAACTTTGTCACAAGCATCCACGCAGCTGAGAAGCAAATCAAATAACTTGGAAACCTGAAATTCCGTTGCAAACAACTGTCACAGAAGAAAAAAAATACTCACATCCACCTCTTGCACTACAAAACAGTTTTTTCCTTCTCTACCCCACGATTTCTCATCCATACCTTTATAGTTCCAGATGTCGACCACGGTTTCACCCTTACAGAGTCCCTCATTTAGTTCAACATCGACTCTATACCTCGTACCCTGAAATAGGTCAGGCCTTTGAACATACGCAATAGTGAGAGCATCATGCAATGGAGGTCCAGAGTGGAATCCAAAGACAGATTGGTACGACGCAGCGAAATAAGCAATGATAGTGCTTAGGGTGTGTCGAAGTGGGGTTTTTGCGTTTGGAAGGGAAGGATAGGGTGAACCAGGTATGGGTTTACCTGGTGCTGAAGTAGGGTGTGCACCAGTAAGTAAACGATGCTGGATTTCATATGTGACGATTGCTTTATGAGAGGCATTAATCGGGATCATCGTAGTCTTGACAGGTGAATTGAGTACGATCTGTGCTGCGTGCGCTAGAAAGTGATTTGAGCGGACATGCAGAGAAGTGTAGATTTTGACCGACGCACGATCAGTCATAATGTTATATTCCGCCACAGGAGACCTATTTCCGATGCCAACACCACCTCCCAGAAACACAAATTCCTCAATTGCCCCTTGTTCGATCATATTCGAGTATATGCTGATGAAAAGTGCGATATTCGTCAGTGGCCCACTAGAAATCACTGTTACTTTATCTCCTTTGCCGCCTTTCCAGACCTTCCTGATTTCCCTGACCATACCTTCAACCGCTCCCACTGACTCACCTGGTTCATCCTGATCCTGGACAAACCGATTCATAACCGCCGGCTCGTCTGCACTCGGTAAGCCTTCAACACCTCCGAGGCCGTCCTCCCCGTGAATTTCTGGGTCATGCTTAGCTGGTAGAATGAGGGGCTTTGGGGCGCCCGGGTAGACTTTAACATGGGCAGGAGCGTTGAACGCATCTAAACATTTGGCAGCATTAATGCTCGTGTGGCTGCCAGATGCGTTGCCGTGCGTCTATCAGATAATATTTCAATTTTCATTTGATCCGGTTAATCATACTTACAGTTGAGACACCGATCAGATTGACATCTGGGCAATACATAGCAAACATCAAGGCAATCGCATCATCATGACCCTAGAATAATGTTTTAGTTGGAACGGAGAAGT
>Ga0153944_1000616_pt1 | contig 15335 bp, 16 predicted proteins | sample TSNJ028MetaG_FD_104703 | JGI IMG/M metagenome (GOLD analysis project Ga0153944, IMG submission 104703) | Attine ant fungus gardens microbial communities from New Jersey, USA - TSNJ028 MetaG | ecosystem: Host-associated > Fungi > Mycelium > Unclassified | place: USA: New Jersey, Wharton State... | reverse complement strand
GTTGCAGGGCTATGGCTTATTGACCGTCAAGTTTGCCTTGAGGAAAATTCACTTAGAAATATCTATGGTACGGAATACGATGATTATTGTAACAAGGTACGACGTTACATCTAACAAACCGCACTAAAGAAGTCAATGGGGTAATGCCAAAATGTTTAAATTAGGCTTTTGCCAAAAAGTATGACTTTCGCCGGAAAGTGATGCTATCATTATCCTCTTCTGAAAATCTGAACTACCAGGAAGGATTTGAAGTAGTGACTGCAGTAATGGCACACCACTACCTAAGTGAAGAGCGACGAATGGAAGCCACCAGAAAGTGTTATAAAGCCTTGAAACCAGGTGGGATTTATATTACATTTGAAAATATAACACTAGATAGTCTGAAGGGAAAAGAAATTGGATTAAGAAGGTGGGAAAATTACCAAATAAAAAACGGATTTAGCATTATTGAGAGAATGTGGTTTTCAAACAGTGCAAATATTATGGTTGTCTTATCTGCAGGCTGGGTTTTATGGAATAAAATAGGAATCTTAAAGGCTTTTCTTGATTCTGCTTTTTATATTTATTGGCAGCGTGATATGGAATGTGGTCTTATCTATTCTAATTAACGAGATATCTCCTTGGTGCAGTCGAGTATACTCCCTGGATAAAGCCATTCCAATGCCACTTTGACCGTTCATTCCCTTGTAGAATCGATCAAAGATATGCTCATTATCAGCGTCAGAAAGAACAGCTCCGTCGTCAGAGAGTCGGATTCTAATCATTCTCTCTTTTTTTAATGCCTCTATCCTTATGCTGTTGGTCAGAATATTGGATATCGCCGAGAATACCATATTTTCATTGCAATCTTTCTTTTTTTTCATTATAAAACCTCCTAGTTTCATTATTTAACTGCTATTAGTAAAGACTGTGACGTGTAACAGCATAATTATAAATAAAACCAGATTTGGAAACTTCGTAAAAAGGAAAATATTTTGCAGCAAATATGCAACAGTTACTTATCACACTTCCTTAAAAGGCAAAGAGGCAGTCAAACAGACCAGATTTCCAAAAAGGTCAAATTCTAAACACAAGCAAGTTGCAGCTGCCACATACGCTTATACTCTAGTGAATTTTGAGAGTGGATAAATCTGTTTAAAGAGTATGGGAAGTGGAAAACAGAATAATTGGCAATGCTCTTTTTTGATGTTATACTATATTTGAAAATCGGAATTTAGTTTAGTAGTTGTAACTGTAGGTTATTTATATGCTGTATGGTGTCCCTGTACATTAACAAATATTCAAAAAGGAGTTTTTATGTCTGAACAATTACAAGAGCCTAATATTTTCATGTTGTGCGGAAAAGTAAATACAGCGGCGTTTCAGGATATGCCAGATGGATTTCGTGTTCGGCTTTGCCGTCTGGATGAACTTCACATCTGGAAACGGATGCCGTTTGATGATGAAGAAATTGCCAAACAGTATCTTGGCTTTATGGATGATTATTTCGAGACTGTTTATGCTCCGAAAGGCAATAAATTCTTTGAGAAATGCCTGTTTGTAGTTGATAAGGATGACACGCCTGTGGGTACTTGTTTTTCATGGAAATCTTATGATAAGATAACAACAATAGGCTGGTATAAGGTGAAAAAACAACATGAAGGCAAAGGAATCGGTCGTGCATTATTAACAGAAGTAATGCGTAGTATTTCTATTTCTGACTATCCCATGTTGCTTCATACGCAGCCGTCTAGCGATAGAGCGATAAAGTTATATTCGGATTTTGGTTTCAAACTCCTCACAGATGATACGGTGGGACAAAGAGTTAATAATATAATAGAATGTTTACCTTTATTGAAGGCCGTAATGCCTGAAAATGATTTTAACAATTTGAAATTTACAACTGCGCCAAAAGAGTTGCTGGATTTTTTATCTGTACAAAATGTAGATGAGTTTTAAGAAACCAATGTAAGGTTATATGCACAGTATAAGCATAATGCTAAGCAATTAAATATCAATTTGAGAAAGGGGGAGAGAAGTTGATTAAAATAATTCTAAGAGAACTGTTTGTTGAAAAACCTGTGATTGTAGAACCAGAACCAAATGTTATTATAGAAGTATGTGGTAAATTCTTTATGTATTTGTATAAACTTATATGTGCTTGTTTGCTTATTTTTAGTATTTTAGGATTGTTATGTCACTTATTGTTTAATAACTCATGGTTTTTAGGCTTGACTCTTGTTAGTGGGTTCCTTTTTACTGGAGCATATTTGTTATTAAGAGAAACATGTAGACTTGTATTATGGTTAAAAGTAAAACATAAGGGGATATGTGTACAAGCCAGAGTAATTCGATTAGAGGATACCAAGGGTACAGGGAAATATCGGCCAATTACCAAATTTCAATATTATGAGATATTAAACGAAAAATCTATATTTATATACTCCCCTACAAAAGTTTTGTTCAAGCATAATCTTGGGAAAGTTAGAGCCGTATACTATGCTCCGGAAGAGTCAAATATGATAGTTGAAAAGAATCTGATGTTTTATCTTTGGAAGTTTATTCCTGGTGTATTAGCGGCGATCTTATATGGTGGATTGGGTGGATGGATGATTTATGACGCAATTCAAATATTGATATAATATTAATTAGATTAGGAAAGTAGTATTTATACGAGGAGGTTACATATGAATTGGGAACCATGGACTGGATGTTATAAGATTAGTGAGGGTTGCAGCCATTGCTATTTCTATGGACCGCATGCAAAACGATACGGTCAAAATACAATTGAGAAAACTGATAAATTTGATTGGCCGATCAGAACCAATGCAAAAGGTGAATACAACATTAAGGGAGATAAAATTCTGGCAACTTGCTTTGCAACTGACTTTTTCCTTCCCGAGGCTGATGAATGGCGTAAGGAAGCTTGGGCGATGATAAAAGAACGAACGGATATTGACTTTCTGATACTAACGAAACGAATTGACCGCTTCATGGAATCCCTTCCATCAGATTGGGGCAAGGGATATGACAATGTCAATATAGGCTGTACGGTCGAGAATCAAGAACTGGCTGATTATCGTCTTCCGTTATTTTTATCATATCCAATCAAGCGACGTTTTATCGCCTGTTCACCTTTGCTGGAAGAGATAGATATATCGCCGTACCTTGCCCGAGTTGACCACGTTACTGTGAATGGTGAAACTGGGCGGGAGGCAAGGGAATGCAATTATGACTGGATACTTAATATCCGCGAGCAATGTGTGAAAGCGGGCGTGACATTTTGGTTTAAAAGTACGGGTACGTTTTTTAAACGTGATGGTGTAGTTGAAAAGATAAATCCTTTTAAGCAGACTGGCTTGGCAAAAGAACTTGATATAAATATTTCAGATGGGAAAAGATTATTTTAAGAATAGTAAAATCCTGGATTAGCAATTGGAGAAAATAGAGTCTATAAATGAATGGAGAAACATTTTGAATAGTAATGAAACCTACATTGCGCCGTCTTCCAGATATTTTGTCTATACTCCCAGTGTTTCGGCAAAGGCGGCCTTTTTCTATCCGATCTGTACCGGCGATTTTATCTACAAGCCGGGATATAAATTACAACGAACGGCTTATGACAGTTTCTTGCTGATGTATATTAAATCTGGCCGGCTGACAGTGGAGTATGAGAACAAAAAAGAACAGGCCGGTTCCGGTGACTTTATCCTGCTGGATTGTTATCAGAAACATGCATACCATTCTGAAAGCGGATGGGAGAGTATCTGGTGCCATTTCGATGGTCCGATGGCCAGGGTTTATTATCAAATGATTATCGCCCAGAACGGACATGTCTTTTCACTGCCAAATCCGTTTCTGGTGACACAGAAGCTAACGGCCGTATACCATACCTTTGCAGCGGGAGCGGCGATAAAAGAACCGTTGCTGGCAAAGCAGCTGACCGATATACTGACCCAAATGCTGCTTAATGATCCCGATCTGCCGATGGGAGCAGGAACGGTTAAGAACGAAAGCACGATGGGAGAAATTGTCTCCTATATCCATGAACACTTTACCGAAAATATTACGGTCGAAAAGCTGGCGCAGATGGCGATGCTGAGTCCCTATCATTTCATCCGTATGTTTAAAAAAGAGATTGGTTATACGCCTCACGAGTATATTGTCAATATCCGAATCAGTACAGCCAAATATCTGCTGATGACAACCCAGCAGTCAATTAAAGAGATATGTTTTATTACCGGGTATTCCGGTGAGAGCGCTTTTAGCGCAGCTTTCAAAAAGCATGTCGGTCTTTCGCCGGCAGCCTATCGCAGAGGATAACTTTCCCCCCTTTGCAACCGCAATTTATGATAAGTAAATGGCAATTTTTTAAAATGACATGCCGTTTAAATTAGTGTATAGTTATCATAATGCAGAGCAAAAGGGGTTTTTCTATGTTCTTTTCGCTGACCAGAATTCAATATACCGTTATCTTGATTCTGAACGATGCAATCCGGAACAAATCATTGAACCGGAGGTAATCCAGTCATTGGTAGAAAGGGGAAAAAATGATGGAAGCAGTTAAAATATGGACGGAGGACGTAATGATTCCTACTTATGATGCCGGGGAGCCGGATCAGAACCCAATGTTTCTCGAAAAACGAGTGTATCAGGGGAGCTCCGGTAAGGTATATCCGTATCCGACAACTGAGAAGATCAGCCGCGAGAAGAAAGACAAGATCTGGCAGGCGGTTTATCTGGAAAACGAGTATCTGAAAGTGATGGTATTGCCGCAGCTGGGCGGCCGCATTCAGCGTGCGTATGATAAGACCAATGACTATGATTTTGTATATTATAATCATGTAATTAAACCGGCGCTGGTAGGACTCGCCGGGCCTTGGATCTCTGGCGGCATTGAATTTAACTGGCCCCAGCATCATCGACCTACTACCTATATGCCGGTTGACTATCTGATTCAGGAAAATTCAGATGGAAGTAAAACACTGCTGGTCAATGATGTGGATCAGATGTATGGTACGAAAGGGATTGCGGCCTTTACCTTATATCCGGGTAAGGCTTACATCGAAATTAAAGGCCAGCTGTATAACCGTACGGCAATACCTCAGACCTTCCTCTGGTGGGCCAATCCGGCTGTGCCGGTAAATGACTATACGCAGTCTGTTTTTCCGCCGGACGTACATAATGTAATGGATCATGGCAAAAGAGATGTATCCAGATTCCCGATTGCCAAAGGGGTCTATTATAAACATGATTACAGCGAAGGGGTAGATATTTCCCGCTATAAAAACATACCGGTACCAACCTCTTACATGGCTGAGACTTCATCCTATGATTTTGTCGGTGGTTATGATTATCAGAAGGAAGCCGGATTGCTGCATGTGGCTGATCATCACTTCGCACCGGGGAAGAAACAGTGGACATGGGGCTGCGGTGATTTTGGCAAAGCCTGGGATCGTAACCTGACCGATAAGGATGGTCCCTATATTGAGTTGATGACCGGTGTCTATACGGAGAATCAGCCTGATTTTACATGGCTGAAGCCTTTTGAAGAAAAGTGTTTCAAGCAGTACTTTATGCCTTATAAAAAGGTTGGGCAGGTCAAAAATGCAACCATCCATGCTGCCTTGAATGTAGAAGCAGGCAGCGACAGCATTTCTATTACGGTCTATGGTACCGAGGTATATGAAAATGCGGAGATTATTGTAAACAGTAAAAGTAACGAGATATACAGGGAAATGACAAGATTATCACCGGTTGATATCTTCACCAGGAAGATTGCGGCGGCTGTCGGAAAAGCCAGTGATATCAAGGTGTCAGTGATCGCTGATGGCAAGCTTCTGGTTGCCTATCAGCCGCAGGAAGCGGGGATTCCGGAGTTGGCCAAACCAGCCGAGGCAGCCAAAGCGCCGGAAGAAATTATGACGAATGAAGAGCTGCTGCTGACCGGTCAGCATATTGAACAGCATCGCCATGCGACCTATCTGCCGGACCCATACTATCTGGAAGGACTGAAACGGGATAAAGGTGATAGCCGGCTGAATAATGCCTATGGAATGCTGCTCTTTCGGAGAGGTGATTTTAGCGGGGCAGAAGGGTATTTCCGCAGAGCCATTGAACGGCTGACCTGGCGCAGCCCTAATCCTTATAATAGTGAAGCATATTATAATCTGGGTCTGGCTCTGTTCTATCAAGATAAAGACGATGATGCCTTCGATGCCTTTTATAAAGCAGCATGGAGTAATGAACAGCAAGAGATGTCATTTTATTTTCTGGCGGCTATAGAAGCCAGAAGAACACATTATGATTCGGCGTTGGAACTGATTGAAAAGGGGCTGGTGAAAAATGCCCATAATATTAAAGCGCGAGGACTAAAGGCGTTGATTCTGAGAAAGTTAGGCAAGGTGAAACAGGCAGGAGCATGGATTGAAGAGAACCTGCAGGTGGACCCCTTTGACTTTGTATCCAGATATGAGCATTCCCTGCTAAGTGATGAGGGGGCAGCTGTGCTGGCAGAGATGAATGATTTGATGCGTGATTTCCATGAAAATTATCTTCAAACTGCAAGGGATTATGCCGAAGCGGGAAGTTATGCTGAAGCGCTGGGAGTACTTAATCAATGTACAAGACCGCAGCCAATGCTGGCCTATTATAAGGGATACTATCTGAGCCGATGTGGACAGATGGGAGAAGGGGTTAGAAGCTATCAGAAGGCCGAGAATTGTCCGCCTATTTATTGTTTTCCGAACAAGCTGGAGGATATCGCGGTGCTCAGTAATGCCATTGCGGTTAATCCGGAAGGCGCCAAAGCTTATTACTATCTGGGCAATCTGTATTATGATAAGCTGCAGTTTAAAGCTGGAACCGAGTTATGGGAAAAATCAGTCAAGCTAGATGATCGTTATCCTACCGCTCACCGTAATCTGGCTCTGGCCTATTATAACAAGGAAAAAAATCCGGCCAGGGCAAGAATCCATTTAGAGAAAGCATTTGCGTTAGATCAGACCGATGCCAGAATTTTTCTGGAACTGGATCAGCTGTATAAAAAACTGGGGATGCCGTTTACCGAACGCTTGGAACATTATCAGAACCATCTTGATATCCTGACCGAAAGAGATGATGTGATGTTGGAATATGTAACCTTATTCAATCTTGCCGGCATGCATGAGAAGGCTTACGAAACCATTATGTCCCATGTATTCCGCCCTTGGGAAGGAGCGGAAGGGCGAATTTCCGGGCAGTATAAAATAGCTCTTTTGGAGCTGGCAAAAGACAAGATTGCGGGGGCTGATTACAAGGCCGCAGAAGGGCTGCTGGAAAAAGCGCTCAGCTATCCGGAGAATCTGGGGGAAGGAAAACTCGAAGGAACGAAGGACAATCATATTTACTACTATCTTGGATTGGTCAAAAAAGCCTGCGGCCAGGAAGAGGCGGCGGAAAAGTGTTTTTGCCGGGCCGAACTTGGTGCCGATGAACCGGGCGGGGTAATGTATTATTATGATCAGCCGGCTGATATGATTCTTTACAAGGGACTGGCGCATTTGGAACAGAATAATAAAAAGGCCGCCTATGCATGTTTTAACAAGCTGATGGATTATGGTGAGAGACATCTTAATGAAGAGATGAAAGATGATTATTTTGCTGTATCATTACCGGATTTTTTGATTTTTGAGGATGATATGCAGCAGAAGAACCAAGCCCACTGCCATTACCTGATGGGACTGGCCGAACTGGGCCGGGGGCAAAAAGCAGAAGCTAAGACCCAGTTTGAGAACGCGATTGCGCTGGATTATAATCATCAGAACAGTCGGATTTATCTGCAGATGACGGAGTCTGAACAATAGATTCGTTTTTCCCGTCGGTCGGTCTATGAGTTTGTATGATCAGTTGAAAAATATGTTAAGAGAAAAGTTAGTTTGGTGAATTTATATTAAAGTGTTAATTTTTAACAGGAGGATAATATTGAAAAAAAAACAAGACAACAAGAATTTTTGGAATCGTTATGCTAAGTTATATGATTTTGAGATTCATAAATTTAACAGTACTGCCTATTTGGAAATGTATAGGCTTATGTCTGAGGTGCTTACCAAAGAAATGAAAGTGCTTGAAATTGCCACAGGCACAGGATTAATTGCGATTAATATTGCTGATTTTGTTCAGTCAGTTGAGGCAACTGACTTTTCGCCTAAAATGATAGAGGCTGCAATGAAAAAAAACGTACCTGATAACGTGCGCTTTTCTGTTGAGGATGCGTCTGCGCTCCCTTTTGCAACACAGACTTTTGATGCTGTAATTATATCAAACGCCTTGCACATAATGCCAGACCCGGAACTGGTATTAAGAAATATCAAAAGAGTCCTAAAGCCAGGCGGAATATTGATAGCACCTACTTTTTCACATGGTCATTTGAAGAACTCAACATGGAAATTGAACACATTTGTTCTAAAAATGATTGGATTTGAAACCTACTCTAAATGGAAACCAGAAGAGTATGTTTCCTTTATTCGTGAAAACGGTTTTTCTATTAAAAATTGGAAAGTGCTAGGAGCTGCTTTTCCCCTTGTTTATTTGGAAGCTTGTAACTTTTAATGAATTTATATTTATATCTAGTAGTAATTTCTGGATAAAAGTGCTATAGTGGAAATATAAAAAATAAATAGATGTTAGCGGGGGAACTCTTTGAGTTGAGAAGGTAAAACCTGACCCTTTGAACCTGACGGTTAATACCGGCGTAGGGAAGCGATTTTTAAAGTATCACTTATGAGTCTTTTACCTGTCAGGAAAAGGCTCTTTTTTTTGTGAAGAATTAGGAGGAAAACTGTGATTGTAAACGGAAAGGAAATCGTATTGCAAAAAGAAATATCTATAATGGATTTTCTGAAAAAGCAAGGTTATGACACGACGAAAGTGGCTGTTGAAAAAAATGGTGACATTGTATCCAGAAAAAAATTTGAAACCGAAATACTTTTGGATATTGACAAAATTGAAATAGTATGTTTTGTAGGGGGTGGTTGATTATGCACATTATAAAAAAAGGCGTTATGCCAAATGATGATGAGTATGAAAGTATGATGGCAGCGCGGCATACGCCGGGAATACATAAAAAGCTGAAAGAAGGAAAGGTTGCTATAGCAGGGTTGGGAGGACTTGGTTCAAATATTTCGGTAATGCTTGCGCGAATAGGGGTAGGAAAACTCTTGCTGGTGGATTTTGATGTAGTTGAACCTAGCAATTTAAACAGACAACATTATGATTTGACACATTTAGGAATGTTAAAAACTGATGCACTTAAGAATCAGCTTAACAAAATAAATCCATTTATTGAAACAGAAACTTGTAATTTAAAAGTAACGGAAGAAAATGTTATGATGATTTTTAACGACTACCCAATCGTTTGTGAAGCATTTGACAATCCCCAATACAAAGCAATGCTTGTAAATGCTTTACTGGAACAAGGTGAGAAAAGAATTGTTGCCGCTTCCGGAATGGCGGGTTTTGACAGTGCAAATAACATCAAAACAAAGCAAAGGTTCAAAAACTTATATATATGCGGCGATTTTAAAACACCGGCGCAGGAAGGCACCGGTCTTATGGCTCCGAGAGTTGGGGTTTGTGCAGCCCATCAAGCAAATATGGTACTAAGACTTTTATTGAATATAGAGAAAGCGTAGGTGCAAAATGAAGGATAAACTGATAATTGGCAATCAAGAATTTAATTCTAGATTTATTTTAGGATCAGGTAAGTTCCCCCTTGATAAGACAAAGATTGTCATAGAAAATGGCGGCGTAGAAATGGCAACACTTGCTCTCAGACGAGCAAATATGGGAGGTAAAGAAAATATTTTGAACTATCTGCCAAAAGGGATTACGCTGCTGCCAAACACTTCCGGAGCAAGAAATGCGCAGGAGGCTGTACGTATTGCAAAACTTGCGAGAGAACTTGGGTGTGGAGATTTTGTAAAAATTGAAGTCATAAACGATTCAAAATATCTTATGCCGGATAATTATGAAACAATAAAGGCAACTGAAATTCTGGCAAAAGAGGGATTTATTGTTATGCCATATATGTATCCTGATTTAATAGCCGCAAGACATTTAGCAGATGCCGGTGCGTCGGCTATAATGCCGCTTGGCGCACCCATTGGCAGCAACAAGGGGCTTTTGACAAGGGATTTTATTAAAATACTTATAGATGAAATTGATTTGCCTATTATCGTTGACGCCGGTATCGGTAAACCTTCTCAGGCCTGTGAAGCTATGGAGCTTGGCGTTTCGGCGGTTATGGCAAATACCGCAATTGCAACAGCAAATGATGTAGGGCTGATGTCAACTGCGTTTAAGTTGGCTGTGGAGTCCGGAAGACATGCTTATCTTGCCGGTCTCGGCAGAGTTTTGGAATATAAAGCAGAAGCATCAAGCCCTCTTACAGGTTTTTTGGAGGATTGATCATGACAGATACGATATTAAAAACAGACCATATGCAATATCTTGACTTTATGGAAACAATTGAATCTGACATTATGGGAAAGGTGCTAAGTCAAACCAAGGAATATGACTATACAAGATTTAATGCAAGTGATGTAAAAAATGCTTTAGGCAAGGATGTTTTAACTTTTTATGACTATTCGGCATTATTATCTCCTGTTGCAGAAGATTTCCTGGAGGAAATGGCCGGCAGAGCAAAAATTGAAACAAGAAAATATTTTGGCAGCTCTATTAGTTTGTTTACGCCTTTATACCTATCAAACTATTGCAGCAATCACTGTGTGTACTGCGGATTTAATTGTAATAATAAAATCAAAAGGGGAAAATTGTCATATGACGAAATTGAAAGTGAAATGGATGCGATTTCAAAAACGGGTCTGCGCGAAATTCTTTTATTGACAGGTGAGTCCAGAAGTCAATCGAATGTTGACTATATCGGAGAAGCCGTAAAACTTGCCAAAAAGTATTTTTCTACAATCGGGATTGAAATTTATCCCTTAAATTCTGACGAATATGCTTATCTTCATCGGTGTGGTGTTGATTTTGTAAGTATTTATCAAGAAACTTATGATACGAATATATATGAAAAAAACCATCTAAGCGGTCCAAAACGAGCATATCTTTATCGCTTTCATGCTCAAGAACGCGCAGTTACAGGCGGCATGAGAGGTGTTGGCTTTGGTTCGCTTTTAGGATTGGGTGATTTCCGCAAAGATGCTTTTGCAACCGGTATTCACGCTTACTGCTTACAACGAAAATATCCCCATATCGAAATATCTTTTTCGGTGCCACGAATACGGACGTATATAAACAATGCGGAAAATAATTTTTGTAGTGTACGAGAAAAACAACTTTTACAAGTAATGCTTGCTTATAGACTTTTCATGCCATTTGCCGGTATAACAATTTCAACAAGAGAACGCGCCGGTTTTAGAGATAACATAATTGGCTTAGCTGCAACTAAAATTTCAGCAGGTGTAAAGGTCGGCGTAGGCGGGCATGGTTTAGAAGAAATCGGTGATGAGCAATTTGAAATTTCAGATTCAAGAGATGTTTCTCAAGTCCATACGATGATACTTGAAAAAGGACTACAGCCTGTTTACACTGATTATATCCGATTGATTTGAAAGGCATGGTGATTAGCATGAAAAAATTTGATTTAACCTTATACTTTGTAACGGACAGCACAAATAAAACAGATGAAGATTTTTTGGAAATCGTAGCTCAAGCATGTGAAGGCGGCGTAACTCTTGTGCAGCTGCGTGAAAAAGAAAAAAGCGGCCTGGAATATTTAAACCTTGCAAAAAAAGTAAAACAAATAACTGATCAATATAACATTCCTTTGATTATAGATGATAGAGTTGATATTGCAATGGCGATTGACGCAGCAGGGGTTCATGTTGGACAAAGTGACATCCCTGTTTGTACTGCCCGTAAACTGCTGGGAGAGAATAAAATAATTGGCGCAACAACAAAAACAATTGCCCAAGCAAAAAAAGCAGCGGAGGAAGGGGCCGATTATCTTGGTGTCGGTGCCATTTATCCAACCACCACAAAAGTGATTACAGCTATTACGGAAGTTTCAACATTGAATGAAATCGCAACACATGTTAAGTTGCCAATAGTTGCAATAGGAGGACTGAACAGTACAAACATAGATGTATTATATAATAGTTCGGCTGCTGGTATAGCAGTAGTTTCGGCAATTATGAAGAGCCAAGATCCATGCAGTATGGTTAAATTGTTAAAAAAACAGGTGCTGGGAAATTTTAAAATCAAATGCATGCAATGAAATGGCGAAGGCTTAAATTGGCTCAGGAACTGAGGTGGCCTCTAAAAGATAGATTTTTTTTCGGAGTAGCTTAGGCTGCTTCGATTTTTTTGCTATATCCTCTAGTTCGGTTCGAAAGAGTATTTCGATCAGACAAACAACAAAAATGTATTACAAAGCATATCCATTATACTGAGTAATACATTTTTTTATTTGTCTTAGTCTTTTAAAAGGGTAATAAAGAGTCCGAATACTGAAATCAGCAGATCAATCCCGATGTGATTGGTTGTTTGACCGTGTATGGGACGCATATCGATTATCCGTTGGTTCAGGGGGAAGACAACATGACCTATGTCAACACCAGTGTGACTGGAGAATCTTTACTATCGGGCAGTATTTTTCTGGATTACCGCAACCGGCAGGACTTTTCGGATTTTAACAGTATTATCCATGGGCACCATATGGAACGGCAGGTCATGTTTGGGGATATCGGCCAGTTTGCTGAAGAAACTTATTTTGAAGAACATCAATACGGAAACCTGTACGCGGGCGGGCAGAACTATGGCATTGAATTCTTTGCTTTTCTGCATGCAGACGCCCATGACCACACAATCTATACACCTGCCATTGAAGGTGAAGCGAACCGGCAGGACTATCTGGAACGCCTGCTGGATGCCGCGATATACATCCGGCAGGCCGGCATGGGAACTTCGGATCATCTGGTGCTCTTAAGCACTTGTGCATCGGATGCTACCAACGGAAGGCATATCCTGGTGGGAAAAATTGGTACGACAGTGTACGAGGATTCCTTCCGGAAAGAGACCCCATGGGAATTCGGCGGCAGGGATCTGCGGGAGTGGCTGGGACAGATACCGGTGTGGATTTGGGTATTTCTATTGCTGGTACCAGGGATGTGTCTGACAATAGCAAAGCGAAGAGAACGGAGCAGGAGGAAGGAAGCATCAAATGAGTAGAAGAAGGAGAAACGAGAAGATGAGCATACTTGAAAAAATACGGGAGAAACGGTTTCTGGTTTATATACTGCTGGCCTGCCTGTTTGCGTTGGTGTTTCCCCAAGCTGTCCAGGCGGCGCCCAATGAGGTGACACTGGTGGTGGAGCAAGTATTTACAAAGCCGGCAGCCTCCATGGCGGCAGATACCTTTACCTATACTCTGACGGCGCTGCAGCACGGCAGTCCCATGCCCGCCGGCAGCAACGGGAATACCTGCACCTTTACCATTTCCGGTACAGACACGATAAATATAGGGCCGGTTACCTATGGTATGAATGGCATCTATAGTTATGAGATCAAACAAACGGTGGTGTCCGCACAGATTGGCTACACTTGCGATAGACAAGTGTATACGGTGGAGGTATATGTAACGCATACCGCCGGCGGCCTGCAGGCAGACGTGGTAGTTTACAGCGAGAAAGGACTCAAGGTATCGACCATTGCATTTGAAAACATTTACGAACCGCTGGCCAGCGATCCTTCTATCATGGTAGACCCGCCGGTGAAGAAAACGGTGTTCGGCGCTCCCAGCGTGGATGGCAGCTTTACCTTTAAGCTGGAAGCAGAGAACAAATCAAATCCCATGCCCACAGGCAGTGCAGAGGGTGTGAAGCTGATGACTATTGTAGGTCCGGGGGAGGAAGATTTTGGAACCTGGAGCTATACAAAAGCCGGAATCTACCATTACAGCATCTCGGAGGTGAATAACGGCGAAGTAGGTTATAGCTATGATGCCACTGTATACACCATTACGGACTATGTAACGGATGTGGGCGGCCAGCTGGAAGTGGTCCGAACGGTCACAAACGCTGCCGATAAGCCGGTGGATTCTTATGATTTTATCAACAAGTACACTTCCGTCAAGGGAGCCGGTGGTCCAGCGAATCGTACCAAAGGGGCAAAAACCGGTGACGAAGCTATGACCGGGCTTTCCCAGGCAATGCTTTTTATAAGCGGGACTGTGTTGATGGCTTATGTGGTGTACCTGATTATGAATCGGAAAAAATGGGGCATAAACGCCAACACCTAAAAAGAAACCTGGATGCTGCATCCAAAACAGAAGATTCAAAAACAGAGGATTCAAAAGATGAAAAATGAAAAGGCAACCCCGAATCAAAAGCTGAGGGCGGTAAAAGAGGTGTTGGAAAAGAAAAGTACCCTGCGCCAGGTTGCGCACCGGTATGATCTGCACCACTCCAGTGTTGAAAAATGGGTAACTCTCTATCAAACGTTTGGAGCAGAAGGGTTTTACCGAATGGAGTATACCCATTACTCAGCAGAGTTAAAACAAAAAGCCGTCAAAAAATATCTGACTACGGATGCTTCCCAACAGGACATTTGCAGAGAATTTAAGCTGCGTTCCATCTCCCAGATACAGAAGTGGGTGGAAGATGCCGGTTTAAGTATTTACCAGAATAATTAGAAGTGTTATAATGAAAAAATAGCACAATTATTATGATGCGTCTATGCCAAAAATATAAAGAAGTTCTTATAAAAGTGATTAGTCAAGAAGCGGAGCGCAAAGACATGCCGATACTTTATAATATGAATTTTGGGCACAATGCACCAATGTGTATCTTACCATATGGTGCATTGGCTGAAATTGACTGTAATAAAAAATCGTTTTGGCTGAAAGAGGCAGTCGTTGACTAAGATAATGTACTGAATTCTTCGCGCTTGGCGGATATCCCGTTTTCCTTATTCAATAATTCCAAGTTCCCGCGCCTTTAATGCCGCATCCCTTGAATTGTTTACGCCGAGCTTTGCATAAGCGGCCGAAGCGTGAGATTTTACCGTATGTATGGTAAGTCCGGTTTCTTCCATTATTTCCGTATACTTATACCCCTTGGACAGAAAGGTTAGAATTTTTTTCTGCTGCTTGGACAGCTTAACAGGCTTGGTATTAATATTTACAGTGATCCCCTTATGACGCTTGGATTGTTCATATGAAGAAAGGTAGACGCTATGAACATAAAACGGGTCCAAATCACCTTGATAGTCTACTTTTTCGATTCTTTTACTCAGTTTTTTAAGGATAGGTAAAACAGCCGCCCCTTCATCGGCGATAACGCGTGTAAATCCGTATT
>Ga0153944_1000614_pt1 | contig 15361 bp, 19 predicted proteins | sample TSNJ028MetaG_FD_104703 | JGI IMG/M metagenome (GOLD analysis project Ga0153944, IMG submission 104703) | Attine ant fungus gardens microbial communities from New Jersey, USA - TSNJ028 MetaG | ecosystem: Host-associated > Fungi > Mycelium > Unclassified | place: USA: New Jersey, Wharton State... | reverse complement strand
TTTTATTATAGTAACATATTTCTTATTCTAAATCAACTGTTTTCTCTTGGTAATTTATCCCACTTAAGCACTTAGATTTCAACAAGTATTACATCATCACCTATACATCTTATTTGCTGCCATGGAATTACTATATCATTAGAACTAGAAAACATATTTAATATTTTATTATTACCAGGAACAATTATAGAAGTTATAGTACCACTTTCTAAATCAGCACAAACATCTTGAACAAAACCTAATCGTCTTCCATCATTTATATTAATGACTTCTTTGTGTTTAAAATCCAATCCCTTTTGTCCCATACATTCCTCCATATAAAATTATTTACTTACATTATATTAGGTAAATAAAAAAAGTTGCCTAATTTAAGCAACTTTTTAATCTTATTTATAAATTCTTTTAATATGATCTATTGCACTCTTTTCTAATCTAGATACTTGTGCTTGTGATATTCCTATTTCATCTGCAACTTCTACTTGTGTTCTTCCTTCAAAAAATCTTTTGTTTATTATCAGCTTTTCTTTATCATTTAACTTCTTCATTGCTTCTGATATTGTTATATTCTCTGCCCAATATTCATCTGTGTTTTTTATATCTTTCACTTGATCCATTATATATATATTCTCTGTTCCATCTCCATATACAGGCTCTTGTAATGATATCGGTTCTTGTATTGCATCTAAACTGAATACTATTTCTTCTTTTTCAACTCCTAATTCTTTTGCTATTTCTTCTATAGTAGGCTCTTTTTGCTGTTCTTTTATTAGTCTTTCCTTTAATGCTAATGCTTTATATGCCAAATCTCTTACTGACCTACTAACTCTAATAGGATTATTATCTCTTAAATATCTTCTAATCTCTCCTATTATCATGGGAACAGCATAAGTAGAAAACTGTACATTTTGACTTAAATCGAAATTATCCATTGCCTTTATAAGACCTATACATCCAACTTGGAATAAGTCATCTACATTTTCTCCTCTTCCATAAAACCTTTTTATTACACTTAATACTAATTTTAAATTTCCGTTTATAAATATATCTCTTGCTTCTTCATCTCCATTTTTTATTCTAATAAATAACTTTGTTTTTTCTTCTGCTGATAGTACTGGTATTTTTGAAGTGTCTAGTCCACTTATTTCAACTTTATTAGCCATATATACCTCCATTGTAGTAATATTGTTATTTACATTATTTCCACAATGGATTTTTTATATTCATTTATCGTATGACCATTTACGACAAAAAAAGAACTCTTATTATTAAGAGTCCTTTTTCTCTTGCTTCTTTTTTCTTTCTTCAAATATAATTTGAAAATACACTTCTGCTCTTTTAGGATTTTTACTACCTTTAATACTTCTTTCACGTATCAGTTCTGATATTTTGTCAGAAACAATACTTTCTATAATCGATTTCTGTAGTAATAATTTTATTACATCAACAGATTCAATTCTATACATTTGCATTATGTCTGGTATTGAAGTATTAAAATCTTCTGCGAGTTTAGTTGCTATTTCTTTAATGTTATCATCAGAAAACCTACTAACTTGCTTTTCATTTCTCCTTTTTACTAATTCTTTATGATGTTTATCACTACTATGACCTGCCTCTTCACATTTCCCTTTCTGCATATTTTTTGCTTTTTGGCAAACAGCTTTTGCTACTAATAAAGAAACCACTCCCTCTTCAATAGCATAATCCATTAAATCTCTAAATGCTTTCGTAGTGATTCCTGCATTTTCTGCACTCTCTCTTTGTGAGAGTTCACTGATCACATATCCTTCTGTTTCTTCCTTTGCACAGATTCTTAACTCTTCTTGTCCCATGTTTTTTATTAATTGTTTAAATGTCCGTTTCTCTTCCATAAAAAACCTCCTACTTAATTAAGTATTAGTTTACTAGTTACATTTATATTTAATGAGTATAGCATATTTTATGTAATCTGTAAATATCTTTACCCTGTTTTGCTCATAATTTCCTTTTTCATCTTACCTATAATTTTCTTTTCTAATCTAGAAATATAACTTTGCGATATTCCGAGCATGTCTGCTACTTCTTTTTGAGTCTTTTCATCTCCATTAATAAATCCAAATCTTAATTCCATTATATTTCTTTCTCTACTATTTAGTTTTTCAATAGATGCTTTTAGAAGTGTTTTATCCACTTCATCTTCTATCCCTCTTGATGTAATATCAGGGTCTGTTCCTAATATATCTGATAATAGTAATTCGTTTCCGTCACCATCTTGATTTAATGGTTCATCAATAGAAACTTCTCCTTTTATTCTATTACTTCGTCTTAAATACATCAATATTTCATTTTCTATACAACGAGATGCATATGTTGCAAGTTTTATGTTTTTATCAGTATTGAATGTATTAACCCCTTTCATTAACCCTATTGTGCCTATAGATACTAAATCCTCTAATCCTACTCCTGTGTTCTCAAATTTCTTAGCTATATATACAACTAACCTAAGATTTCTTTCCACTAGCATTTGTCTTGTTTCTAATTTACCTTCTGATAATTGACTTAAGAGTTCCTCTTCCTCTTCTACTGACAATGGTGGTGGTAATGTTTGACTACCACCTATATAATATATTGGTAAATTTTCAATATCTTCTTCTTTTAAAAATTTTGTATATATTGTATTAATGCTACCTACTAACATTTGCAATAAATTCATTTTCTTCACTCCCCTCCAGAATATCTAATCCTATTAACGCAAAATAGCTATCTTTCCTACTTAATTTATTATCATAGATTCCTACAATGACATTTTCAATTGTTTCTTCATTTCCATTTATATTGACTACCACCTTACTGGCTTTAAATCCAAGTAACAATCCATTTTGTTTTCCAATCGAACTAAAAGGTATTACTCTAAATTTTGTTATGTACTCTAAATTTTCATCTTCATATACTTCGTTTGGCACATCACCCCCTATTATTCTATTTAGATTATTTAATATTTTATCTGGCAATATTTTATATAGTATATTTTTTTCTACCACTATTACAGGCATCCTACTTATTGGGTCCTTTAACATATTACCAGTATCAATCATTGCTCTAGTTTTAACTTCTTCATTTTTAAACTTTATCGTTATATTACAAAACATATCTTTCTTCCTTAATTTTGTTTTTACTAATTTAAATGCGATTGTTACTATTGCAAAACCTAATATTCCTCCTAATAAAGCTACTTTTAATGGGTATGTCCCCACAAAAAGTCCATTTCTTATCAATATTTCTTGTGGTTTTATAAAATATAATAATGCAAAAGCACATCCACCAAAAACAAATGAGGTTAAATAAAATATGATTAATTGTTTTGATAATGATTTTATATCCTTTGAGTTGTATGCTATATATACCATAACTATCGACAATATTATTTTTAGAATAAAGTTTGAATATATTTCTAGTATTTCCATATAAGCAAGTATTGAATAAACTCCACCTATCAATGCAGAAATTGTTAATCTAATATGTTTTGCCTTCATTTTTAATATATATCCAGTTGCAAATAGTATAATGTAGTTCATACATAAGTTTTCTAACAAGACTATATCTAAATATACTGTCAATTTAATCACCTCTTATATTTGCATTTTTATTCTACTACTTATCCATTGCATTTTCTGTCATTTCTTAGGCACGAAAAAAAGAAATAATCTACATATATAGATTATTTCTTTTCATATTTTTTATTATTCTCTATTTTACTACAACAATTATTTCATTCCTTTATTTTTTCTTAAGAAAGAAGGTATATCTAAATCATTTGATGAATTTGAATTATCTATAGGTGCTGGAATAGAATTTATTTTTTCTCCCCAAGCTTTATCAACTATACTATTTACATTGTTTATTGTTGTTTCATTTCCTTTTTCAAATCCTGTTGCTATAACTGTAATAACAATATCATCTTCTAAAGTTTCATCAATAACTGCACCAAATATAATATTTGCTTCTGGATCAACACTTCTTTGAACTAATTCTGCAGCTGTATTTACTTCATGTAATCCTAGGTTTGGTCCACCTGTAATATTTATGATTACTCCTCTTGCTCCCTCTATTGATGTTTCTAATAATGGACTTTGAACTGCTTCTTTTGCTGCATCTTCTGCTCTGCTTTCTCCAGATGCTCTACCAACTCCCATATGAGCCATTCCTGTATTTAACATGATTGTTTTAACATCTGCAAAATCTAAGTTTACAAGTCCTGGTATTGCGATTAAGTCTGATATACCTTGTACACCTTGTCTTAATACGTCATCTGCCATTTTGAAAGCTTCTACTATTGATGTTTTTCTATCAATAATTTGTAATAATTTATCATTTGGTATTACTACTAATGTATCTACTTTTCCTTTTAAACTTTCGATTCCTCTATCTGCATGTGATAAACGTTTTTTACCTTCAAATGTGAATGGTTTTGTAACAACACCTATTGTTAATATTCCCATTTCTTTTGCACATGTTGCTACTATTGGAGCTGCACCTGTTCCTGTTCCACCACCCATTCCAGCTGTAACAAATACCATATCTGCTCCTCTTAATGCTTCTGCTATTTCTGCTTTATTTTCTTCTGCTGCTTGTGCTCCTATATCAGGGTTAGCACCTGCACCTAAACCTCTTGTTATTTTTTCTCCAATTTGAATTTTTGTAGATGCTTTTGATAGTAATAATGCTTGTCTATCTGTATTTACCGCTATAAAGTCTACTCCTCTTATTCCTGAATCCACCATTCTATTTACAGCATTATTTCCTGCTCCTCCAACACCTATTACTTTTATAGTTGCTGTTCCATCCATCATTCTATTCTCTTCCATATTATTCATGTTATCATTCATCATGTCATTTGCCTCCTTCTTTTTTATATCTTTCTTTATTAAAATTAATAACTTTATTTTTTAAGAATAAAAAAATTCTTTTATTCTTTCTACTATATTAAACATAATACTTTCTTTAGAATTTGAATCTATTGTACTTGATACTGTTTTAGCAAAAGGTCTTGCTGCTATATATCTTACTAAAGAATATGCGGTTCTATACTCTGGTCTTACTGTACTTACTAATCTTCCTGTTGATATTTTAATTGGTATATTTAAAATAACCTTTCCTGCAACATCACTCTTGTTTATATTAGTTATACCTTGACCTGTAAGAACTATGTTATTTATTCTTTGCTTTATACCTTTACTTGTAACATCTTTATTTACTAGAGAAAATATTTCTTCCACTCTTGCTTCAATTATTTCAATTAATTCTGAGCTTTTTATTACTTTTGTTTTTGCATCTCCTCTATATGTATTTAAGATTATTTCATTGTCATTATCTATATAAGATTTCATTGCCAAACCATATTGTCTTTTTAACCTGTCCGCTTCTTCTTCAGCAATATTTAATACTAAAGATATATCTGAAGTAATATTATCTCCACCTAATGGAATTGTATTAGTATACACAAAGCCATTTCCTTCAAATACTCCAATATCAGTATTTCCTGCACCTATATCTAACAACATAATATTATCATTCATTTCATTATTATCTAGCATAACATTTCTTTCAGCAAGTGTTATTGGAACAAATCCGTCTATTTCAATACCTATTTTTCTGAATATATTCATTACTTGTTTTATATATTCTTTATTTGCTAATATCACTTGAGCATTTAATGTAAAGTTTGAACTTAAATTTCCAATTGGATCAGTTACTACTTTCCCATCTTCTAATATAAATTTGTCTGTTACTATGTCAATCATAGTTTTTCCTTCTGGTATTTCAATATCTTTTACTTGCATTATTGCTGATGATACATCTTTTGCTGATATTCCTGCATATTTATCTTTTGATTCTTTTACAATACTGTTTTGAACAATGGTAACGTACTTTCCTGGTATAGTTACATATGATGAATGAATATTCATGCCTACATCTGATTCAGCTTCTTCTATCACCTTTTTTAATGATAGCGCAATTTCATCTTCATCTATAATTTTTGTCTTCTTGATTCCGTTACACTTATAACTTGTATTGCAAACAACTTCAATTTGATTAAAGTTATTGACTTCCCCCACTACTAAGCTGACTTTTGAAGTCCCTATGTCAACACCTACAATTATATCTCCAATAGCCAAAGTTAACTCCTCCATTTTTTATTCTTTTTGTTTTCTACCTAAGAATATTATATTTCGAAAAAAAAGTCAATAGAATTCGTTATATTTTTGTAATATTTTTGTAACAATTTTGTAATATTGTTTTATTAAGTCATATAACTAATTTCTATTGAATTTTTTTCTATTTTTTATCTTCTTTTTTTATTCTCTCTATGGTGGCCTCTGCTTTTGCAATTATTTTTTGTCCACTTATTTTATCAACATAGTATCTACGTATTGTTCCTAAATTATTAAACATTCTTCCCACAAAAACTACTACTGCCGCTAAATATATATCAACATTTAATTTTTGCCCTAAATAGGTAAGTACTATTGCCAATATTGCATTTACAAAGAATCCTGAAAGAAATATTTTCATATCAAAATTTCTGTTTAAGCTAGATGTAATTGCCCCAAACACAGAATCGAGCGCCGCTATAATTGCAATTGCTAAATATCCTGAATATGTATATGGAATTGTTGGTATATTAACTCCTATAAGCGCTCCAATTATGCACCCTATTATAATTGCTATAAAAATCATGATTCTACCTCCCTTGCATATTTAAACTGCATTTGACTTTTTCTACTATTATATGCATATATTTCTACATTTTTTTCTAATGTCATCTTTACTGTTTTTCCATTTTTCTCGTAAGTATCAATAAATCCACTAGTTTTTAGACTTAATGCACTAGACAGATATGTTTGATTTCCTATTGCTTTTACTACATATGGTGAAGAGACTCTCTCTTCATTTATCATAATAGCACTAACATCCACTATCTCTGTCATATTAACTATCCTTTTATCATTTATTGATATCGCTTCTGCTCCAGCTAGTTTTAATTCATTTACTAATAATCTTAAATCAGATGCTTCTATTGATTTTTCATTATTATCTTCTAAAGTTATTGTTACACCTTCTCCTATTACATCTGTTTTCCCTACCAACATACTGGTTTGTTGTATTTCTTCTTCTAATAACTCTGAAGCTTGTTCATTAGATTCTATTTTATCTTTATATTCATTTATTTTATCTTGTGTTTCAATTAATTTCTCTTCTATTTCTTCATATTTCGTTTTCCAACTAGATAACATTGTTTGTAATTCTGTCTCTCTAGCAGTTTCTATTCCTGTAATATTTGTCTCTTCTACTATCTTAAATTGAACAAATATAAATGTAGTTAAAATTATACATACTAATCCTATAATTATAGATAATACTATTCTATCCTTTTTCAATATCTCCACCTCAATTATTTTGTATTCATATATTTTGATGATATAACACCTGTATATTTAGGTATTGTTACATTATTCGATTTAGTTATCGTTATAACAATTCCACTTTCTTTCATTCTTTCAATATAACTACCAGGTCTATCTAAACTTACTAAACTTTCTGAAAGGCCTATTGCTTTTATTGTAAATGGCGATGTTATTTTTTCATCATTAATCTTTATTACATTTCCTATACATGTAATAGCTGTAATATTAACTACCCTTTGTCCATTTATAGAAATTGCTTCAGCTCCTGCATTTTTCAATTCATTAACTATTGCTCTTAAATCAGAGTCATGTACAATATGATTTGATATATCATCAAAAATTCCTATATTTTCTCTTGTAGCATTTGGATCATCTTTTATCACTATTTCAACACCTTGACCTACCAAATTTGTTATTCCAAGTAGATTATTGTTTAGTGTTATCTCCACTTCTTTTTCTGATGAAGTAGAGTCATTCTGCGTTGACTTTTCTCTTACCTTTGATAATTCATTTTCTGCATTATCTAAATCATTTGATATATTATCATATTTTTCTTTCCATCTAAGCACTTCATCTCTTAAACCATTTTCTATAAAAGCCTGTCCCACAGTAGAATTTACATTATTTATAGTATTTACTTGTACCACAATTGCAACTGTTAATATAATACAAACAATACCTAATGTTATTGACGCTTTATTTTTATTCAATTTCAATTTTTTCACTTCCTTTATACTCTTTGTCTAAAGAATGGATGTTCATTATTTAAATCCATATCCACATATATTTCTCCAGCTATTCCTTTTTCTTGTTCTATCATAGCCTTTGCATTTAGCATTCTTGTATTAAGATTAGAACCATCTCCTAAATATACTGTCTTTTGTTCTCCCTCTAATATAATCTTGTAACTGCTTGAACTTTCCATATCTATTCTTGTTATTAGACTTTCTATGTCATAACTACTAGCAGATTCCATAATCCTTAGTACTATTTCTAATTTTTCTAAATCTTTTATAGATAATCTATTCCCTACTACATATTCTGAAATTCCAGTCTCTGCTCCTTGTATTATTGGAACCTCTGCCTTATTCGTTGATATTTCTAACATATATCCTTGGTTATTTATGTACATATAACTTCCTGCATACTCTAATTGAAAATTAACTTTTCTTTCTACTATCTCTATATATAATTCCGAAGGTAACTTTCTAGTTATTTTTACTTTATCTATATATGCATTTTGCTTTATCTTTTCAATCACTTTTGATTTAACTATTTTAAATGCATTCTCTTCTAATTCTATTTGTGATAAACTTATAATCTCATTATCTGTTATTTTCTCATTACCCGCTACAGTAATTTTCTTTGTATTAAATAGTGGCGAAAACATTGCACTTACAACTACTATAACAAATAACAAAGTTATTGTTGTATATTTTACTATCCTCAATGTTTTCTTTCTTGATTTTATCTTTTTTTCTATCTCTTCATCAGACATTACTCTTTTTTTGGTTACTTTTTTCTTAATTTTTTTATTGTTCTTTTTATTATTTTTTTTATTATTCTTCTTTTTCTCTTCACCTTTCTCTTCATTTTTTCTCGGTGTTATTCCAATTACTATTTCATTTTCAAAAGAAAATTGACTATTTTTTTTATTATTTGGCTTCTTATTTTTCGTCTTTTTCTTTGATTTCTTCTTTAATTCATTTTCTTTTTTCGCCACTATTCACACCTTCTTTCTTAAGTACTTATATATTTTTCTTATATATTTTTGCTCCTAAATTTTGTAGTTTTTCTTCAAATTTTTCATATCCTCTTTCTATAAACTCTATTTTTGATATCTTTGTTTCTCCTTTTGCATTTAATGCTGCAAGTACTAATGATGCTCCTCCTCTTAAATCTGTACTAACTACTTGTGAGCCGTTTAATCTTCTCACACCTTTTATTACTGCCATTTTTCCTTCTATTTGTATTTTTGCTCCCATCTTTTGTAACTCTGGAATATATTTATATCTACTTTCAAATATATTCTCCACAATCACAGATGTTCCTTTTGAAACAGTTAAAATACTTCCAAATACAGATTGCATATCTGTTGGAAATCCAGGATATGGCATAGTTTTTATATCTACTGCTTTTAATCTTTTTGGTGCTTCTATCTTTATTTTTCTTTCTTCTATATCTATTTTACATCCACATTCTTGTAATTTGTGTATGATTGGTGTTATATGTTCTGCTCTTACATCATTTAATTGGATATTTCCCCCTGTTATTGCTGCTGCACATAGAAAAGTTCCTGTTTCTATTCTATCTGGCATTATTTTATATCCAACTTCTTTTAATGATTTTACTCCTGTTATTTTTACAATATTAGTTCCTGCTCCTTCAATTTTTGCTCCCATTTTATTTAAAAAGATTGCTAAATCTTCTATTTCTGGTTCCATTGCTGCATTTGTTATTGTTGTAAGCCCTTCAGATAAAACTGTTGCTAATATGATATTTTCTGTTGCGCCTACACTTGGGAAATCTAAATTTATATCTGTCCCTACTATTTTATCACATTTACAATGTATAAATCCACCATTTTCCTGAATATTTATACCTAATTTTTTAAATGCATTTAAATGTAAGTCTATTGGTCTTGCTCCTATCTCGCATCCCCCTGGATATGAAAAAGTTGCTTCTTTAAATCTACCAATTATTGCGCCAGCCATGATTACTGTGGACCTCATCTCTCTCATTAAGTCCTCTGGTATTTCTTTTTTATCCATCCCTTTTGAATTGATTTCTATTTTACCATTATTCTTCTTTACTTTGCAACCTAAAAGCTTCAAAATTTTTAAAGTCATTTGTGTATCATGTATATTTGGTATATTATATAATCTTGTTATTTTACCACTTAATATACTTCCAGCTATAATTGGAAGAGAAGCATTTTTTGATCCTGATATATTTACAGCACCTTCAAGTTTCTTTCCTCCTTCTACTATGTAACAATACATTTATATTTCACCCTTTCTTATTCTTTATTATGCTATATATTATGTTGCATTTCAAAAAAGAGTGAAAAAGTTGCTAAAAGGTCTTTCCTTCTAACAACTTTTTAAATATTCTGCCAATTTTCCGTATACTAATGTATCCCAATATTTATATCTTACTTCTTCTGGAAAAGATGCTAATGTTTTACTTTCTCCTTTTGGAATAAAAATATAATCAAATACCCAACCATATTCTCCTTGCTTTTCTCTTGATAATATCCCCTCTGTTATTCCAGTAAAAGTGATCGGTTCTTTTCCATATTCACAATATGCTAATACTTCTTTAAAATATGCTTTTCTATTTTGTTTCTCTTCCATTAATTTTAGAATATCATTGTCATCTAATTTATTTCCAATATAATGAGTATATGGACCAGGGAAACCATCAAGAGCTTCTATACATAATCCTGTATCATTTTTTAACACATTACATTTTAGTTTCTCACTTGCCCATTTTGCTGAAAATTTCGCGACTTCTTCAATTTCATCTGATTGTATTTCTATTGTTTCCATTTTTATATTATTCACTTTAAATCCTAATGGTTCTAATAGTTCTCTTGCAGTCTGAATCTTTGAATAATTTGTTGTAACATATGTTATCTCCATCTTTTATCCTTCTTTCAATTCATCATTTATTGTATGAATGATATTTTTACTCTTTAATCTTCATCCACATATTCTAAATATATCTTTTCTTTAAAAGCGCCTTTTTTATCCGCTTTCTTTTTCATCTCCATCTCAACATCTTTAAAAGATATCTTTTTTATTTCCATGACATGATTTATCACTTCCATTAAATCAGCTAATTCTTCTATACTATTTTCCTCTATAAATTCGTTCGCCTCTTCTATTACTTTCCTATTTAATTCTTTTAAATATTCTTCACTATTTAATATTTTATAGGAACAACTTCTTCCTTCTATTGCATTTATATTTTCAGGTATTTTATCTCTTACTAATTTATTATATTCATATCTCATATTTATCGCTCTCCTTAATATTTATAGTCTATCAACTCTAAAAACATATCTAAATATATCTCTACTGATGGTGCAAATTCTTGTTTTTCAATAAGTTTTTTTATATCTCTTTTGTACTTTTATTTGGTGTTGGTAATTTTTCTGGCATAGTTCCACCTATTTTTCTTATAGTGTGTCTTACAGCTTGTCCTACATTATGATGAGTCTTACATGCATCATCTTCATTTCTAATATTCTTATTTTTTAATACTTCATCTGTTTGTGTTATTCTAAATAAATTTGCTGCTAATTCTGTACTACTCATATAATCTAATATATCTTCTTTTTCAGATATTCCTTTTCTGTTTGCAATATCTATTGCTGTCTCACCATTATATAATCCTTTATATTCATAGTTATTAAACTTACCATAATTTTTTACTCCTGCTAATTTAGCAGTATTAAATAAATACTTATTTTTATCTTTAACATTTTGTCTTTTATAAAGTCTTTTATCATCTTCACTTAATCGTTCATATTCTTGTCTTGTTATCTCTTGCTTTCTAATTTGAACAGCAAAATACGTTTGAGCCAATGCAATATTTTTCTTTCTACTATCTCAATTAGGCGCTTGACACTTAATACAATAATAATAAACCGATTACTTTGCCTGTAAATAGAAGAAAATTGAAATGTTTCCTTCTATTTCATTTTTTCATGTTTGGATCAGAATCTATTTCTTGTCATTGGAGCATTTGCTCCATTTATTTGTTGATTCTTTCCACAATATATTCATTGGCACAGTCTCGTATTTGCTCCATTTTTTGTTTAGTTTCTTCATTTTTATAGTTAATTCTATCTACTAAAATATTTATATAATTTTTTTCTTTAATATATTTTAAACCTGAACTAAAGTTATAATCAAAAATAAATGCGATGTATGAAACCCACATATCCATAAATGTTATTCTTTTGCTACTTATAATTGTTCGATGATTCATGAAATCATTGTATATATCATCGGTGATTAGTTGATTAACCATTACTGATTCATCAATATTAGCAATATCTTTAAGATTATCAATTGACTTTACTCTAAAGTTATCTGTTTTATCAGCATCTCTAATTATCTTACTATGTAAAAGTTCTTTTTCAGATAATCCTTTTTCAATAGAATATTTATTATGATTTATAATGGATTTTTCAATTATATTATCATAAATATCAGTTTCAATAAAATTTCTAATCGTGCCATCTTTAAATAGCAATTCAGCACCAAAATCGGCATGATCTATCGTTTTATGGTCGACAAAATCATCAAATCTTCTGGCTTGTTCAAATCTGCCAATATCATGCAATAAAGCAATAATTTTCGCTAGTTCAATATCGTCTTCCCTTAGGTTCAAGTCTTTTGCTATATATTCGCTTAATTCAACAACAGCATAAGTATGTACTAGTTTTAATTTCACTTTACCATCATTTAAATTGTAATCTTTCAAATAAGTTTCGAATGCTAATTTTGCTTTTTCAAAATTCATAAATCTAACTCCCTTCTTCTATGGTATTATCTGTCAAAGTCCATTCTGTGTAATTAAATAGCATGCATACCTTGTCAATTTAAACTCCTCAATAATTTTCTTTGCATTTTTAGGCATTTGTATCGTTTTGCCAACCATGGCAAAATGATTTTTCTCCTCTATATCACTATTTTCATCTATATGTTTTATACTTTCAAAACTATCTTCAGTTTTATTTATTAGATTTTCCAACAACTGTCTCCTTTCTTACTTTTTATTTACATTCTCATAGCCCTTTCTTTAACTTATATCACACATTATTTACTTTTTCAATACCTTGTCCGAATTTTTGTTCTTTTATTTTGTATGATTTTTTTGTATATTTTTATGAATAATTTCGAATAATATCTTTAAATTATTTAAGGAGGTTTTATATGTATCCAGAATATCCATATATAAATTATAAAGATGAAAATGTAAAAACACCACTTACATTTCCTAAACAACACCAGAATGTTCAACCAGGAATAGAAAATCAAATGAATCCACTCCCTATTTTTGAAAATCCTGATTATACCCCAAGTGGTAAATTACAAGGAAAAGTTGCAATTATTACAGGAGGAGATAGTGGTATTGGAAAGGCTGTTTCTATTTTATTTGCTAAAGAAGGTGCTGATATTGCGATTGTTTATTTAAATGAAAAAGAAGATGCTGAATTTACAAAACAACAAATTGAGAACATTGGTAGAAAGTGCATTCTAATAGAAGGTAATTTAAAAGATGAAGGTTTTTCTACTCAAGTGGTAGATGTTACTATACAGAAATTTAATAAAATTGATATATTAGTAAATAATTGTGCTGTTCAATTTCCTCAAAATAGTATTTTAGATATTACTGCTGAACAATTAAAAAATACTTTTGAAACAAATATCTTTTCTTTTTTCTATTTAACAAAGGCTGTTCTTCCTCATTTGCAGGCTAATTCTAGTATTATAAATACTAGTTCTATTACTGCTTTTGAAGGAAATAAGACTCTAATTGACTATTCATCTACAAAAGGTGCTATCTCTGTATTTACAAAATCACTTGCTTTATCATTAGCAGATAGTAAAATCCGTGTAAATGCTGTTTCTCCTGGACCTGTTTGGACACCTCTGATTCCTTCAAGTTTTAATGAGGAGAAAGTAGAAACTTTTGGTACAAATGTAAATTTTAAAAGACCTGCTCAACCATTTGAACTAGCTCCTGCTTATTTATATCTTGCAAGTGATGATAGTAGATATGTTACTGGACAAACCATCCATGTAAATGGTGGTACTATGGTATAGAAAAATTGCCAATCTAAAAAACTAGTAAGTGATTTTACTAGTTTTCTTTTTCTCTATTATATAATATATAATTTCTTGTATAAATTGAATATGGATGAATTATTCTTTGTTTCTCTAACCTATTGGGTATTATATAATTATCTATACCATATAAAATTGCCTCATCCAAACCTTGCTCTTCTAAAACTTTTCTTATTTCTTCTACTTTATCGTAATTCCTACCAATTTCTGTTTTATCTGCAATATATATGATTTTATCTAACATTGTCATATTTGGTCTTCCTGTTGTATGATAACAAATTGCATCTTGCATCTCTTTTGTAAATCCATATTTTCTTTTTACAATATCTGCCCCTATCTTTCCATGCAATGTCATGGTAGCTATTTTATCAATCTCTTCTAATTCTATTTCATATTCTTCTGCATATTGAAAAAATTCCTCATTAGACATTTCCTTAGCTATATCATGAGCCAAGGCTGTTAATGCTACTATCTCTTTATCTTGATTATATATTTTGGCTAATTCTATTGCCTTCTCCATTACTCGTATACTGTGATGATATCTATCTTCAGATAGAATTTCTTTTATCTCATTCTTTATCATTTCTAACTTCATATATACCTTCTATGTGTGACAAAGTGCCAGTCATTTTTTGTCACAACTTTCACATAATTTATATTTGCATAAAATGTGTGACAAAAAATGACTGGCACTTTGTCACATTAATATTTTACTATTAATTTATCAAATTTACTATTTATATAATTTTCTAACTTTTCCATAAATTGCTCTGAATTTATTTCTTTTTTTGATACCATCTCTAATCCTTTTTCCCAACTTGCTGTTAATTTTGGATTTAGCATATCTGGCATTGCATTTAATACTACATCATATATAATCTCACCTTTTTTACTAGGTGTTATTATTTGCGTTTTTGTATTTATATTAATATAATTTATTTTTTCTAATTTTTTTATTATTTCTGCTCTTGTTGCACTCGTTCCTATCCCTGCACCTTTTATTTGTTCTCTTAATTCCTCTTCTTCTATTAACTTTCCTGCATTTTCCATTGCTAA
>Ga0153944_1000609_pt1 | contig 15407 bp, 18 predicted proteins | sample TSNJ028MetaG_FD_104703 | JGI IMG/M metagenome (GOLD analysis project Ga0153944, IMG submission 104703) | Attine ant fungus gardens microbial communities from New Jersey, USA - TSNJ028 MetaG | ecosystem: Host-associated > Fungi > Mycelium > Unclassified | place: USA: New Jersey, Wharton State... | reverse complement strand
TATACTGTTATTCTTGCGTTTAACACCGCCCTTTACTTCATAACAGTCATTAATTATGAAGAAAGCATTAGGATCAATTGTTAAAATACTTTCTTTGAAAATATAATAATCTTGGGAGCGAACTACCACTAAAAGTAATTTAGCTTTTTCTTTGGTATATCCTCCAACTACTTCTAACTCAGTTACTCCTGTTTTTAGTTCTTTCATGATGTATTCTCTAACATCACGGTAATATTCAGATTGAATTAAGAACATTTTAGTATCACTAATTCCAATCATAATTTTATCAATTAAATTGCTGGTAATAAAAATCACAATACAAGAATAAATAATGAGATTGATTCCTAAAGCACAAGCTCCAATAGCAAGCAGAATAACGCTTACAATTAAGGATGCTTTTCCTTCTGGCATTTTCCCGAATTTACTTAATATTTTCATTAAGATATCACTACCACCAGTGTTGTAACCTGCACGATAAATTATTCCATTGGCAAATCCAAGAATTAATCCGGATAGTAATACAGGTATTAAAATATGATCAAAATTCAAATGTGGTAAAAGATATTCTGATAATGGTGCTGTTAATGAAACCATAATTGGATATAAAATACTTCCAATCACTGCTCCCTTTGTTTCTTTTATTCCCAAAGTAATTAAGCCAATTAATAATAATAATAACGACATAATATAAATAAATATTTGAGGGCTAAAGTTTGATATTTCACCAACAATAATGGCAAGACCACTGATGCCTCCAGTCATCAATTTATTCGGAGTTAATAAAACATTATAGGTAAGTCCTAATAAAAATGCCCCAAATACTAAAGATAGGATTCTTCTTCCCTTCTTCTGATTTGTTATAATTTCCGATACTTTCTTAAAGTCCATTTTTATCATTCCAGTCTTATATAAATTATAAACTACCTAGAAGAGTATTGCAATAAGGATAATTTTTCCATCTTGGACATATATTTAAACAGAGGTGAATAAAAATGAATGGAAGTTTTTTTGAAAATCCAACTTTCCCTGGAGATACACAAATGCCAAGTCAAATCCCAAATGCCCCAATAAATCCTTCAGGAAATAAAGATGCTACTTTCACACTACCATCAGAACAAAAGAACATTGAACATATTTTACGTTTAAACAAAGGAAAAAAGATAAATGCATATGTTTCATTTCCAAATACAACTGAATGGAAAAATAAAATTTATACAGGAATAATTGAAGAAGCAATTCAGGATCATTTAATAATTTCCGACCCAAATAATGGTCAATGGTTTTTAATCCGAATGATTTATTTAGATTATATGGAATTTGATGAGCCAATAAAATATACGAATTGATAAACATTATTTTAGTAGATTTTTATAATTTTCTGTCAATAAAATAAAAAAACTCGATTGGAGTTTATAAATATTCTTCAAGATAAGAAATTTCTTCTTGTAAAGTTGTACTATTACCATGCCCGGGATAAATCTTAATATCTTTTGGATATGTAAGAAGCATTTTAATGCTTTTTTTCATTTTTTTAAAATCACTACCAATTAAGTCACATCTTCCAATGGTATGATAAAAAACAAAATCTCCTGTAAAGATTATTTTTTCTTCTTTAAAATAAAAACTTAAAGAATCTTCTGAATGTCCTGGAGTTTTTAATATTTCAAAATCAAAGCCTTTGATTGGAAACTGATTATAATCAAGTTTGTATTCATTGCTTATTTCTTTTAATGCACCAACATGATCAAAATGATGATGAGTTACTAAAATTCCTACAATATTTTTATCTTTACAGAAATCGATAATCTTATTTGCTTCATCTCCTGGATCAATTATAATTGTTTTATTATTCTTTGTTACTAAGTAACAATTGGCTTTGAAGTCGCCTACTTTAATCAAATCTATTTTCATTTTTGTCTCCTTATTGTCTATTATAAAATATTTTATCGAAAAAATCTTAACAATATGTTAAAATAAAAGAGAATTGAAGGTGTTAGTGGTATGGAATTAGTTTATTTTTTTATTATTATTTTAATAATTATAGCTATTATCGCAATTATTTATATTAATTATTATAATCAAATACAATATAAAATAACTAAAATTGAAAAAGCAGAGTTCTCAATAGATGAAATATTGAGAGAGCGTTATTCTTTAGTAATTAGAGCAAATGATGTAATTCAAAAAAAATTAAAGGAAAAGAAAAATTATCTAAAGGAGTATACAAATTTAAAAACAGATACATTATCAACATTTGATGTCGATCAAAAGCTTAAAGACGCTTTTAGTATTATTTTAAATTTAACAAATGATAATAAAGTATTAAATAAGGATGACTCAATGCAAGAGATTATTATTGAACTGAAAATTACGGAAGAAAGATTATCTGCTGCTAAAGCATATTATAATCGTAATACAGAGGAATATAATGAAGTTATTCGTAAAGTTCCTTCAAATATAATTTCTAATATTCATAATTTTAAAGTAAAAGCTTTCTTTGATCGTAAAGATATGCAAGATGAAGATGAATTAGATTTTAAATTATAATTTTTGAAAAATTAACACATTATAATTGAAATAATAAAGATAAACAAAAAAATTACATAGTAGAGTTATGTAATTTTTTGTTTGGCTTGTTTTTTAAAAATAAGTCTTTAGTTTAAGTTCCAATTTATTGGAGTTATATTTTTTGATATTAAAAATTCATTTGTTCTAGAAAATGGCTTGCTACCAAAGAAACCGTTATGAGCTGCAAACGGACTTGGATGGGGAGATGTGATAATATGATGGATTGGATTTGTAATTAGACTTTGTTTTGATTTCGCAAAGTTTCCCCATAAGATAAAAACAACAGGTGTTTTTTTATCATTTGTTTTTTTTATTATTTCATCTGTAATGGTTTCCCATCCAAGATTTTTATGACTTGCTGGAGTATCTTTTTTTACAGTTAGAACAGAGTTTAATAACAAGACTCCTTCTTTTGCCCATTTTGTTAATTCTCCATGATTGGGAGGAGTGATATTTAAATCATCATATAATTCTTTATAGATATTTCTTAGGGATGGAGGTATCTTAATTCCTTTTTGAACAGAAAAAGATAGTCCGTGTGCTTCATTGTCGCCATGATAAGGATCTTGTCCCATGATCACTACTTTTGTCTTTTCATAAGGTGTTAATAGTAGAGCATTAAACACGTGATTTTTTTTGGGGTATATTATATTTGTAGTATATTCTTGTTTTACTTTTTCACAGACGGTTTTAAACTGTTCACTTTCGTATAGGTCTTTTAATACTATATCCCAGTCATTGTTTATTTTCATAATTTTTATTCCTTCCATTAAAGAATAGCATAAGTTATACGGTTTCCTAGTTTTCTAATATCAGTATTGCTTGTCTTTTCAAAACGAATTGTTCCAAGACCACTTATAACAATATCTAGTTCACTATCTATATCAAGGGTCCCAGAAGTTTCAATAGAAAATGTTTGAATTTTAGAATATTAGAAATAAAACTTCTTTTTTTAATAACTCTTTAAAAGATTAGGTTCTAATTCTATTGTTCTATTTATGATAACTTTCATTATTATTAATTTTGAATGAACGATATATTTGTTCTAACAATATTCCACGAAATAAACCATGTGGATATGTCAAGTTTCCAAAAGATAAAGCATAATTACTTTTCTCTTTTACCTCCTGATGAAGTCCATCTGAACCACCAATTACAAAAGTAATAGTACCATTTGTAAAGAAGGTTTGATCTATTTTTTTAGCAAATTCTTCACTGGTTAATTTATAACCATTGATATCTAATGAAATAATATAATCTTTTGGATTTAAAATTTTCAAGATCGAATCTCGTTCTTTTTCAATTCCTTCATCCCTTAGTTCAATGATTTCTAATTTATGATATTTTTTAATTCTTTTTTCATAATCTAAAATTAAATCAGTTAAATACTTTTCTTTTATTTTACCAAAGCATATTATTTTTATCATTCGCATACCTTTGTTATTTCATCTTGTTTTGCACAAACAATATTATCAAATTCAATATTGTATTCTTTAAATGTTTCACGTACTGTTTCAAGCGCTCTTTCTTCAGTGTTATTTTGATGACTTAAATGCATCAATGTTATTTTTTTGGTATGTTCACCAATTAATTTTGTTAAGTAAAAACCAGAATCTTTATTAGATAGATGGCCTTTTGTTCCAACCACCCTGTTTTTTAACCATTTGGGATATGATCCGTTCATTAGCATTTCAACGTCATGATTGCTTTCTATTAAATAATAATCTCGATCTTTTAAAATATTAAAATATTTACGATTTAAATAACCTGTATCTGTAATTGAAACAATTGATAATCCTTGATATTCGATTAAAAAATTTCTAGAATCACTAACATCATGACTTGTTCTGATTGTCGTTATTTTTAGACCATTGAAAATAATTCCATCTTCATAGATAATAACTCGTTCATAACTTTCTAAGTCTTTTAAATCATAAAACATTTGTGGGGTAAGATAAACGATTGGCTTATATTTTCTGGAGAAGACATCTAATCCCGCCACGTGATCTTTATGCGTATGGCTAATTAGAATGGCATCAATATTTTCAGCACTTTCACCAATGCTCTCTAATTTTGTTTTAATATATTTGGCATTTTTTCCAATATCAATTAAGATGCGATGCTGATCTGTTTGAATAAATGTAGCGTTTCCTTCTGAACCGCTTGCTAAGACTGTTACTTTCATCATCTGTACAAACTCCACGGATTAAACCAAGTATTATTTCCAGCTATCGGATGTCCTATTGAAGTACTAAAATGGAGATGAGGTCCACTAGAAGAACCACTACTACCCATTTTCCCTATTTGTTCTCCTGCATTAACATATTTTCCAATTGTGACTATCGCTTCTTTTGTAAGATGGGCATAAAGGGTATAATAATTGTTTTCATGTTTAATAACTACATAATTTCCATAACTTCCCCCACAAGTATTTCCAATATAACCATAATTCCCACATGTATAACTTGTTTCAACAATTTCTCCTTCTCTGGCTGCATAAATTGGAGAATTAAATCCTGTTCCAGAAATATCAAGGGCGTAGTGCATTGTTCCCCAACGGTATTCATACCCTGTAGTAATAATGTAGCCTGAATTAGTTGGCCATTTCCAGTCAAGACCAGTATCCACATAGGATCCTGAAATTATTCCACTGCTAGACTTCTTTTGACCAACTGTAGTAATTTCTTCTACTGCATCTCTAATTATAATTTTATTTATAATAATAGCATTTTGATTTCTTACTCCATTAATAATTTTAATTGCTTGTGTAACCCGATTCATTCCTGTTACACCAGTTTGTGTTACTTCGCTATAATTAGCTCCTTTTGTTGAATCAACAATAGTTGTTTTTTCTAAAACTTCTTCAATATCTGAAGTATTGGTTAATTCTTGAACTAGTGTTAAAACAGGATTAATCAAGGAAATAGCGACTTTTTCATCGATTGCTAATAAATTATCTTTTGATTTGAATTTGGGATTCGCTATTAGAAATTCATTTACATTTAGTTTATTTGTCTCGGAGATGCTTTCAATGGTATCTCCTCTTTGCACTGTATAAGTTAAAGTTTCTTGATTTGTTCCAAATAATAAATATTGACTTAATTCGCTTGAATTTAAATATATTTTTTCGTTAATGCTAATATTTGTTTCTTTGATTGTAGTATCTTCTTCAAAATACATATGATCAATATAACTGCCAACATCTTCGATTTCTGACTGTGTATTATTTATATAATTATTATAATCAGTTTCATTAATGAAGGCCTTTACTACTTTTTCTAAAGCTTCTTTGAATACATTATCATCAAGTACATAAATATAACTTTTTTCAATTTTATCTTCTTGACCTTCTTCTAATGCTTCAATCGGTTTATTTATTGTAATAGTATAGCCTTTGACTGTAAAATCGCCTTTTTCTTTTATTTGACTATAAATTGAATTAGCCGAACTTATTTTATCATCATAGGTTATATATTCTTGTATCTCAAAGCCATTAGGCGGGTATACTGTTTCAACGCTATATTTTTCTTTAATATCATTTTGTTCTTCATTAATTAATTGATATAATTCTTCTTGATTATTTACAAGTCCTACTTTTGCTCCATCTAAATAAACTTGATACACTGTTTTTGGTATCTTTTCTTCTTTTGTTTTTAGGCATACAAAAATAAGGAAAATACATGTAATTATTCCGAATGAGTAACTAATTGCTTTTGCTTTTGAATTCATGTACTTCCCTCCGTTTTTAATAAAGTATTAGTGGATTTTTATATGTTCCTTGATCAGGATAGCCAATAGATAATGAAAAGTGCAAGTGAGTTCCGGTTGATACTCCAGTTGATCCCATCTTACCAATAATATCGCCTTTATTTACTTGTTGTCCACTACTAGCATTTAAACTATTCATATGAGCATATAAAGTGTAAATATTATCGCCATGATCAATAACAATATAATTACCATATGACCAGTGACGCCCTGCCGTAACAACAGTTCCAGCTTTTGCAGCATAAATTGGTGAATTCAATCCATTTTGGACAATGATGTCAATGGCATTGTGGTGTTCCCCACCTCGCCAGCCAAAAGGTGAAAATATTTTATACGGTTGGACGGTTGGCCAGCCCCAGTCACCACCCATATCAATATAAACGCCGCCACCTGTGTAACTTTGACCCACTGTAGTAATTTCTTCTACTTTTTCACGAAGAGTAATACTGTTAATAACGATAGTACCAGTTTCTTCCCCATTAATGATTTTCATTTCTTGAGTCCAACGTTCGATTCCATTAACGCCTATTTGTGTTACTTGCTTGTAACTTGAAGATTTTGTAGTGTCAATCACTGTTTTTTTTGTATATGCTTGTTCTACATCTTCAACAACATGCATCTCTTGAATAAGAGTTAAAACCGGATTGATTAATCCTATTGAAACTTCTTCTCCAATTGCCAGAATATTATTTTTTGATTTAAATTTTGGATTGGCAATTAAGAATTCGTTTACGTTCAATTTATTAGATTCTGAAATACTTTCAATCGTATCTCCTTTTTTAACGATATGAGTTGAGGTTTTTTGCTCTGTTCCAAATAGTAAGTATTGACTTAATGCACTTGCATCTAAAAATATTTTTTCTTTAACACTAATATTAGCTACTTTGATTGTTATGTCTTCTTCAAAATACATATGATTAATATAACTGCCAACATCTGCGATTTCTGATTGTGTATTATTAATGTAGTTTTTATAATCAGTTTCATTAATAAAGGCTGTTACCACTTTTTCTAAAGCTTCTTTAAATATATTTTCATCAAGTACATAGATATAACTTTTTTCAACTATATCTTCTTCGCCTTCTTCTTTAGCTTCTATCGGTTTATTAATTGTAATAATATAACCTTTGATTGTAAAATCTCCTTTTTCCTTTATTTGATTATAAATCACTTCAGCAGAACTTATTTTTTCATCATAAGTTATAAATTCTTTTATCTCAAAGCCATTAGGAGGATATACTGAATCAACATTATATTTTTCTTTGATATCATTTTGTTCTTCATTAATTAATTGAAATAATTCTTCTTGGTTATTTACAAGACCTACTTTTTCTCCATCTAAATACACTTGATAGACATTCAAGGGTATTTCTTCTTTTTTAGTTTGTAGGCAAACTAAAATCAAAAAGACACAAGTTATAATTCCTAGAGTACTACTAATAATTTTTTGATTTCTATTCATATTAACTCCCTAATTCTCTTCTGTTTTTAAAAAGTTTTTAAAGCTACCTTTATCCATTTCAAATAGTAAATCTGATACTCCAGTACTACCTTGACGATGTTTAGCAATAATTATTTCTGCAGGCACTACGCTTGTCTGATTCTCGCTGGTTTTTGCCTCATAATAATCAGGACGATTTATGAAAATTACTAAATCGGCATCTTGTTCAATTGATCCTGATTCACGCAAGTCAGCAAGTTTTGGTTGATTTGATTCACGACGTTCAGCATTACGAGATAATTGTGATAAGGCAATAACGGGAACTTTTAATTCTAATGCCATTGTTTTAAATGCACGGGAAATTTCTGATACTTCCACTTGTCTAGATTCATTTCTTCCACCGGTTGTTACAAGTTGTAAGTAGTCGATTACAACTAATCCTAACCCTTGTTCACTTCCAGCAAGTCGACGACACTTCGCTTTAATTTCTGAAGAAGTAATTCCTGCATTATCTTCAATATAAATATTAGTTTCTGATAACTGACTCATCGCTTCATTGAAACGCTTCCAATCATTATGATTTAGTTTTCCAGTTTTTAATTTATCACCTTCAATTTGCCCAACAGAACCAAGCATACGATTTGCTAGTTGTTCTGCACTCATTTCTAAGTTAAAGAGGGCTATTGCTTTATCAGTTGTAAAAGCAGCATTACAAGCAAGGTTTAAGGCGAAAGCAGTTTTTCCCATTCCTGGTCGAGCAGCGATGATGATTAATTCTCCTTCATGTAGTCCAGTTGTTGTTTTATCTAATTCAAAAAATCCTGTTGATAATCCAGTAATTGAAGTCTTATTCTTCGCTTTTTCTTCAATTAAAATTTGAGCTCTCTTTAAAACTTCTCGAATCGGCAAAAATTCACTTGTTTGTCTATTTCTAATAATATTCAAAATGTTTTTTTCGACATTATCTACTAAAGATGTTAAATTTTCATCTTCTTCATATGCTTCGGTAATAATATCAGTTGCTGTATCAATGACTCTTCTTCTTACTGCTTTATCTTTTATAATTTTAATATAATGCTCTAAGTTTGCTGAAGTTGCCACGGAATCAATAACTTCACTTAAATATTCAATTCCACCAATTGCACTTAGGTTTTTTTGTTTGTCTAATTCGTTTTTTATGGTAGTAATATCAATAGGTGTTTTTGCTTTATACATTTCTTGCATTGCTTGATAAATTTTTCGATTAGCATCACTATAAAACCAGTCAAGTTCAACATCTTCCATAATTTTATATAATGATCTCTCATTTAAGAATGCAACACCTAATACACTCATTTCTGCTTCTAAATTCTGAGGCATTTTTCTTACTGCCATAAAATCACCTTATTTCTTTAATACTATTTTTAATTCTGCGATTACTGTTTTATGTAATTCGATTTTAACATTATGCGTGCCTAAACTGTCCAATGTATGATCTATTATAATTAATTTTTTATTTACTTCAAAACCTTTTTCCTTTAATTTTTCGGCAATTTGTTTTGAAGATATACTTCCAAATACTTTATCTGAAGCTCCAGTCTTCACTTGAAACTCTAACGTTGTTTTTTCTAGTTTATTTTTAATTTGTTTTGCTTCTTTGATTAATGATTCTTCTAATTGGCGACGACGTTCTAAATCAGTTTCTAATACTTCTTTACTTCTTTTTGTTTCTGGTACTGCTAATCCATTCTTAATTAAGAAATTATTCGCATATCCATCTGATACATTAATGATTTGGTCTTTCTTTCCTTTTCCTTTAACATCTTGAGTCAAAATTACTTTCATTTTTATACCTCCTCTTAACGGTGTTTCTATTATAACAAAAAAACATAAAAAAAAGAATAGCTAACCAGAAATTGGTAGACTATTCAGTTTAAGTCTTCGCTTGTAAATGTATGAGGACATAATTCTTTTAATTCAAAGATTTTTTCTTCCCCAGATTTAGACATACAAATTACTTTTGCATCTAATTCCATAAACTCTAAAAGCACTTGTCGACATGCAAAACAAGGAGTTATAATTTTATCAATACTATTCGATAAAATATGAATTTCTTTAAAATCACCTTTTTTATAACCTTGAGTTACGGCATTTCCTATCGCGGTTCTTTCAGCACAAATACTAGTTCCGTTAGCATTCTCTACATTGACTCCATTTATTTCTTTGCCATCTTTCATAGTGATTATTGCAGCCACATTAAAATTAAAATATGGACTATAACAATTGTTGCAAAGTTCGATTAATTTATTTTTCATATCTTTCACCTATTAACAGTATAACAGATTTTTTATGAACAAAAAAAGAATACTTTAAATTGTACTCTTATTTTACGAATGGAATTAATGCCATAAATCTTGAATGTTTAATTTGTTGTGCTATGTGTCTTTGATGTAGTGAACATGCTCCAGTCATACGTCTAGGCATAATTTTACCTTTATCATTAATATATTTGTTAATAATCATTACATCTTTATAATCAACGCTTTTTCCAGCACACATTTGGCATATTTTTTTCTTTTTACGTCTAAATTCAGCCATTTTTTAAGTTCTCCTTTCTCCTAGAATGGTAAGTCATCATCGCTTAATGCGATTTCATCTCCAAAATCCTTAAATGGATCTTCAGTTATATCTGCACCTTGGTTTTGAGAAGTATTATCAAATGGATTATAATCATTAAATTGATAATTGTCTTGATTGTTAAATGATGACCCTTCACTAGTCCCTTTTGGGCTTAAGAAAGTTACGTTATCAGCAATAATATCTGTTGTATAACGTTTTGTTCCATCTTGAGCATCGTAACTTCCAGTTTGAATTCTTCCTTCTAAAGCAACTTGAGTTCCTTTTGTACAATACTTAGCAATATTTTCAGCTTGACGACGCCAAGCAATACAGTTAATAAAATCTGCACCACGTTCTCCGTTTTGTCCTGTAAATGGACGGTTAACAGCTAACGAAAAGCGTGTTTGAGAAATTCCGCTTCCGGTTGTACGTAATTCAGGATCTCTTGTTAATCTTCCTATTAATATAACTTTATTCATTTTTTATTCCTCATCTTTTCTAATGATTAAATGTCTAATAACGTTTTCATCTAATTTGATTTTACGATCAAATTCGTTAATTGCATTATTGTCAGCTTCCACAATCATTAAATAGTAACTACCTGTAGTTTCCTTTTTGATTGGGTAAGCTAATTTCTTATCACCTAATTCTTTGAATTCAATAACTTTCGCTCCATTGTCAGTTAAAACTAATTTTTGAGTTTCAGCTACTACTTTAGATTCAACATCAGCAGTATTCTTAGTGATAAACATAATTTCGTATTTTCTCATACCTTACACCTCCTTATGGTCTAAATGGCTTCAATTCATTTTGATTGAAGCAAGGAGTAAATTTCTTACTCGTTCCTTATTATAGCAGATATATTTTTTTATGTAAACTCTTTGTTGTCGTTTAAATTATATGCTTTACTATGTTATAATACCTTTGAAAGTTGGTTTGCTATGGTAATATTAGACGGAAAAAAGATTAGTAATGATATAAAAGAGGAAATTAAGCTGATTGTTGATAAGATGAATAAAAAACCAAAACTAGTTGTTATTCAGATTGGTGATGATTTTGCTAGTAATAGTTATATAAAAGCGAAACAAAAATTTGCTTTAGAAACCGGTATTATATTTGAACATAAAAAATTAGATAGTGATTTAAGTGAAGAGGATATTATCAATATAATTACAGAATTAAATGTTAATAAATCAGTAGCCGGTATTATGGTTCAACTTCCACTTCCAAACAATTTAAATACTCATAAAATTATAAATTCAATAAATCCAATTAAAGATATAGATGGATTAACCAATGAAAATTTAGGAAAACTATTTAATTATTTAGATGGTTATTATCCTTGTACTCCACTTGGAATTATGGAATTACTGAAACGATACAATATTGAGTTAAAAGGAAAACATGCTGTTATTCTTGGAAGAAGTTCGTTAGTTAGTAAACCATTATCTCAGATGCTTTTAAAAGAAGATGTTACTGTTACGATTGTTCATTCACAAACAAAAAACTTAAGCGATGTTATAAAACTTGGAGATATTATAATTTCAGCGATCGGCAAACCTAAATTTATTACTAGAGAAATGATTAAGAATGATGCTATTATTATTGATGTTGGTATTAATTATTTTGAAGATAAATTATGTGGAGACGTAGATTTTGATAATGTAAAAGAAATTGCTTCTTATATTACACCTGTTCCTGGAGGTGTTGGACCTATGACTGTAGCAATGTTATTTCAAAATATAATAAAAAGTTATTCAATAAAAGAATAACTTTCCTAAATTGTAATCTCAACCTTGGTATTGTAGTTGAGATTACAATTAAAAATCATTTGGATTACAAATGATTTCTTATTTGTTTTGGCACTAATTTTAATTGTTGCACAACCTCTGAATTTGATTTTGCTTGTTCAAAGTTACTATTTATTTCTTCAAGTGCTTCTCTGCGTTCTTCTGGGTCTGAAAAAGAACTATTAACTATATTATGATGTTCTTCAATTGTACTTGGATATAATACACAATTATAATATTTTTCCTCACTTAATATTGCCATTGAAAATGCTTCTCTAAATGCTGCCATATCTGGATAATATGTTTTTATGAATATGTCTAACATATATGGTTTTTCTGATAAATATAAACATAAATTTGCAAATGCTTGTTTATCTTCAACACAACTATAAAGTGATGCCAAACTTTCAGTATAAATACTATTTGTTTTATATGCTAAATATTGTTCTTGTAATTCATCAAGATGCGGTTGTCCCCAATTATGTGCTGATTTTTTATTTAAAAATGCCAAAGTAAACGGAGTTAAAAACGAAATTTCTTCTCTACTTATTTTTTGAGCTATAAGACCATCTTCCCTAAGCTCTTTACTGCTTTCTATTCTTCTTCTGATAATTGGAGAATAGATATCATTTGGAGTTGAATAGCTATAAGAAAATTCTATTTCCTCATCAAAACAAGGAAATTCACTTTTTTTCAATATAATTGGATTTTTCATAAGTTCTTTAATTTTATTAAAAATCACAATCTTATCTTTTGTTAAAAAACTAACATTATATTGTCTAATAATATTAGGATTTTTTTCATCTAACAAAAACATTAATTTTCCCCCTTTACGAATATTTAGTATGTTACACCATTTCCATGTAAATTGCAACAATTTTGCCTAAATTTCTATATCAAAATCATCAAGTAAATTCCAAATTAAGAAAAATTAATGGAATTAAGTCATACACCATTCTAATTTATTTCTTTGTCAACAATCTGAAAGTTATTCAATGAAGGGATAACTTTTTTTCTTTAATAATTAAAATATTTTATTATATTTCATATGGGAAGTAATTCCACCGTCAATTAGAATATCTGTTCCATTAATAAATGATGCTTCTTCAGTACATAAATATTGCAATAGTTTTGTAATTTCAATTGGTTTAGCCATACGTGGAATTGGTGTATTTTTGACAAAAGTTTCAATCACACTAGTGTCACTAGCATCTGTAGAAGACATTGGAGTTTCAACTGCTCCTGGTGATATCGTAATGATTCTAGTATTTTTTTTAGCGAATTTTCCTACTTCTTTTTCTACTAACATAATCATTCCCTTTTTGGCAAAGGCATAAGCATTCGTTCCTTTTCCTTGTGTAAAAAATTTCATCTTTTTTAAGAATTTTTCATTTAATGGATCAAGTAATGTTTTATTATATAACTTACTGTCTGGAACTAAATGTCCCGTCATTGAAGCAATTAATAATAAAATACTATTGTCACAGATTTCATAAAAAGAATCCATTAAATATTTTGTTCCAATTAAATTCACTTGATAAATTAAATCTGTATTTGGATTGGATTCTGGTAATCCAGCCATGTGGATAAGGGTTTTAAATTTCCCTAATGATTTTGTGAATTCAACTAAGTTGTTAACACTATTTTTATCAGAAACATCACATACACAAATTTCACTATTAATATCTTTCTTATCTAATTCCTTTTTTAATGTTTCTAATTTTTCTTGATTTAAATCTGAAATAATTAAAATTCCATCATGTTTGAAATTATGAGCATAATCAGAACCCATACCGCCTGTTGCTCCTGTTAATACATATATATCTTTCATTTTATAATTCTCCTATCATTTTCATTTTAGGTTTTTATTTGTTTTTTGGCAATAAAAAACAAGAAATAATGAATTTCTTGTCAGACAATTTGACAAAAAAATAGATTTCTTGTCATTTTTACTTTAATCTCTGTTTCTAGCTATTAGTTTTAATAAATTTAGGAATAGATTAATGAAATCTAAATATAATTCTAGAGCGCCATAAATTGCAAGATTTTCTTCAGGAAATCCTTGTTCTTCCAATGCAATAATTTTTTTAATATCGTATGCAGTAAATCCAATAAAAATAATAAGTGATATAATTGTAATAATCAAATCAAATGATGAATTTTGCATAAAAATATTTAAAAATAAGCATAGAATAACTGCCAGTAGTCCCATTCCAAGATATGATCCCATTTTTGATAGATTCATTTTGGTGAAATATCCAAATAAAGCAAATATTCCAAAAACCGCGGCGGCAATCAAGAATACAAACATAATTGTTCCTAGATTAAATGCTGCAAATATAAAACCAAAAGTTATACCCGTTACAAATGAGTATATTAAGAACCATGTTTGTGCTGATGTAGCACTCATTTTTGTAATTCTAGATGCTAGATAAAAAACGATTCCTATTTGCAGTAAAGCAAATATAATATAGAAGTCATTTGCAATTGATAACATATTAGAATTTGTTGAAATAAAATACCCAGTTCCAAATGTTATAAGTAATCCTATAAACATCCACATGAACACTTTTGGTAACACTTTACTTTTTTCCATATTATCCCTCCTTATAATTAATATTATAACACAAATGAAAAAATACTTTAATTATAATTTATCTATGATAAAATGATAATAGCAATTAGAATTCTATAAAATAAAAAAAGATGAATACACACGCTAATGTTAGTCATCTCATTACCAAAACTTAATCTTGTTCGGTAAACTACATTTTAACAATCATAACCAATTATAGCTACTAGAAGAAATTATTATTGTAAAAATTAGGTTTAATGGAAGATTTATGTAGGCATATATTGACACTTACTAGTAAGAAGAGTTAATATAAAATAATAATGATGGGAGGTGTGAAGTAGAGTTGAAAAAATATGTTATTTTGGGATTATTAATATCATTATTATTCATTACAGGATGTGATAATAATAATGATAACGAAAATACAAATAATTCTAACAATGAAACTAAAAATGGGTCGTTAAGTTGTGTAAAAAATGGGTTAAATGAAGATGGACAAAGTGAAACTAGTACAATGGAAATAACTTATAAAGACAATAAAGTTACAAAAGTAGCAGAAACAAATCTTATGGAAACTGATTCTGAGCTAGTAGATATGACGGTTGGTTTTGCACAATTATTTGCAATTACATTAAACGAAATTAATGGTTTTGAGATTAATTATTCT
>Ga0153944_1000608_pt1 | contig 15411 bp, 14 predicted proteins | sample TSNJ028MetaG_FD_104703 | JGI IMG/M metagenome (GOLD analysis project Ga0153944, IMG submission 104703) | Attine ant fungus gardens microbial communities from New Jersey, USA - TSNJ028 MetaG | ecosystem: Host-associated > Fungi > Mycelium > Unclassified | place: USA: New Jersey, Wharton State... | reverse complement strand
GGATCTTTGCCCAGATTGACGCCTACATGCAAAACGGGATTGTCATCGAGCTGCCCACCCTCACCGACCGGTTGGGGATTATGCTGACCCATATTCATCGCCTTTGTCAGATCAAGGGGGAACGGGTAGGTATGAAGGAGGCCCGGAAGCATTGCTCTTGGTATATAAAAGGATTGAAGGGGGCCGCCGCGTTTCGCCGGGAGGTCGCCGGCATCGCTGAACTAAAGGATTTGGACTTTATTGTGGATGCAGTAATCACTAAGGCCGCTATAGGCTAAGCCATTTATAAAGGGGCAGGTTTAGCGGTGCTAAACCTGCCCCTTTATAAATGGAAGATCCCCTATATGGCGTAACGGCCAGATCACTGTTGAATACAAGCCCTCAGCACCTCAGGGCAGCCGCCAATATTTTAATTTGCATAGTAAAAAATCCCATTCCAGCTATGGCCATCCGGTTGTTGATACGATATAATTAATATAATATACTGCGCATCCAAAATGCTTTAGCGGCAAGCCGGGCAAGACAATAAGCTGTGACAAGTAAAGGAGAATGATGGTGAACAAGCTTCATGTGAAGGCTGTGGCGTGCATTGAGATCGGCTCCAATGGTACGCGGATGCATATCTCCCAGTGGGATGGAAACAGCATTGTATCTCTGGACCGGTTGGAGCGGACTACCCATATGGGGCAAGAAGTATTTGCCACAGGATATATCAGTTTTGAGACAATCCGAGAGCTCTCGGGAATTTTGGAGGGATTTTGCGCGGTGGCCCGGGAATACCAGGTCACCCGCATCTATACAGTCGCCACCACCGCCCTGCGGGAGGCCGTCAACAAAGCCTACGTCCTGGACCATATCGCCATTCAAAACGGCCTGGAGGTGCAGGTGCTGGAGGACTCCCAGGCCAACGTTTTTTTATTTTCCGCCATGGAAGAGAGGCGCGGAAACTCTAAGGGCACGGAGCTAATGGTTTTTGGCGGCACGGGTACCATTGATTTTGCCTTGCGCCAAAACGGAAAAACCCTGTTTACCCACAGTATGCACACCGGCCTGATTAAAATCAATCAGATGCTGCGGGAGGCCTCGGAGTTTTCCTCACACACCGACCTTGTGGCCAGGGAATATATTCAAACCTTCTTTGCCCGTTCCAACCGCATGGAGGACCTGCTTCAGGCAGGCAGCATCGTTTTCGGCCTTGGAGACATGCGCCCTTTATTGACCATCTTCGAGATCAGTGCGGAGGGCGGAGAACTTGACCGTGAAACTATATTGGAAACCTATGAAACGTACCATCATCTTTCACTGGAGCAGATCGCCGCCCGTCACCGCTTGAATATGGAGCAGAGTGGAACCGTCTTTGCCGCCCTCTCTCTCTTGGCAGTCCTCTTGGAATCTTCGGCGGTTAAGCGGGTACGGTTTGTTCAGGTAAATCTGGTGGACGCTATGCTAAGCCTCTACCTGCGGCCGGACGCGCGCCGGGAATATAACCGCGAGCTGCGTGAAAGCATCCGGACATCGGCTGTGGACCTGTCCCGCCGGTACCGCTGCGACCTCCGCCACGCGTCCCAGGTAAGCGCTCACGCCCTTACCTTATATGATAAGCTGCGGAAGCTGCATGGGTTGTCCAAGCGGCAGAGCCTTCTGCTGGAAACCGCCTGCATTTTGCATGAGTGCGGCCAGTATACGAATACCAGCGATACGCAGGAGGCATCCTTTGATTTGGTGAAGGATGCCCAAATCTATGGGCTGGGGTCCGGCGAAACCCTGCTGGCCGCCAATATTATTTCTCCCCAAAATCTATTGGGGTTGTCCCAGCGCAGGAGCCGCCAGCAGTTGTTGCAGGACGAGGATATGATGTTCGCCGCCAAGATGCACGCCATTTTGCATCTGGCGGACGCCTTGGATTTTTCACACAAACAAAAGGCGGTTATTACGGGTGTGGAGCAAAAAAGTGAGACCATGACTCTGGAGATTTCGGTCCGGATTCAGGAGGCTTTTACCCTGGAGCAGTTGATGTTTCGCCAAGGCGCCGAATTGTTTCAGGAGATTTTTGGGCTTACGCCCGTACTCAACATCGAAAGTATTTATCATACTAATCTTTAAATAAAGTGTAAATAAAATTTCTTAAAACCGTACGGACCAGGCCGCAACAGAAATTTTATTTATTGCGGATTTAAACAAAGATTAGTATCAGATGGGAGGGGGTCAGTAATATGCGTTTTATTCACCGGGAATTGAGCTGGCTGGACTTTAATTCCCGCGTCTTAGCCGAGGCTAGAAAAGAGGAAAACCTTCCTCTGGACCGACTCAATTTTTTGGCTATAACGGCTTCCAACCTGGATGAGTTCTTTATGGTGCGGGTAGCGGACCTGCATGACAGGCGCAAGGATGGAAATGGGCCCGACGACACCGGGATGACAGCCTATGAGCAACTGGAAAAGGTATTGGAGCGGGCCCGCTCCTTTCAGGCTGAACAAAATTTATGCCTGATAGAGATTTTGAAAAAACTGGAAAAAGAAAGGGTTTCTTTCCTTTCCATAGACCGGCTTTCAGCGGAGCAAAAGGCCTATGCCAAGACCTTGTTTGAGGATGAGATCCTCCCCGTGGTCACTCCTTTGGCGGTGGACCCGTCCCGTCCGTTCCCTTTTCTGCTCAATAAATCCTTAAATATCGGCGTACGGCTGCGGAACGGGGAGGGGGAGAGCGTTTTCGCCGTGGTGCAGGTGCCTTCCATCCTGCCTAGGTTTATTCCTATACCGACGGGCTCCCAAACGTCCACCGGGGCTTTTTTACCCTTAGAGGACCTGATCGCCCACTACCTGCCTTCGGTCTGCGATCTCTATCCCATTGAGGCCTGGGGATTATTCCGCATCACCCGCAGCGCCGACATTGACGCTGACGATGACGCGGATGACCTGATGGAGGAAATGAAGCGCACCATCAAAAAGCGCAAACGGGGCAAGCCCATCCGGCTTGAGTTGAGCCAAGGCTTTGACGCGGAATTGAGCAGGTTTCTGATAGAGATGCTGCGGGTAAACAGGCGGTATATCTTTGAATTAGATGGATTGATGGACCTAGCTTCCCTCGGTAGAATTGCCTCCAAGAAGGAGTACCGTCATCTGCGGCGGGAGCCTATGGCACCGGTACCGTCCGCGGAGCTTTCGGCCTACGACGATATCTTTGCCGCCATACGGGATCGGGACCGGATGGTTCACCACCCCTACCACAGCTTTGATCATGTAGTGGACTTTATACAGGCCGCGGCAGAGGATCCGCTTGTACTGGCCATTAAACAGACCCTTTACCGTGTCAGCGGCCGCAGCCAGGTTATAGCGGCGCTGGAGCAGGCGGCGGAGATGGGCAAGCAGGTAACGGTTCTGGTGGAGCTAAAGGCCCGGTTTGATGAAGAAAACAATATCCAGTGGGCCAACCGCTTGGAACGGGCGGGATGCCATGTCATCTATGGGCTCACCGGGCTGAAAACCCACTGTAAAGTCACCCTGGTGGTCCGCCGGGAGCCTACCGGAATCCGCCGGTACCTCCACCTCTCCACCGGCAATTACAACGACGTTACCGCCCGGCTTTATACCGACATCGGCATGTTTACCTGCCGGCCCGCCTTCGGCGCCGACGCGTCGGCCCTCTTTAATCATCTCACCGGCTTCTCCAACCCACCGGAGTACAATAAGTTGATTGTCGCTCCGGAGGCGATGCTCAGGTTTTTTTTAGAGAAAATAGACCAGGAAATTCGTAACGCGAAACAAAAGCTGCCTTGCGGCATCTCCATCAAGGTCAACTCCCTCCTGGACGGAGCCATCGTGCGCAAGCTCTATGAAGCCTCCCAGGAAGGGGTGCCTATCCACCTGCTGGTGCGCGGGATTTGCAGCCTCCTGCCCGGGAAGGAATACAGCGCCGCCATCCGGGTGAGAAGTATTGTGGGGGAGCTGCTGGAGCACTCCAGAATCTTTGTTTTTCAAAACGGCGGGAACCCGCTGGTATATATGGGGAGCGCCGATTTGATGCCCCGGAACCTTTACCGCAGGGTGGAGGTCATGTTCCCGGTGGAGGATGAACGGTTAAAGCAACAGCTTTTGGATACCCTAGAGTTGATGTGGCGCGACAATACAAACGCATGGGAGATAGACAGCGACGGCGTTTACCGCCAGGTGCCCAGAAGGGGTAGGCCCCTCAGCTCCCAGAGGGAGCTTCACCGGCTGGCTGAAGAGGAGTATCAACGCGCGCAGGAGCAAAGCACATCCCCAAGTAAATAGCTGCGCAAATTGAGCGCGTAACGGTTTCTTTATTTTTCTAAAGCTGCTCCGGGTTCACTCCTGCGGCTGATGAGGATAGGCATAAAAAGCGCGTGATCCACAAAAGTTTCCACGCTATACGGCAATAAATGAAGGAGGACGCAAAAGTGATGAAGGTAGGCTTATTGACCAGTGGTGGCGACTGCCAGGGTTTAAACGCCGCTCTGCGCGGCGTAGCTAAGACCCTATACAACCGGGTGCCGGAGGTGGAGCTGTATGGCATACAGGACGGCTATTTGGGATTGATTGAAGGGCTGTGGCGGAAGATGGAGCCTCATGAGTTTTCCGGAATCCTGCGCCGGGGCGGCACGATTTTGGGCACCTCCCGCCAGCCCTTTAAACGGATGCAGGATGAGATTGAGGAGGGCACCAACAAGCTTTCCAAAATGCTGGAAAATTATAAAAAAAGCGGCTTTGACGCCTTGGTGGTGCTGGGGGGCAACGGCACGCAAAAGAGCGCTAATCTGCTCAGCCAGCACGGAGTCAATATAGTGTCCATGCCCAAGACCATAGACAACGACGTCTACGGCACCGATATGACCTTTGGCTTTGACAGCGCCGTGGAAAAGGCCACATCGGTCATCGATTCTATCCACACCACCGCCGCCTCCCATGGCCGCGTTTTTGTCATTGAGCTAATGGGGCATAAGGTGGGATGGGTAGCCCTCTACGCCGGCGTCGCCGGGGGGGCGGATGTGATCCTGCTGCCGGAAATTCCCTATCAAATGGATGAAGTGCTAAAGGTGATCCACAAACGGAATGAGACCGGCAAAAACTTTTCCATCATTGCCATTGCCGAGGGCGCCCTCTCCGTCCAGGAGGCCGCCATGAGCAAGAAGGACCGGAAAACCCTTCCACAGACAGCGGGGGCCCGTCTGGAACAGATTCTGCGTGAGCGGTTGGATCAGGATGTGCGGGCCGTGGTGCCGGGGCATTTCCAGAGAGGCGGCGACCCCACCCCCACCGACAGGGTGCTCTGTTCCCGGCTGGGCGCCAGGGCCGGCGAATTGGTGGCCACAGGGCAATTTGGCTATATGGTGGCTCTCCGTGGAAACAGCATCCGGCCGGTGCCGCTGAAAGAGGTGGCGGGAAAATTGAAGCTGGTGCCGGAGGATTGTGAAATGCTCCACCAGGCGCAACTATTGGGCATCTCTCTGGGCGTGCCTATAAAGTAATGATAAGAAAAAAGCTGTTGCCCGGGCATCAAAAGCGCCTGGGCAACAGCCTCTTTGTAAGTTGATGTTTGAATTTTCCATTTTATATGATATAATGTTTTTTAGGATTGCAAAAAAGTGATCTGTTGGCAAAAGGTTTTTATACCAATCTCGTGTATAAGATTTGTTTATGACTTCATTGTGTGGGGGAGATGTGTTGTAATGAGGAAATATCTGGTACTTGCATTTATTTGCACCATACTTTTTAGTTTCACCGCTTGCCAAGATAATCCGGCACAGGGAGAAGCATCGTCGGAAGATACGCTCCAATCCAACAGTGAAGCTCTTACAGAATCGTCCAGTGATATAGGTGAAATTGAAGTTGGAGAGGAATCCAGCCAGCCATCTTCTCAATCTGATTTCGTGAAAAAAGAACTGTTAATAATCTCTGAATCGAAAAGTATGGTTGGTTATGCCAGCGCTCTAATCAATATATCGGTTCCCCAAGATTGGAGATGGGATGATGGGGAGACAACAAGTTTAAAAGCATTTTACGATCAAGATGAGAACTATTTATTATCAGTTGCACTTAACTATCGGAATGAAGGTTCTTTTAAAATAGATGGAGGCGACATTATTTCAGAAAACCTGTTTGAAATTGAAGGGAACTCTGTTATTCTAAGACAGTTTCCTGCTCATTCATACAGTTCCGGTTACGTATATGGCTTTGTTATAGATCAATACGAATTTAGACTGATCTTTCCTTGTGAGGCATACGGTGGAGATTATAATGAGAAATTACAAGATTTTTTTACCGATATTGTGAAAACCTTTCAGTTTATTGAAGCAAGGTAGACCTTGCCAAATAAGGCCGGAAGCTTATAATGGCTTCCGGCCTTATTTGTTAGAAGTATTTGTACATAGATAGCGGTCTGTCAGGATACCGGAAACCGTACCAATTTTTTTCCCTACAGCAATCTTATTATTAGCCGCTGTCGTCGATAACGGAATATGGTTCTCCATGTGTAAAAACAGTACCTTTACAGAACCGGTATCAACGGTCACCGTCCCATATGCGGAACTTGAATAAACCAACGTGCCGGACACAGGGGAGTATACCGATGTACCCGCTTCTTGGGCTTAAATCCACGCTTATCTGGATTTGGGCAGTGCCCAAACAGCGGCCTCAATGCAGCCGTCCACCACCTTTTCCACATCGGAGGTCACCTCCAGCCCTGCCAGCGAAATAAACTCATACACCAATTCCACGGCGGCATCCTTGCGCTCATCCGCCTCAATCTGGCTGGCTTTGTAAAGCTGCTCCGCGGCGTTTACAGCCTGTTTGGCGTACTCAATGATCCTTCCTCCTAAAGCGAAAGCGGGGTTGGCCGTGAGGCCATAGAGTCCCTCCACAGCGGTCTCTGCCGTCCGCAACACCGCAGCTGTCCCACTGAGGAATCCGGGGACATTCACCCCCCTCTTCGCCAGCCAGGGGAGTACCAAGGAGACGCCCCCAAAGACCGCCAACACAATACCGATAATCAATACAACGTTTTCCATATACCTGCTCCTTTACTTAATAATGGCGCTATAGCCTTTCGCCCTAAGCTCCTCTGCCAGCCTTTCCGCATTGTTCTTTACGGAGAATGCCCCTATCTGAACCCTGTGAAGATCGGTGGAACTGATAAACGCGCTATAGCCTTTTGATTTTAGCTCAGACATTAATTTCTCCGCATTGGATTTCAATGAAAAAGCCCCTACCTGTACGCGGTACAGGGTGGAACCATCATCTGTCTCAGCGGAGCCACTGCCGTTGTCCGGGCCGCTGTCTTGGCCGCTGTAATAGGATTGGACCTGTTTAAGAAAGCCGGACCAGCGGGGCAAAATGTAGAGAGGACAGTTTTTAGCAGCTCCCTGTACAACACTGTCCGCCCCATACATCCAGTAGTTGTGGGTGTAGATATCCTTTGCCGGATCGAAGCCATATGTCTGGCAGAGCCAGGCGGCCAGTATAGCCGTAATTTCCTCAGCCTTGCTGTCGCCGCCAATGCATTCAATGGCGATGGTATCCAGATTTCCTCCGGTTTTGTCGCCCCGGTGGTCTGTCCTCCGGTTCTGGCCGTCGGCGGCATGCCATCCCTGCTCCCCAAAATCAAGGTTTTGCCAGATGGCCCCTGTCTTATCCACATAGCAGTGGACCACCACGCCCCCCATATTACAGTTGGGCCAGGTGGCCCGGGTGTACTGTTCAGCCTCCGTAGTGCCGGAAGGCACCGCAATATTCCCGGTATTGTGGATCGTAATAGCCTTGGGGCCATTGCCATTATTTAGCTTGGCGCAAGGCTTTATAGGCTGTCCCTGATGGACATAGGGGGCCACGTATTTAGTGGCCCTCGCGCTGTCAGGGATGATCTTTTCACGGATGGCCAGGGTTTTATTGCCGATGGTCACGGTTTTGATTTTGTCGGGCGTAAGAATTGCCATAGCATACCTCATTTACAGATATTTTGTGATTGTAGCGCTTACCTTTGGGCCGCATCTTTGCCATGCTCCCGCTTCAGGTGATCATTTACCCTTTGGTGGGCGCTTTTCGCCAATTCATGGGCCCGGACCGCGGTACCGGATATCTGGGCCAACTGGTTGGTCTGCTCATCGATCCGGCCTTCCAGCCGGGCCACATCCGCGTTTAGACGGCCTTCGATCCGGGCCACGCTTTCCTTGATGTACCGCAAATCAGTGGCAAAAGCTCCAGCCTCTTTGCCGGCGCTGTGGCTGGCGGATTGCCGCCCAAGGAAAAATGTTCCGATAGCTAGCGCCACGCTGATGATTGTGGCTATGGTAGGGATATCCATTTGTTTATCTCCTTTATTGCTTGGTAAAGAACGAATACGCCTGTTCTTCTCTACAGCGCCCTCCCCCGTCCGCCACAACCGTTGCTATGGGGGATGTATATCCGGTTAGGGGATTGTAGGATGCCCCTTATCAGGCAAAGGGGCGCTTGACAGGCATATACATTGATGATACTCTAAACATACGATCATTATTGAGGGGTGATAAAATGAGAAAACTGTTATTGACTTCCGCTGGGTTTGAAAATGAGCACATACTGTCTTCGTTTCTGGCGCTTGTGGATAAGGCGCCTCAGGATATCCGAACGGCGTTTGTTCCCACAGCCGCCATTGATCAAGAGGCCAAAGCTGTGCTGCCCAAATGCTGGTTTGACCTGTTTAAAGCGGGCATCGCCTGGAGCAATATCACCATCTATGACCTGGATAGGCCGTCCAGCCCGGAAATACTGGACAACTGCGACGCCGTATATGTTTGCGGCGGGGACACCCGCCATTTGTTAAGCCGGATCAATCAAACAACGTTTGATAAGGCCCTGAACAAATTTTTGAACGGTGGCGGCGTTTATGTGGGTGTCAGCGCCGGCAGCGTCGCGGCGGCCTCCAATCTGGAGGGCAACCTGGAATGGTTCCCTTATGAGCTGAGGGTTCACTGCCAGTACGGGACGCCGTTAGGGGACCTGCACCTACCTCCTGGGGATACTGTACGCCTGACCAATGACCAGGCAGTATTGATTGTTGGCGAGAGACGCCAGATTATCGGCAAGGCGTAGCAAATATATGTTCTTCTAGCGAAGATATTTTTTCATCTCCCCAATCTCATATTCCAGATTCCGGCGCGCCGATTTTAGCCATACAATGCGGGTTTCCCGATCCACTTCCCCGCCGCCGCATTTCAGTTCTCCACAGGCCAAGGCGGCAATCCGCTTGTCGATGGATGCTATTCCCTCCCAATGCTGGTTGATGAGGCCGGGGATATCCAATTCTTTAAACAATGTAGACCCTCCTTCTCATATAAAAAACCACCGCCTGGGATACCGGCGGTGGATTGCGGGACAACTTCCCCTACTATATATTCTAATCGATCATGCACGACTAATCAGTATTACCGGGTATCAACCTGAGCTCTTGCAGCGCTTTTTTATAGAGGCTTCCCTTGACATGGGAATAGGAATACCCCATTTTATCCGCTACCTGCTGCCAGTCGTAGCCGTGAAGGTGACGCAGAATCAACAGAGCATGTAGTGAAGGCTCCTCAACCTGGTCTATCTTTTCCCGAATATGTCTTCTCAGCCGCTTTAAGCGGTCCAAATCCTTCCCGATCTCCGTCTCTAAATCCAGATACTCGGCCATGGCTTTGGAAAAGCTGTCTGAGCCCGAGGGCCGGACTCCACCGGCAGACAAAGCCCATTCTGAATTTATTCGAACCAATCTGCCGCGAAACTGCTCCAAATCCTCTATTTTCGCATCTATTTCAATCTGCAATGCCTTGGCTTGTTGCCCTAAAGCCAATAATGGGTCGATTCGGACCACCTCCAATAATAAAGCGCGTATTTCCAGCCTTAGAAAAAAGAGAACACTCTGACGGTTATGCATTCCTCAGGGCCCGCTTCTTTGACTCTTCTTTTCCACATCATTGCTCGGGTCCCCTTAATGGCGGCCAGAAGACCGTATCATAACCCGCTCTAAATGTATGTTCGTGATACAACTTTATTATACATATGTTCTTTGCAAAAGTCAAGAAACCGCCGAACCTTTTGGGCAACTTGATACAGCTTAGCACTGAAAAAGCCGCCTGATGCTTACGCTTTTCCCACATATATTTTTATTCGGCCATAAATAAAGTAAACCGCGGCGGTGATCAATAACAGGAGACTGATCCATTGAGAGGTGGAGAGGCTGCGCAGAAAGCCCCGGTTCACATCGCCCCGGAAAAATTCTAAAATGAAACGAACCGGCGCGTACAATGCCAGGTAGAGGCAAAGGATCCTCGCTATCGGCCGGTCTGTGGCGGTATACATCCAGAGCGCCACAAAGATGCCGGTTAATGCCACAGCTTCAATGAGCTGTACCGGCAGCAAATGCACATGGTTGGGCGCGCTGAGGGAATGCTTAAAGGCGATGCCCAAAGGCGGATCCATAGCAATGCCGTAACAGCAGCCCGCCATAAAACAACCCACCCGGCCAAAGGCGTGCACTAAAGGGAGCACCGGAACCACCAGCTTCATGGCGCTGGAAAAGGAAATTTTCATATAGCGGCAATAGAGGTAAACGCCGCCTGCCAGACCAAAAAGCCCTCCATAAAAGACAAAACCGGAGGCAAAGTATTTTTGGAGGATTTGGGGTGTGGAATATTGTTTTAAATCCTCTCCGATGTTTCCAATCTGCGTCAGCAAAAACAGGAGTTTCGCGCCCAGCAGCCCGCCCAAGGCTCCATAGGCCGCAATGTAAATCACATCAGAGCGAGGGACGCTGATGTAAGGGCGCTGCGCCCGGGTGGAGGCCAAGCCTGCACCGGCTGCAACCCCCAAAAGACCCATAATGGCATACATAGAAATTTCTCTGCCCAAAACGGTAATATAAGGCCACATTAACAATACTCCTTTTATCATGGATGCTATCCTAAAAACGCATAAAAACCAGTTATCCGCGTAACATTGGCCGGCAATTGAGAGCGGTCCTTTTTGAAATGAAATATTCAAAGCGGCACTTTCCCTAAAAAATCAGCAGCATGAGCTAAAAAGAAAAGGCTTGATACGTTCTCAAGCCTTTTCTTTTTGTCTACATTAGGCTAAAAGACCTATCGCACCGGCGCAGAGCGCACAGGCAATAAAGGAAATGCCGTTAAATACAACCCCTAAAATAGAAAGAACCAGGCCGCCGGTATTGAGTCCGCCTGAAAAGCCCTGCTTTTTGGCGCTGGACGAAAGCGCAATGCCCACAATGCCCAGAATCAATCCGATGATAGCGGGATAAAATGCGGCTCCAAAAAAGCTAATCACTAAGCTGATGATGCCCAGCACAAGCGATGCGGCAGCTGCATTTTGGTTGTTTGGGTTCTCCATTAATTGTCTCCTCCTCATTATGTAAGTAATCAAAAGACACCTCATAAATTATACTGTGCTGCTAATGGAGAGTCAATAAAAATAGTTAAATATATTTGACCATATGGCTATATGCACAGGCATCCCCAAATAATCAATAGGGAGCCATAGAGGGGGGACGTTCCCAAAGACTAGCCGCCACATGGCATTCCTTCTCTTTTCTCAGGCTGCTTTGATGTATAGTAAATTCTAAGTATTACAACCATTCGTTGCAAATTATGGAAAATACGGCTGGCCAGTCTCTGCCATTCCAGTAAAAATGGAAACAGAACCATAAATAGTAAAAAGAATTGTAATTTTATATTTATAAATATTGCTGTTATCATACATGGTAACTTAAATGATAATATATGGAATGATTCTATGGAAAGTGCATAAATATTAGTTACAAACCAGTAACAAAGAATGACAATTCGCCTATTGTCAAATAAATACAGGCCCGATATAATAACAACGTCAACAGCGGCCACCGCTGTGGCAAACCACCAAATCAAAAACTATGTAGGAGGAAAACACACATGAAGAAAGTTCTCGGACTTATCTTAGTCGCGGTTCTGGTAATCAGCATGGGCACCATGGTCTTTGCGGCCACCGACGGCAACTCCAATCTGGTCATGCTGCCGGAGACACCGGACTACGGCACCCCCTTCCCCAATAACGGCACCGGCCTGCTGGGCCAAGAGTACACTGTATTTTACGCTCCCGGTTCCGGTAGTGAAATCACTGCGTTTGTCAATGACAACACTGAATCCATCGATGTTAAATTCAATTATATTCCCCAAGGCGTAGGCGGCGTAAACCTGATCTCTTACTTCATCCGTTACATGAACGCTGAGGGCGACAAACCCGCCGGCTATGAAGTTACTTTCACAACCCACAGCAACCCCACCGTTACCGTCTTTGAAAACGTAACCGCTACTGTTACCATTGTGAAAGTGAAGAGCGGCGTTACTTACCGTTTCACCCAGACCCTAACCCTCCGCGAGCTGATTAACGCCCGCCATGAATCTGATTCCGTGGTTAAGGCCGCTGACGGCACATGGTACATTACCGCTACCAATCCTGTCATTGGCGAGTCCGCCTTTACAAAGGCGCTCAACGCTAAACTATCCATCAACTACGACGGATACAGCATCATCTTTAATAAAGTCACCAATCAATCCAACGCTCTGTATCTGGCCGCTACACGCACGACGAAACAGGCCAATGCCGCTAAAGCCAATGAGCCTATTGTGAGCCTGACCTTTGAGCCCCTCAAGATTCAGGACGATGTAACCATCAAAATCGGCTTTAGCGCGGACCAGCTGAACTATCAGGGCACCACCGTTTGGGTATATGATCTGGACAGCAGCGGAAAAGCTACCGGTAAAGGCTATCAGGCAACTCTGGCCTCCGACGGCACCGTTATGGTTGAGGTTCCCGCCAACACAGCTCTAAACTCCTTGGGCGTATTTGCTTCCAAGCAGGACACCTCCTCCACCTCTTCCTCTGACACCTCCTCCAAAACCGATGGCGGAAGCCAATCCACCACCAAAGAGAACCCCAATACCGGCTTGACTGACACTGTGGCCATCGCCTCTGTCTTTGCAATGGTTTCTCTCGCTGCCGCCGGTTTTGTAGCGGTTCGCAAAGCTGGTAAATAAGAACATCGGTCACTATTCATTTTTAATCTCCTCTTAACAGGTAAAGGCCCGGAGTAAAGCTCCGGGCCTTTACGTCTGCTTTCCCGCCTCTTTAAAGCAGTTTTAGAAAAGGGGGGCGTCTGGCAGTATACTAATTTGACTCTATCCTTTTATTTATTTCTGCCTGATTCTTATTAAAACTGTTCAACATGCTTTAATTTGAATATTCCTGCCCATATTAAAGATGAGGTTGACGCATGGAATGGGACCCATATTCCTACTTTATTCTTGCAAAACCCCACCATCTGTTATACAATCATATCAGCTATAAGGGATTTTAACCGCATCAATCAATACTATCGGTCTGACATCCGTTATATGGCAGCAGGAACGCTAGTGAATACAAGGAGGCATTTTTGTCCAATGGAGTTTATGACATCTCAAACCCAGCAGGAATATGAGGATTTCGTCAGCTGTCATCCCCAGGCAGTTTTTATGCAAAGCGCAAAGTGGCCCCGCGTAAAAAGTAATTGGGGACATGAAGCGATCATTTCCCGCAATACCGAAGGCAAGATTGTTGGAACCATGCTGGTATTGATTCAAAAAATGCCCCTCTTTGGCACCCACTTTTTATACTCTCCCAGGGGACCGGTCTGTGACATCCGGGACCGGAAGGTGATTGAGGACCTAACCGGCGGGGTTCGGGTACTCGCAAAAAAATATAATGCCCATTGTTTTAAATGTGACCCTGATGTCTTTGCCAGCGATACCGAATTTGAAAATATGATGAAGGATATTGGATACAAGCTTTTTCGGGGGGGCTTAAACTTTGACAGCATCCAGCCCAGATATAATTACCGCCTGTATCTGGGAGGGCGTTCCAAGGACGAGCTCTTCGCAAACCTCACCCAAAAGACCCGCTACAATGTCCGGGTAGCCATGAAAAAGGGCGTGGAGATTAAGGTGGTCGGGCTGGAGTATCTGGATGAGTTTGCCCGGCTGATGAATACCACCGGCGAACGGGATAAGTTTAGTATCCGGCCAAAATCTTATTTTAAGCAATTTTTGGAGGGCCTAGGCGACCACGCCCGGATGTATATGGGTTTTTATAATGGGCAGGCCGTTTGCGGCGCCATCGCTACCCAATACGCGGGCAAAACCCATTATGTTTATGGGGCGTCGGACAATGTCTACCGCAATGTAATGCCCAATTACCTGATGCAGTGGGAGATGATCAGCTGGGCCCAGGAAAACGGCTGTGACATCTATGACTTTCTAGGCGTTTCCGGCGATCTGGATGAAAGCAATCCCTTTTATGGCCTCTACCGCTTTAAGCGGGGGTTTAACGGCGATCTGGTGGAGCTGACAGGAGAATTCTATATCCCCTTTAAACCCCTGATCTACAACTCCATCGAGGCCGCAAAGGACCTGCGGGTCAAGATGATCCATCTAAAGCGTAAGCTGAGCTAGGAGGGGTTTCCTTTGAAAAACCGCCCCCTGCTCTCTGCTCTGGAGTCCATTATCCGCGGCAATAAAGCCCGCTTTCATGTCCCCGGCCACAAGGGGGCTGGGGCGGGCTTTGCCCATCCCCGCTATTCGCTTCCTTTATATGACCTCACTGAAATTCCCGGCGCCGACAGCCTTTATCAGGCCTCCGGCCCCATCCGGGCGCTGGAAGAAAATATCTCCGCCCTCTATGGCTCCGCAGGCAGCCTCATCAGCTGCTGCGGCGCCACTTTAGCCATTCAAGCCATGCTGGCCTTGGCGGCCAGGGAGGGGGAAAAGGTGATTATGGCCCGGGGCGTGCACGCTTCAGCGGTGGGCGCCGCCGCGCTGATCGGCTTTGACCCCGTATGGATATACCCCCGTCAGGATGCCGGGGAAGGCCTGCCGGGCCGGATTGCTCCGGACACAGTTGAGAACGCCTTGGAGGAGCACCCTGACGCTGTGGCGGTTTATGTCACCTCCCCCGATTACTTTGGCGTTCTCCATGATATTCCGGCTCTGGCGGCGGTTTGCCAAAAACATGACGTTCCCCTATTGGTGGACAATGCCCACGGCGCGCACCTGCCCTTTGTGGGCAATGGGCTTCACCCTATTGCCGGAGGGGCCGCCCTATGCGCGGATTCCGTTCACAAAACACTGCCTGCCTTTACCGGCGCTGCCCTTCTTCATATTGGGAGGGCGCGTTATTTGCAGGACGCCAAGACCGCTATGTCCCTGTTTGGCTCCACCAGTCCCAGTTATTTGATCATGGCCTCTATAGACGGATGTATGGGGTATATGGAGGACCGGGGGCGCCGCGACTACCTCCGGCTGGCCCAATGGGTCTGCCGGTTCCGGAAAAGGCTTTTAGAAATGGGGTTTATCCTTCC
>Ga0153944_1000607_pt1 | contig 15422 bp, 18 predicted proteins | sample TSNJ028MetaG_FD_104703 | JGI IMG/M metagenome (GOLD analysis project Ga0153944, IMG submission 104703) | Attine ant fungus gardens microbial communities from New Jersey, USA - TSNJ028 MetaG | ecosystem: Host-associated > Fungi > Mycelium > Unclassified | place: USA: New Jersey, Wharton State... | reverse complement strand
TCAAAAATATTTTTTGTTAAATTGACGACAGTTTAGAGTATCAATCAAATATAATGCTTAACATTTTTAGTGGAATAATTAAGCATAAAAATACTGTAACATAAATATTATACATTTACATTACAGTATTAACTTTTCTTAACCTGATGTCATTGAACCTATCCCTCTAGTGACGTCAACAACAAAAAATTCAGTCCCAGTGGTTAAAGTACCCCTTTATCACCCTTTCTATTTTTCTGTTATAAAGTTTTATTTAATGTTCTCTCTACTAGTATTGAATACTATGCGTATTACTTGAACTATTTGTTCCGGTACAAGGTGTTATTCGGATATCAGACCCTAGGGAAACTACAGGGCGAAATTTTTCTATATAGAGGTGCTCCAAGCCACCATTGTAACTACGCGATGTGAAAAGGCCACTCCCGAGTATCCTATCGCTCGCTAAGTACAGACTAAAGTAAAAATAATCATTTGAGGAAATTCCCGCAAAACGAGTCGCTATCCAGTAATAATTGCCTACGCCATTATTTAATACAGATGATACATCTCCATAGTTTGAATTATTTATTGTCATACTATAAAATGTTTGTGTCACTGTTAATCCATTTGCATCTGCTTGGCTATATGTCTCTATAGTTGGTGTTTGCAGACCTAATGATGTTTTTGCAGATACTTCTATTCCATCTGTTTTTACTGTTGTTGTGTTTATTCCTGATCCATTTTCTTGTGCATATAAATTTGGGTAATATCTATTACTACTACTTGTATATGTTTTTGTATATCCATATTGTACACCACTACTTATAAATTCATCTCTTGTAGCTTTTCCTGTGTCTGTCAAATTTTCTTCAAAATCTTCTATTGTTATACTTCTTGCCTTTATATTCCTTCTACTATATAACTTATCACATAAGTCATTTAATATATATACTCCATTGTTATACCCTAATGCACCTTTTAAATATACGCTTGATGCTGTTGGATTTCCTACTAAATCTACTGTTCCATCTTCATGTATTCTTAATATCCTCCAACTTAAACTTTCTTGTGTTATGGCTTGGTCAGCAGAATAACCTGAATAGATTGCTTCTAAAAAATAGTCATTTGCTACATCTGGTGTATAATTTACATAGTCTCCTACCTTCAACCCTTCTCTTAATATATCTCCATCTCCGTTTCCAGTTGTTCCATCAGCAAAACCTTCATTATATATTTCTACTTTTGGTATTTCATAGTCTTTTCCATCTGGTTTAAAATTCTCTCCATTTACTGTTCCATGTTTTTCTAATATTTCATTAAATTCTACTTCTGTTAGTTTTCCAGTCAGCCCACTTGTTAATTTGTCTATTTGCTTTGCATAGATATTATCTCTGACTGTCTCTATGATACTTGCTTTTTCATATTCATGTGTCCCTTTTTGTGTTCTTTGTATTAATCCATTTTCCCCTAATATCAAATTAATACTCACTGCTGCTAATATAATTAACACGATAATTGTTATTACTAGTGAAATTAGTGTAATACCTTTCTCACTTCCCTTCTTTTGTTTTTTAATTTCCCTTTTGTTCATTTTTTCTTTTCCCCCTTTAATTCTCTTTTGTTTTTGACTTTTAATTTTTTTATCTTCTTACTTGTTTATGTTTTTCTTTAAATAATATGAACATTTACTACTCATTTATTCTTTATGTTACTTTTAAAATTTTTATACAAATATATTATATTTTAACTTAATTTATTTAACAATAGTTTTTCATACTTTTTTTATATTTCTTTTGATTTTGTTCTTTAAGTTATTAGAAATGCAATTTTTATAACTCAAAAAAGAATCCAACTTTTGGATTCTCTTTTTGTTTTTTAATCTTATTCAGCTGTTTCATCTTTTACTGTTTCTACAGTTTCTTCTTTTACTGTATCAACAACTTCTTCTACAACTGGATTTTCAGTTTCAATTGCTGGAGCTTCTTCTGGAGCTAAAGCTTCTTCTACAACCTCTTCAATTACATCTTCTTTTACTGTAATTTCTTTGTTTTCAATTCTTGCTCCTAAATTTTCTCTAGTTTTAGCAGATTTTCCTAATCTATCTCTTAAATAGTATAATTTAGCTCTTCTAGCTTTACCTACTCTAACTACTTCTACTTTTTCTACCATTGGAGAATGAATTAAAAATGTTTTTTCAACACCAACACCATATGCTACTCTTCTTACAGTAAATGTTGCATTTAATCCTCCGCCTTGTTTTTTAATTATTATTCCTTCGAATACTTGGATTCTTTCTCTGTTTCCTTCTTTAATTCTTTGGTGTACTTTTATTGTATCACCAACATGAAGGTCAGGAATCTTATTTTTCAATTGTTCATGTTCTATTGATTTTATAATATCCATCGATATTCTCCTTTCATTTATTCTTTTATTAAATCTGGTCTTTTTTTCTTTGTTATTTCTAGCATTTTATCTTTTCTCCATTTGTGAATATTTTCATGATGACCTGATAGTAAAATTTCTGGAACTTTTCTTCCTAAAAATTCTTCCGGTCTTGTATATTGAGGATATTCTAATAGATTATTTGAGAAAGATTCTTCTTCGGTTGATTCTCTTGATAAAACTCCTTCTACATATCTACTAACAGAATCAATCAATACCATACTTGGTAACTCTCCTCCAGTTAGTACATAATCTCCTATTGATATTTCCTCATCTACAATCTCATCTATTACTCTTTGGTCAATCCCTTCATAATGTCCACAAATCAATATAAGATGTTCTTGTTTTGATAATTGAGTCACTTTTTTCTGGTTTAATGTTTTTCCTTGTGGTGTTAAATATATAACTTTTGCATTTTCCGTCTTTACAAACGTATATGCATCATATACTACATCTGGCTTCATAACCATTCCTGCACCACCACCATATGGAGTATCATCTACTTTTTTGTGTTTATCTTTTGAAAAGTCTCTAATATTAATTATATTAATATCTATATAACCTTTTTGTTTTGCTCTTTCTAATATACTTTGTTCAAGTGGTTTGAACATTTCTGGAAAGAGTGTAAGCACAGAAAATTTCATTTTCCCTCCTATATTAAACCATCTATTAAGTGAACAGTTATCTTTTCATTTTCTAAATCTATCTCTTTTAGAACTTCTGGCATACTTGGTAATAATATTTGTTTTCCTAAATCATTTTTCACTACATACACATCATTCGAACCTGTAGAAAAAATATCATCTACTTTTCCTAAATGTTCTCCTTCATCTGTATATACATCTAATCCTAATAAATCTGCAATAAAATATGTATCTTTTGGAAGTTTTTTTGCATTTTTTCTATCTATTTTTAAATATAATCCTTTATATTTTTCAGCATTTGTTAAATCATCAATGCCTTTTATTTTTAATAGAACCATATTTTTTTGATAGCTAACTTCTTCTATCTCTACTTCTTGCATTTCATCTTTGTTACATATATATACTTTATTTAATTCTTCAAACCTTGTGATTTCATCTGTAAAAGGTTTTACTTTTAAAAATCCTTTTATACCAAATGTATTCACTATTTGTCCTACTTCAAAATATTTTTGCATATATACCTCTTAATCTAAAAATTCTACTATTACTTTTTTACGTTCTTTTCCTGCTACAGATTTCATAACTGTGCGAATAGATTTAGCGACTCTTCCTTGTTTTCCAATTACTTTTCCCATATCAGATTCAGCTACTCTTACTTCAAAAGCAATAGTCTTTTCATCTGACTTTTCTGTTATAGAAACTTTAGTTTCATCATCTACAAGGTTTTTTATTATTGTTTCTAGAATTTCTTTCATTCTAAAACCTCCTATTGTTGTGTTTGTTTATATTTAACTTACAACAAATAATAATTATTTAGCTTTGCTTACTCTTTCTATTAAAGATTTAACTGAGTCTGTTGGTCTTGCACCATTTTGTATCCATTTAGCTAATTTTTCTTCATCAACAGTTATTTTTGATGGTTCTACCATTGGATTATATGTTCCTATTTGTTCAATTATTTTTCCATCTCTTGGTGATCTAGAATCTGCAACAACTATATGATAGAATGGAGCTTTTTTAGCGCCTACTCTTTTTAATCTGATTTTTACCATTTAAAATTCACCTCCTAAAACTAAAATACTTTATATATTTTCAAAAGTACGGAAGTAATATTTTCTAAAACTCCTATTGTCGCTAAGAAAATTTAACTTTCGCATGTTTATCTTGTATGAAGCTTTCCTCCTTACAGTCGAAAATTCCTACAATATAAAAATAATAACTATTTCATTAGATTTTTTAAATCTTGTTCACTCATGTTGTTCATAAGGTTTTTCATACCTTTTCCACTTTGCATTTTTTTCATCATTTTTTGTGTCATTTCAAAAGTTTTCATAAATTGATTTATTTGTTGAACTGTAGTTCCACTTCCTTTTGAAATTCTTATACGTCTACTTGCATTTAATAACCTAGGATTTTTCTTTTCTTCCTTTGTCATAGAACATATAATAGCTTCTATTCTAACAAATTCTTTATCATCTACTTTTAAATCTTTTATATTCCCCATACCAGGTACCATATTAAGTATTGAAGAAAAAGAACCCATTTTTTTTACTTGTCTTAGTTGAGCTAAATAATCATCTAAATCAAAATCTTTCTTCTTTAATTGTTTTTCTAATTTTAAAGCTTCTTCTTCATCAAATGCTTCTTCTGCTTTTTCTATAATAGAAAGTACATCTCCCATACCTAATATTCTAGATGCCATTCTTTCTGGATGAAATACTTCTATATCACTTAATTTTTCACCTGTAGCTGCAAATTTAATAGGTCTTCCAGTTACTTTTTTTACAGATAACGCAGCACCACCTCTTGTATCACCATCTAATTTTGTAAGTACTACACCATCTATTCCTAATGTTTGATTAAATGATTCTGCTACATTTACAGCATCTTGACCAGTCATAGAATCTACTACTAATAGAATTTCATGTGGCTTTACTCCTGATTTTACGTTTTTCAGCTCATTCATTAGCTCTTCATCTATATGTAATCTACCTGCTGTATCTAATATTACAACATCATTTAATTTACTTATAGCTACACTCATTGCTTGTTTTGCAATATGTACTACATCTTTTGAGCTTTCATTTGCAAATACTGGTATATTAAGCTGTGCTCCTACTACTTGTAATTGTTTTATAGCTGCTGGTCTGTATATATCACAAGCTACTAGTAAAGGTTTTTTTCCTTCTTTTCTTAAAATATTAGCAAGTTTTCCTGCAGTTGTCGTCTTTCCTGAACCTTGAAGACCAACTAACATAATTACTGTTGGTGGATTTGGAGTGAAATTAATTCTACTTTCTTGCCCACCTAATAATTCTACTAATTCATCTTTTACTATCTTTATTACTTGTTGTCCAGGAGTCAAAGATTTTAGTACATCTTGCCCTAAAGCTTTCTCTTGTACTGAATTTATAAATTCCTTAACTATTTTAAAGTTTACATCTGCTTCTAATAATGCTAATTTTACTTCTCTTAACATATCTTTTAAATCAGATTCTGTTATTCTTGCTTTTCCTCTAAGCTTTCTTGTAATATCTTGAAGTTTTGAAGATAAACCTTCAAAAGCCATTTGATTTCCTCCCTTTAGTTTTAAATTTTAAAACATATTAGGATAAACTTTTTAAGCTAAACAACTTAATTCTTTTCTAACATGATTTAATATTTTTTCAATCTTTTTGTCAGATGAATCTTCTTCGATTTTACTTAGTTCATCTAATATTCCTTGTAAAACTTTTTCTTGTTCTATTGTTTTTTCCATAAACATAAGCTTCTCTTCTAATTCGAAAAGTTTATTCTCCCCTTTCTTTATTATGTCTCTGACAGCCTGCCTTGTTATGTTATTATTTTCTGCTATCTCTGAAAGTGATAAATCATTGTTATAGTAGTCATTCAAAACATTGAATTGTTTTTCTGTAAGTACTTTGCCATATATTTCACATAGCATACTTACTTTAACCTTCTTTTCCATACCAACTCATTCCTTTCATAAGTTATTTGCTGTTCTTCTTTTGTAATGCTAATATACTTTACACTATTTTCTATTATTTGTCAAGCAGTTTGCCTTTATTTTTTCAAAAAAATTGCCAAAAAGTGACTGTCACTTTTTGGCAACTTTTTAAAATTTTCTAGTCATTGCATTTTTTGGTCCCCACATACATGGTTTTGAACATTTGAATTTTGGAAATGTACATCTAGCACCTTTTGAGTAAGAAAGTAATTCTTCATATATTCTTGGCTTAGATTCTTTTGTGTTTTCTAAATATTTTTTCATTGTTTCATATGTTTGAACAGCTATTTCTAGTTGAGCTTCTCCACATAAACGTTCTTGACATTTTAAAATGAAATCTTCATATGTTCCTCTTTCTGTTACTTTAACAAGCATACCTTGAGGATAGTATTCTACTAAGGAAGATATATCTTTTAGCCACTCTTTCTCTAAATTTGTATCTTTTATAATTGGTGGAACATAAAATTGTGGTTTATCAAGTAAATCTATCTCATATCTTATAGTTCTATGCCTTTGTGCTTGTCCTAGTTGTGAGAATGTTGCCAAGTATGTAGTACAATAACTTTCTCCCCATTCTTCATATCTTTCTTTTTTTGAAAATAAAGATATTGTTCTTCCTTTAGTAGATGTGTTAATTCCTTCTTGTTTATAATTTCCACACATATTACCAAATTCTTTAAATATATCTTTTAATTTCTTATTAAAGTCTGTATCTGGCTCATTAGTGCAGAAATCTTCCATCCAATGTAGTATATAACTAAACTGTCTTAAATCTATAGTATGCCCCATTGTAGTCGCTGGTGTAAATACAGATATTAAATACCTAGCATTTTCTTGTGCTTTTTTTCTTATCGCTGTAGTTCTTGCTTTTTGTAATTTTTGTAGTTCTTCTTCCTCTTTTCCTTTTTCATTTGCTTGAGGATATTCTTTTTCTATAACTTCAATATATTTCTCTATCCATTTTTCATATAATTCTTCTTCTGCCTTTGATGGTTTCATTTTTGTATATCTAGCTGATTTTTCAGAAGTATCATATACATTTTCATTATTTAATACCATAGCTAAAATCTTTGGAATTTCTTCAAAAGCAAAATTGTATTTAACATGTCCAAATACACTATGATGACCTGACTTCATTGTGCCATTTGCTCTTTTTAAAGCTTTTTCTTTTGGTTCATTTATAAGTGTATCTACATCATCTGGCATATAACACATTCCTGCTTCTGTTCCAGAAAAAAGAATCGCTTCTTCTATTGGTAATTCATACCCTTTTTTAGTTGACCCTAACACTCTTATTTTCATCTTTATCTCTCTCCTTCTATTTTAGCAATCTATTTTAATTTGTTGTCATTATATTATAGTATTTTTATTTTATCAATCTTTTTTCGATTAAAAATCCCATTTAGGAACATATTCTTCTTCATGTTCACCTAACTCTTGTATATAGCCATTTTCAAAATTAAGTGTTGCCATATATCTTTCTATTTCTTTATATTCTTTTCTTGTTAGTTTTCTATTTATTAAATTATCTTCTTTTGCTTTATATGTAGGGAAATATTGTGCCATAACACTTATATATACATCTTCTGGTAAATCATCTTTTATCCATTTTAATATTTTTTTAGAATTCATAATATGATTTGGCAATACTAGATGTCTTATAATGACCCCTTTTTGAATTATTCCATCATCATTAAATTTTGGTATTCCTACCTGACTCATCATTTCTTTAATTGATTGACTTGCATATTCAAAATAATTATCTGCATTTGAATATTTCTTTGATATATCATTAAAGTAATATTTAAAATCAGGAAGATATACATCTATATATCCTTTTAACTCTTTTATCGTCTCTACCCTTTCATATCCATTTGTATTGTATATAACTGGTATATGAAGTCCTTTAGATTTCGCTATCTTTATTGCCTCTATAATGTGATATATATACATAGTTGGAGTAACCAAATTAATATTATTTACTCCATCTTCTTGTTGCTTTACAAATATATCTGCTAATTCTTGTATTGATATTTCTCTTCCTTTTCCTAAACTACTAATTTCGTAATTCTGGCAAAACTTACATTGCAAATTACAATTAGAAAAGAATATCGTCCCAGAGCCATTTACTCCGCTAATACATGGTTCTTCATAATCATGTATTGATATTAATGCTATCTTTATTTTATCATCACATCTACATTTTCCTCTTTTTCCTTCTAATCTATTGACTTTACATTTATATGGACATAGTTCACATTTTTCTAATTTATTTAACATACTTCTATCTTATCTTCCTTTACTTTCTGATTGTAAAAATTTGAACAAATATGAACGTCCCCATTTGTTCACTTCTCAATTTCCTTTTTCTAGAAAATTGACCCTTTATTCAATTGACATTTTATCATATTTATATATATAATGAAACAAGTTTTTAAGGAGGATTTAAAAAAATGGCATTTTTTGAGCATGATTTTTATATCAGAATGCGTGATGTTGATGTAAATAATGAAATAAGTAATAAATCAATTTTAGGTTTCTTTGAAGATATTGGAGGACTTCATTCAGATAAAATAGGACTTGGAATGAATAATATTTTTGAGACTCGCTTATCTTGGGTTTTATTACATTGGAAAGTAAAAGTTTTTAAAAGAGCTACTTATGGCAATACTATTAAAATTAAAACTTGGGCTAGATATTCAAAGAAATTCTATTGTTATAGAGATTTTGAAATGTATAGTGAATCTGGAGAATTATTAGTTATTGCCACTTCAAAATGGGCTTTAATTAATATAGATTCTGGACTTGCTAAACTAGAGGATGAATTAATTAATAGATATACTCCTGAATCAAAATCAGTATTTGATGAATTAGAGGTTTCAAAAATAAGAGAACCTTCTGAATATATTTCTACAAATAACTATACTGTTTTAAGAAGTAATATTGATATAAATAAACATATGCATAATTTATATTATTTAGATGTTGCTTATGAGGCATTACCTACTGATATATATGAAAATACAAAATTTGATAATATTGAAATCATGTATAAATCAAGTGCCTTACTAGGAGATAATCTAAAATGTTTATATTCTAAAATTGATGATGAACATTTTGTTAGTATTAAAAGTGAAGATGAGTCTGTATTACATGCTATCATTAAATTAAGTTAATTTCATCTACCAAAATTATTTATAATTTTGGATTAGAATATAATTTCCTATTACATAAAAGAGCCATAATTAAATTTTAATCATGGCTCTTTCTTCTTCTTCTCTTATTATTTGCATTATCTCTGAATATTGCTCTGTCTTTGGATCCAAATAATCATCATAATAACAAATTGTATTTTCTAACATTGAATATTTTTTTAATTCTAACTTCTCTCTATCTCCCGTTACTGCTCTATACCCTGGTAATGTGTATAATAGATTCATTATAAAAGTTTTCTTATTTTTAGTATCTGGAATTAGTCTTTTTTTACCTAATCTCCTCTCATGATCTGCTGGAGCACCCTTTTTGGATAAGCGTTCTTGATGTATAGATTTTATTTGTAATTCAAACATATATTCAGGTTTATCTTTATATCTAAACTTGACATGTTCTGCACTATATCCATTTGCTTTTTCTCTATGCACATATCCATTTTCCAATAATTCTAAATTTAATTTATCTAATAATTGTTTATTATTTATTAAATTATCTGTCCATATTTTTGCTACTCTCTTTCTAGCCATTTCATTATATTTTTTGTAATCTTCTCTTACTGTTGATGATTTTCTATTTTGCAATATCTCATTTAATTTTTCATCTTCAATTCCTACAACATCATCCACTGCTCCAACTGTTAGACATATTGCCATAACATCTTTTAATTTAAGATATTCTACTGGATTATTTATTAGTCCTATCTCTCCTTTTTCGATTTCTTCTCGTACTTTAATTTCTAATTCTAGCATTTCCTCCATAGAAATACTATTTATTATTTTTTTTAATCTAATTATCTCTTCATCAGTTATTTGTTTTTCTATATATAACTTATATAATCTCTTGATTTCTAATATTTTTATTTTTGTAAAAATGCTTTTTATAGATTTTTCTCTTCCTCTAGGTACTCCCATTCTTACACCTTTATCATTATATTCATCATAAAATATAGCTGATAATTGTAAAAGAGTTTGGTCGACTCTATCTATATATTCTTCATTATGTTTTAATCCTAGATGACGGTTAACAGACTCTATCATTGGGTTGCTAACTGCATATTGTTCTTTTAGTCTATTCTTCATGTTTTTATCACACTCCTTTTTCATCTAAATATTATACCATATTTTATATCATTTGTATAGAAGAAACATGTAATTTATAACCATAAAATAATGACATTTTGTGTGTTTTTTCATTTTCAAACTACATTTATTCACCTTTTCAATTTTTGTTCATAATATGTAGTATATAATTTTATAAGGAGGAAAAAAATATGTATAACAATGTATACAAACAATCATGTTGTCAAGCAAATTATGATACAGATATAATAGAAACAGCTTGTAATGATTATGGAACTATGGCTGAATATTATACTCCAAATAATGCAGAAGCTTGTGAATGTGGATTCGAACAAGAAGAAGAATCTATATTCCCTATGAATCCATTACTTGGTCAAAGTTATGTTCCTATTCAAAGAATGAATAAAACATTTACACCTTCTGTTGGGCTTAAAATGGGAACTATATTCCCTGAGTTAGTTAGCCCTTATTCACCATGTCAATCTATTGAAGAAAATGCTTTCATTGAAGCTATGAATACTATTGGAGAGGGGTGTAATACATGATAAAAAGAGAAAATAGAAATTGTGGTTGTTGCAGCAACTCAAATAATATGAATTGTTTTAATTCTAATATGAATATGATGAATAATAACTCGAATATGAACACAAATATGAATATGGTAATGAATAATTTGGATTTTGAAATGCCTTTAACTGCTAGTTTTGGAGGAAAAACAGCTAATAGTTGTATGCCTTCAGAATTACCTGAAATTCCAACTTACTCTTTTGAGTTTACTAATATGTCACCTACAGAATGTCCAGAAAGAGAAGTTAATAGAGGGGAAATGCTAAGAGAAATTCAAGCATTAAGATTTGCTATTGTAGATTTGGCAGAATATTTAGATACACATGTAAATGATGAAAGAGCAATTTGCCTTCATCGCGAATATTGTATAAAATTACGTGATTTAGAAGATAAATACCAAAAAGTTTATGGTCCTTTAACAATTTTCTTCCCATGTAATAAATGGAGATGGCTTGAAGAACCATGGCCTTGGGAAAGGGGGAATTTTTAATGTGGACTTATAATAAAGTATTACAATATCCTATAAATATAAAATGTCCAAATCCAAAACTTGCAAAAGTAATAATCTCACAATATGGTGGACCAGATGGAGAACTTGCTGCATCATTAAGATACTTATCACAAAGGTTTGGTATGCCTGATGAAAATGCAAAAGCTGTTCTAAATGATGTAGGTACAGAAGAACTTGCCCATTTAGAGATGGTAGGAACTATTGTTCATCAATTAACTAAAGGTGTATGTCCTGAAGAATTAAAAAGTGCAGGATTAGGTGCCTATTATACAGACCATGGCGTAGATGTTTACCCTATGTCTGCGGGTGGTAATCCATTTACAGCTGCATATATTGCTTGTAAAGGAGATCCTGTTGCTAACCTACAAGAAGATTTAGCTGCTGAGCAAAAAGCAAGAGCAACTTATGAAAAATTAATTGACTTATGCAAAGATGACCCAGATGTCATAGACCCACTTCGTTTCTTACGTCAAAGAGAAATTGTTCACTTCCAAAGATTTGGAGAAGCACTTCGTGGAGTTCAAGATAAATTATCTGAGAAAAAATGCTATATAGCTAATTGCAATCAGGAAATGTGTAATCCTAATAGTAATAATTGTTACTAATATTAAAAATAAATTTAAAGAACCCTATTTTTATAAAATGGGTTCTTTATTTTAATATATTATTTTCTTTTATTGTTATTTTGTTGTCCTCCAGGCATTCCTGTATTATTTGTAGTTATCCCTGTTGTAGTTGTTACTATGCTATTTACTGTAATTGCTGTTGATTGATTACCATTTTTGTAAATTGTATAACTACTTCCTTGTTTCAAATTTGGACTTGATATCATAACAACTGAATAACTTTTTACTGTCTCTGTGTTTACTATTTCATTTCCCGAACTATCTTTTAAAGAAATTCTATCTCCTGAACTTCCTGTTTCAGAAGCTACAATTGTATATTGTGTTGAACTAGTACTTGGAGTTTGTAACATTCCTGAACCTCCATATGCAATAAGGGTTCCTTCTGTTATTTCAAATGTGTTATCAAAATCTAATATTCCATTTCCTCCAGATGTTGGTCCTGCAACAATAACTGTTCCTCCACTCATATATATTGATCCATTGCTATCTAGTCCATCTCCATTTGCAGAGACATTTATTTCTCCACCACTTATCACTAATTTTCTATTGCTTGAACCTACATCACTAAAATTATTTTGTCCAGTTCTTCCATCAGTTGATGAACTATCATTCCCACCTGCTACATTTATACCATCATCACTAGCAACAACTGATATCTTTCCTCCCGAAATTTCGATATACGCACTCTCTATTCCTTCATAAGATTTAGTAATATTAATTGTACCACCTGTAATACTAATATTAGTATCTGCATGAATACCATCATCACCTGAAGAAAGATTCATATTTCCACCATTTATTATTATACTTCCATTTGAATGAATTGAATCATCTGTAGAATCTATTGTAATATCACCACTTTTAATTGTTATCTCTGTTCCTGCTTTTATACCTTTACTACTTTCTGTATCTGTACTACTAGAAGTTGTATTCCCACCCATCATGCCAAATCCATTTGAATCTGAATGTGTTTGTATTTCTCCTTCTGTTTTTATATCAATGGTTGATGTCTGTATATTTAATACCGTTTCAGCCTGAATACCATCATTTCCTGATGTAATCTTTATGTTTGAATCTTCTATAATAATATATCCTAATGATGCATCAGTTGTATTAGTTGATTTTATTCCATCTGATTCTGAATTTATTTGAATTGTAGCTCCATTTATTGCAACATAGTCTTTTCCTCTTATACCATCATCTTTTGCTGTAACAATAATATTAGCATTTATTATTTTCAAAGTATCTTTACTTGCTATTCCATCTAAATAATTAGATTCTACATTTAAAGTACCTTTTCCATTTATAACTAAATCTGATTTACTGAAAATAGCAGCATTTGGTTCTTCATCTTCTATACTTGTAAGTACTGTATAACTAGATGAGTCTTTAATATAAGTTGTTGTATCTTCTTCTAAAGTTATTGTTACTTTTCCTGCTTTTACGACATTAATTGGTGCAGTAGTTTTACTTGTAATACTTACATTTGATAATACTAGCTGTACTTCTGCATTATTAGCATTTACTATTATGTTTCCATCGCTAATAGAACCTGTTATATAATATGTTCCTGCTGATTTTATAGTAATTGTATTATTAGATACAATTACTCCCCCTCCATCTACAGTTGTACCTGCATCACTTAATTTAATATTAGATGTATATGTGTCATCCCAATCTCCACTAATTTCATCTTCTTCATATTCTACAATAATATTAGAACTTTGATTGTTTATTTCTACATTCTTATTTATACTTGCTATATATAAACATATAACAACTATAAGTATAACCACTATAACAACTATACTAATTATTATTCTTTTCTTTTTATTTAACATATCTCCTCCTTATTATAGCTCTAAGCATTCTAATTCTTTTCTTTCTAGCATAACTAATAAATTTCCATTTCTACATCTTATATCATCCATAAATTCTTTTGAACTAATATTTTGTTTCATTCTTACATAATATACTAATTCATACATACTACCCATATTAGTAGTCTTTACTTTTACCAATTCTGATTTATCTGTATATTTTTTTATTAAATCATCAAAAATTTCATTATAATCTAGATTTTCAGGAATAACTATTTTTAGTCTTTGCTCTGTATCATCTTTTTTATTAAATACTAATTTATTACTTATTATTATAACGACTGCAACTATTAATGCAATTGCTACTCCATATACTATATATCCCATTCCTAATGCAAGACCTATTGCCATTGCCCAAAACACGCTTATAATTTCTTTCGAATTTCCTGGCAAACTTCTAAATCTTATTAAACTAAATGCTCCTGCTACAGCAACTGAAGTTCCTAAATTACCATTAATTAGTAGTATTACTACTTGAACTAATACTGGCAATACAAATAGTGTTAATAAAAAATTATTTGTTGTTTTTGCTGTAAGTTTGTGTGTAACACTAATAACTGCTCCTAATAAAATAGCCACTCCCATACATATTAAAAGACTTTCCATTGACCATGTTCCTGCTTCCCCAATTATACTTTCTAACATTTCTTCTTTTTCCTCCTATATTTTATTTAATATTAATTTTGTATATGCATTACCATATTTTGAATATCCATTTGGAAAAATATTATTCTCTGCCAATAACTTTACAAAACCTATCGGCATTGCACCTAATGTCTTTACTTCCATAATATATTTATCCTCTTCAAATATGTTAAAACCATAACTACCTTTGTCTAAATCCAAATCATAATTTCTTGCTGTAATATTATTATCAAAAGTTATTCTAAAATTTTCATCATCTACTCCATATAAAGCTTCCCTATCATATGAAACATACATTTTAGGACTTAATTTAAAATATTCAATATAATAATCTAATTCTTTTTTTACTTGCATATCTTTTATTTCTATTTCCCTATCTTCTAAATAATCACATACGTCTTTTAGTTTCAGTTTTATTCTTCTTTTACTTACAACACTATCGTATTTTCTTTTAATCTCTAAATATACATTATCCTCTTTTTGAGGAATGTTATAACTTCTTACTCTAACTTTATCTTTATATATTGTTTTTTCTATAGAATGACTTATTAATTCATAATTATCTGTATCAAAATATATATTGCATATTTTACTTTTTCCATGTTTATCTTCTATCATTTTACTTTCAAGACATTTTCTTAAACACATATATTGTTCTTTATCTATAATATATTTTTTCCCCACTCTTCTAAATGCTTCTGCCATTCTTTTTCACCTCCATTTTTACTTAAGTAAGTATTGTTATTATATCCATCAATACTTAAGCAAAGCTTAAAATTTTTAATAAATTGCACTAGAATTTTTTTCCAATTTAAAGAACCCTATTTTT
>Ga0153944_1000605_pt1 | contig 15437 bp, 16 predicted proteins | sample TSNJ028MetaG_FD_104703 | JGI IMG/M metagenome (GOLD analysis project Ga0153944, IMG submission 104703) | Attine ant fungus gardens microbial communities from New Jersey, USA - TSNJ028 MetaG | ecosystem: Host-associated > Fungi > Mycelium > Unclassified | place: USA: New Jersey, Wharton State... | reverse complement strand
GTGGATCTGCAGATTATGGTTGGCTTTCTGGATGGTATCAATGAAAGCTTGAAAGAACCGAATCCGATTGAGGAGATGGATGAGAGCACTCCTGTGAATTTGGGCTTTGATAAGGAGCTGTTGTATAAGAATATGGTAGATGCTAAGGCAGACTGGCTGTATGAACTGCCGATGTGGGATAACATCTTTTCGGAAGAGCAGAGAAAAGAATTATATATGGAACAGAAGAAGTCCGGGACTATTGTAAAAGGGGAGAAGATTAATAGAAATGACCCTTGTCCATGCGGCAGCGGTAAGAAATATAAAAAGTGCTGTGGAAGATAATCGTTGCTGGTCACGGAGTGAACAGTAACAGATAATCTGTTGGTGTTTGGGCAAAATGCCAGTAAAAAACCTTGACAATGTGTCGAGGTTTTTATATAGTGTAAGTGTATTAGGAATGATAGTACACTTAATGCAAATGGGAAGAAAGGGGAAAATCATGATTGTTTTGGATTATCAGGATCGACGGCCGATATATGAACAGATTGCTGAAAAATTTCAGACATTGATTCTTAAGGGAGTGCTGGAAGAAAACGCACAGATGCCTTCGGTAAGGAAACTGGCAATGGAATTGGCGATTAATCCGAATACGATACAACGGGCATATATGCTGTTGGAGTCACAAGGTTATATTTACCCAATCAAAGGACGGGGTAATTTTGTGTCTCCCAGAAGGGCGTTTGTGGAGGAAGAGAAAAGACAATTTTTTGAAGAATTTGATTCACTGGTGCAGCACGGCGTGGATATTGGAGTGGCACAGTCAGAATTGTCGGATCATATAGGGAGAGTCTATGAGGAGGGGAAACGATGATTGAAGTATCAAAAGTACGTAAAGTATTCGATGATATTGAAGCAGTGCAGAATATAAGTGCTGCTATTCAGGAAGGTGCAGTGTTTGGCCTGGTGGGCACAAATGGTGCGGGAAAAAGCACATTTTTGAGAATGTTGGCCGGTGTGTTAAAACCGGATGAAGGAACCATTATTCTTGATGGTGAAGAAGTATTTGAAAATGGGAAAGCGAAGGAGAAGTTGTTTTTTATTCCCGATGAGCAGTATTTCTTTCCCAATGCATCTGCAAAAGATATGATGGATTACTATGCAATGGTTTACCGGGAGTTTGATAAAGATAAATTTAAAGAGTATATGGGAAAATTTAATCTTTCAATGGAAAGGAAGATTCATACATTTTCCAAAGGGATGAAACGGCAGGTATCGGTGTTGCTGGGTATTTGTGCAAATACGAAATATCTGTTCTGTGATGAAACATTTGACGGTCTGGATCCGGTGATGCGGCAGGCGGTAAAGAGTATCTTTGTAGCAGAAATGATGAATCGTGACTTTACGCCGGTTATTGCTTCTCACAATTTGCGGGAGCTGGAAGATATCTGTGACCATGTCGGTCTGCTTCATCAGGGCGGAGTGCTGTTTTCACGGGATTTGGAGGATATCAAGACTGGTGTACATAAGATTCAGTGTGTACTGCCGGATACGGCCGATGAAGAGCAGCTTATGAAGGAATTAGAAGTGCTGCAGTGCACAAGAAGCGGTTCGCTTCTGACGCTTACGGCAAGAGGTACAAAAATGGAAATTACCCAGCGGATTGAACAGCGGAATCCGATTTTCTGGGAGGTACTGCCTTTGACCCTGGAAGAGATATTTATTAGTGAGACGGAGGTAGCAGGATATGACATCAAAAATCTCGTTTTCTAAAATGACAATAACTGATATAAAGAGAAGAGTGTGGATATTTGCCATATTAGTATTAGTGCTGATTCTTCTCATGCCTGTAGCAACGATCATAAAAATTGATCGGGATATGGCAGATGTAGTTAAGGGGAGCCTGAAGATGACCAATCTGACCGCTGGTTTAATAAGCTGGGTTGGTTCAGGCAATGGCGGCATAACATTTGTTGTGCTGTGTTCGGCAATTGTGTGTGCTTTCTCTGGTTTTGGGTATTTGTATTCCCAAAAGAAAGTTGATGTTTTTCACAGCATTCCGGTAAAAAGAGAAAAGCTGTTCCTTATACAGTATGTTAGCGGTATTTTTTTATTTTTGATACCTTTTCTGGCTTGTAAAGTTTTAACGATCTTGGTTTGTACTGCGAAAGGTGTGATCACCGGAGAAGTGCTATATGCAGCCTTGCTGTCAGTTTGCTTTAATTTACTTTACTTTCTGATTTTTTATAATTTTGCAGTTTTAGCAATTATGCTGACAGGGAAAATGCTGGTTGGGATATTGGGAATGTTAGTTTTCTGGGCGTATTTCCCCCTTCTGTATGCCATTTTTCAGGGATATGCATATTGGTATTTTAATACCTATTACGGCAGCCCGTGGGGAGCAAAGTTGATAGACTGGATGCTATATCTGTCACCGGTAACGCTCTATTATGGAACGCAGACCGGCGGCAGTCTTTTGGGGATGAGTATAGATATGCCGACAGCACAGCTAAGGCTGATAACCTTGATTGTTTTGATCATAGTAGTAGTGTTGACCTTTGTGCTGCTGATGTGGCTGTATCGTAAAAGAAACTCCGAAGCAGCAGGTAATTCGATGGCTTTTGCTAAATCAAAACCGGTGATTAAAGTATTCCTGGTGGCTGTAGTTACCTTGGGAAGTGGTATTTGCTTCGGTGCCCTGGTAAATGAACAGTCAGAAGTATGGCTGGTATTCGGATTACTATTAGGCTTAGTAGTTGCACAATGCTTTATCGAAGTTATCTATGCCTATGATATCAGAAAAGTATTTTCTCATAAAAAAACATTAGGGATTGCGGCCGGGTGTGTAGTGCTGATTACTTTATTCTACCGGTTTGACCTGTTAAGATATGACAGTTACGAACCAAATCACGAGGATATAGAATCAGTGGCAATTTCCATAGACAGCTTAGATTCTTCAATTAGTTATTATTATATGGAAGATGAATACTCTTACGACTATTATGACCGTGACAAGTATCGCTTTGAGCATATGAATCTGCAAAATGTACCGGAGATATACGAAATTATCCAACAGGGAATTGAAAATGGCAAAAACAATATTACGTATGAAAATCTATCCGATAAAGAAGCTGCTGATTTATCAGAGATGGCCGTATGCTATAAGTTAAAAAATGGAAAAACAATTTATCGTAATTACTATGTATACATGCAAGAAATTTCATCGCAATTACATGCTTTATATAATCAGGAAGAGTTTAAAAAGGGACAGTATCCAATGGTGAACATGAAAGCGGATAATTTTGACAATATAGAAGTAGGTGACATCAATGATTACTATTCGATAAAAGGTTCTGACGAAGATAATAGAAGACTGATTGAAGCCTATCAGGCAGACTTGATGAATCTTAGCTATCAGGATATGGAAGAGAATGTGCCATTTGGAAACATATCTTTCCGGATGAAATCATTGGAAGGTTTGGATTATCAGTATAGTATGAATTATCCGCTTTATAAAGTTTGTGAAAAAACCTTACAGCAGTTAAAAGATATGGGATATGTAATTCATACCGAACTCAAGCAAAGTGATGTTATCAAAATTCAAGTTGAACCGGATACGTCAGAATATTGGGAAGACAGTGATAACAATCTGGGTAAGGATTATAGTGATCCGGATAAGATAAAAGAAATCATGGATGCCAGTGTTCTGGCGGAGGTGGATAACAATGGAGTTGATGTAGACTGTGATTGGATGATAATTATATACTACCGCAATCAATATGAAAATGAAAACAGCGCGCCTTATCAGTTCCGAGAGGGTAAAGTGCCGGAATTCATTATGCAGGATTTAGGTGATATAGCGGAAGATTAGAATTGTTGCAGTTGCTGAACTGTAACTGATAATATGTAAATTCAGACATTAGGCGTTGACAAATACGTTACTAATGATTTAAAATCATAATAATACGTTGAAGAGACGAGTAAGATGTGAATCTATCCAGAGAGAGATACGAAGGCTGAAAGTATCTTATAGTGAAGCAGCTGAAAACCAGCTCCGAGTGGCTTTAATCCAGCCCGGTGACTCCGTTATGGTCTGATGAAGCGGCACTGATATATCAGTGCAAATAGGGTGGAACCGCGATTTTACAGTCGTCCCTATCTATATTGCATAACTTGCATATAGGTAGAGGCGGCTTTTTGATTTTAGTACTAAGTCCCTGGATTGGTTCAAGTTCAGTACCCTCGCTTCGCCGGGGCAGAATCTGGGAGTCAAAAACGCCCTCTGAACTAGGTTTCACTTTATGTATAGAAATGTATAAGAATTAAAACAATAACATGATTAGGAGGAAGGAACATGAAAGTAACATTAAAAGATGGCTCGGTAAAAGAATATGACCGCCCTGTGTCGATTCATGAGATTGCCATAGATATCAGTGAAGGATTAGGAAGGGCAGCAACTGCGGCGGAGTTAAATGGTGAGGTTGTGGATTTGCGTACCGAGGTGGAAGCGGACTGTGAAGTGAATATTTTAACGGCTAATGACCCGGTCGGACTTGCGGCGCTTCGTCATACGGCATCCCATATTCTGGCGGAAGCTGTAAAGCGATTACATCCGGAGGCTAAGTTGGCGATTGGGCCTTCTATTGATACTGGATTTTATTATGATTTTGACTGTCGGTCATTTGCCAGAGAAGATTTGGATGAAATTGAGAAAGAGATGAAAAAAATCATTAAAGCAGGGGCGAAGATTGAGCGGTTTACCATGCCTCGCCAGGCAGCAATTGATTACATGAAAGAACATGAGGAACCATACAAGGCAGAGTTAATCGAAGATTTGCCGGAAGATGCGGTGATTTCATTCTACTCTCAGGGGGATTTTGTGGATTTGTGTGCCGGTCCTCATCTGATGAGCACAAAAGGAGTAAAGGCATTTAAACTGATTTCATCCTCCGGTGCTTACTGGCGTGGAAGTGAAAAGAATAAGATGCTGACTCGTATCTACGGAACGGCATACAGCAAAAAGGACGAACTAAAAACGCATCTGGAACGTTTGGAAGAAGCGAAAAAACGCGATCATAATAAGCTGGGCCGGGAGATGGAATTATTTACAACTGTGGATATCATCGGTCAGGGACTGCCGCTTTTGATGCCGAAAGGTGTTGTGATGATTAATGAGCTGCAGCGTTGGATTGAAGATCTGGAAGATAATGAATGGGGATATGTCAGAACGAAAACACCATTGATGGCAAAGAGCGATCTGTATAAGATTTCAGGACACTGGGATCATTACAAAGATGGTATGTTTGTGTTGGGAGATGAAGAAAAAGATAAGGAAGTTTTTGCGCTCCGTCCGATGACTTGTCCTTTCCAGTACTATGTATATAAAGCAACCCAGCACAGTTATCGGGAACTGCCGCTGCGCTATGGCGAGACATCCACTATGTTTCGAAATGAAGAATCGGGTGAAATGCATGGATTGACACGTGTACGTCAGTTTACCATTTCAGAGGGACATCTTATCATGCGTCCGGATCAGGTGGATGAAGAGTTTAAAAACTGTGTACATTTGGCTGTGCATTGCCTTCAGACATTGGGACTTGATAAAGATGTAACCTATCAATTGTCCAAATGGGATCCGGAAAATAAGGAAAAATATATTGGAGATGCATCCTATTGGGAAAGTACCCAGGGGAAAATGCGTGAACTTTTAACCGAATTGGATCTGCCATTTACCGAAGCGGATGGAGAGGCTGCCTTTTATGGACCGAAATTGGATATTCAGGCAAAGAATGTCTATGGCAAAGAAGATACGATGATAACCATTCAGCTTGATTTGGCTCTGGCTGAGCAGTTTGATATGTACTATATTGATGAAAATGCAGAAAAGAAGCGTCCGTTCATTATTCATCGTACCAGCATGGGATGTTATGAAAGAACGCTGGCATGGTTGATTGAAAAGTATGCCGGTTTATTCCCCACCTGGCTCTGTCCGGAGCAAGTGCGGGTGCTGCCGATATCTGAAAAGCATATGGAATATGCTGAAAAAGTGTTGGCAGACCTGAAGAAGAACAACATTCGTGCATCGGTGGATAATCGTTCGGAGAAGATTGGATATAAGATTCGTGAAGCACGTCTGCATAAGGTTCCTTACCTGTTGGTAGTGGGAGCGAAGGAAGAAGAGGAAGGGCTGGTTTCCGTCAGAAGCCGTTACTTAGGTGATGAGGGTCAGAAACCACTGCCTGAATTTATAGATGAAATCAGCCGTGAGATTCAAACTAAAGAAATTCGTAAGATTGAAGCAGAAAATTAATTGGATGAATATTTCAAAGGAAAGAACACATACTATCTCAAAAATCAAAGGAGATAGTAATCATGACGATTCTAAGTTGTTCAGCAACGACATGTGTTTATAATAAGGAAGAGCTGTGTTCTAAAGGAGACATCCGGGTTGGTGGTGAAAGAGCTCAGCATCCAAGCGAAACATGTTGTGAAAGCTTTATTGAGAGAAATGAAAACTCCATGTCCAACAGTACTGGTTCTGCCAGCGGAACCATTGATGTGGATTGTGATGCATGTGATTGTACTTTTAACAAAGAAGAAAAATGTTCAGCAAACGCAATCGAAATCGAAGGATCGGATGCATGTGATACCGAAGAAACAGAATGTTCAAGCTTCCGCAGTGAAAGCCAATGATGCATGCAATTCAAGAATACCTTGGCGTTCTTGCTGCGAGTGGCACTTAAGTTTGCCGGACATAATATATCTGGCCGCTCTGCAATCCGCCGGCTTTATCTTCGTTCAGGATAAAAAGCACCGCATTTGGGCAGGGTTCCCCAAGCGGTGCTTTTTATTAGTCTAATTCAGCAGTGAATACCAGCGATGTATCTAAAGATTCAGGTGCAAAATAAATCTTTACGTCTTTAATATCTTTATCAACGATAAAGGCAAGATATCCGGTACTGCTTTCACCTTTCCCCGCAGGCTCTGCTAATGTAAGTGTGGAAAGATAATATGGAGTACAAACGTTCTCATCCTGAAGTAACTTAAAGCTCATACTGTCAAAAAGCAATGCTTCTTCAGAGCTTATGTTATCATAGGTATATTCGATCACAGCTACTGACTCAGGAGCGGATGTATCTTCCTCATTCCGTTCTGTGGTGAAGCGAATATCGTTAATTCGTAAAGAACATAAATCAGTGCCTGCTTCAGAAGAGATCACGCAGGTTTCGCCGATAGGAACTGAGTCGATGCCACTCATATCCGGTACGGTATCATCCGGCATACCTTCGCCCTGGATATCTTCCAGAGGGGTTTGGATAATTTCTTCATCGGCATCGGAGAAGTCTGAAGTGTCCTTTGAGCCTTCCTCCTCTGGTGATTTGGTTTCTTCTGCGGGTGTTTCGGTTACGGCAGTATCCGTATTTTTCCCGGCAGAGTTGTTAGAAGACCGGCATCCAAATAGAAAGAACGCCGAAAAAGCAATTGTAAGCAATAGTATTTGACTGATATGTTTTCTTTTCATAATCTTATTTACCTCCCCGTAAATATTTTATATACTTCATTGTATCAAATCTGTGATATAAGCACAATGTAAGAAATGTGAAAAAAGTGTGATTGGGTATAACTGCACTAAAGTGTTTAATATGTTGGCTGCCCGGACGCCACTGTGGGAAGATAGGTGCTTTCCGCAAACCCGGGCAACGTACCTGATGAACTAATTGCTAACTACGACTAAAGCGCTCAGGAAAGCCTTCGCGCTTAAGTCTTCGTAAGCAATGGATTTCACCAGGTACTAAAACCGCCCTCAAACGTTTGCGTAAAGCACCTATCTTCCCACAGCGGCTGGGTTTTGGTAGTATATAAGTTTTGTGTGAATACTTCATTTGCATATATCAAATTGCATAGCGGAACTCTAACAAAAAACAAATAATTATAGCAATTAGTCTTGACAATAATAGGTATGAATGGTAAAGTAACAAGGTATGAAAACAAAGAAGGGTATCCACTCTCACCACAGCACAGGAAGTGACTATGGTTAATATTGAAAGTAATCAGTATAATGCTGTTATTTTGGATGTTATTAGTGGATAGTCTGTCTATCTACTTTTTTTTATGGAGGTGCACTACTATTAGCGATTTAATGATTAACGAGCAAATCAGAGACAGAGAAATCCGTCTGGTTGGTGAAAATGGAGAACAAATGGGTATTATGCCATCAAAAGAGGCATATAAAATGGCTCAGGATGCAGGTCTTGATTTAGTTAAGATTGCGCCTACAGCAAAGCCGCCTGTATGTAAAATTATTGATTATGGCAAATACAAATATGAATTGGCCAGAAAAGAAAAAGAGGCAAGAAAAAAGCAGAAAACAGTTGATGTAAAAGAAGTACGCTTATCTCCTAATATTGACACCAACGATTTGAACACTAAGACTAGTGCAGCGAGAAAGTTCATCTCCAAGGGCGATAAGGTAAAGGTTACACTTCGTTTCCGTGGCAGAGAAATGGCTCATATGCATAGCAGCAAGCATATCTTAATTGAGTTTGCTGAGAAGCTGTCTGATATTGCAACGGTGGAGAAAGCACCAAAGGTAGAAGGTAGAAGCATGACAATGTTTCTGACGGAAAAACGTTAAAAATGACAAACATATATTTAAGGAGGAGTACTTAACATGCCTAAAATTAAAACATGCAGAGCTGCTGCAAAGCGCTTCAAAAAAACAGGAACCGGAAAACTGGTTCGTAATAAAGCTTACAAAAGTCATATCTTAACCAAAAAATCTCAGAAAAGAAAAAGAAATCTGAGAAAATCGACTGTAACTGATGAGACAAACGTAAAAAACATGAAGAAAATCTTACCGTATTTATAAGATACGATAGTCGAAGGAGGAATGAAGAATGGCAAGAATTAAAGGCGGTTTAAACGCTAAGAAAAGACATAATAGAACATTAAAGCTGGCAAAGGGTTACAGAGGAGCCAGATCAAAACAATATAGAGTAGCAAAACAGTCTGTTATGAGAGCATTAGCAAGCTCATACTCAGGAAGAAAGCAGAAAAAACGTCAGTTCAGACAGCTTTGGATTGCACGTATTAATGCAGCAGCAAGAATAAACGGTTTATCATATAGCAAGTTTATGTATGGTTTGAAACTTGCAGAAATTGATTTGAACAGAAAAGTTTTAGCTGATATGGCTGTAAATGATGCAGAAGGATTTGCAACATTGGCAGAATTGGCAAAAACCAAAATTGCGTAATATTCCGGAGACGGAAATGAAAAAATAAGGTCGTTCCCAAGGTCGTGAAGAACTTGAGGGAGCGGCCTTATTGTTTGGGTTCTTATTTTCCGGAAAACGACAGAAGTATGATATCTGCAGGTTGTTAAAACAACTTGGTGTTCACTTATTCATTAATACAACAGCATTTAGTCTTTAAATAATGTTCTCGGCAGGAAGTTCTGCATATGCGCCAACATCGTGGCATCCGGCTGGATTAAAATCCGGTTTATCGTCTGATTCATTGAAATGATTACTGCATAAGGTGTATTTTGCGGATCCTGTGCGGAATAATCAAGGGTTTTCATATTATGATAGGAATCAAGACGATGAGACTTGGCCGGGGCAATAATCTCTGCTTCTTTTAAATTAAAAGAAATCACGGATTTACGTTTTGACCTATTATAAATAATATCGATATCCAAATCATGATTCAATAGCGTATATTCATATTCTACATGGAATCTTGGAAAGATAAACAGATACGATACAACGCCAAGGACGATAGCAATTAAAAATAAAATTGGTCCAAAGATTAAAGTTCCCACCGCCAGCGCTGCGATAATGATAATGAGCAGAACCTGCAGAATGCGGTCGCTTGCTTTGGGAAGCCGGGGTACTAAAAGTTCATATACAGCATGGTTCATAAATATCAACCTCCTTAGGTATAGCCTGATGTTTGTATTCATACTTTTGTTACTGAGCAGCCTAGGAGCTTTGATAGCGATACTTTTGTCCAAAGCTCCTAGTGTACTGTCCCGTTCATCTTTAGTAAAACGGAACGGGACAGTACACCAGGGCTGAATTGTAACGGCTTGTATTTAGCATAAGCAGGATTGGGCATTATGTCAATAAAAAAGCATTTGGATTGTGATAACAAAAGGCAGTTTTGTTAATCTGACGGAAGATTGTCAGTTTCTTTGTGGGATATGACATTGTTCTTTCCGGAGGGTTTTAGTATGATGATAAAAGAAAAATCAAGGAGGAACGATGATGAAAACATTACAGGTAACAATCAATTCCATAGACAAAGTTAAATCTTTTGTAAACACAATTTCAAAATTTGATTTTGATGTAGATATGGTGTCGGGACGCTATATCATCGATGCAAAATCGATTATGGGAATTTTCAGTTTGGATCTGTCGAATCCCATCGACCTTATAGTTCATGCAGAAGGCGCACAGTTAGAACAGGCCCTGGCATCAATCCAGGATTATATCGTTTCATAGGAGGAAAATGAGATGGCAAGTATCAAATTAGAACACATTAACAAAACCTATCCCAACGGATTTCAAGCGGTAAAAGATTTTAATTTGGAAATTGGCGATAAAGAATTTATTATCTTTGTAGGACCGTCAGGTTGCGGTAAATCCACCACCCTGCGTATGGTCGCGGGTCTGGAAGACATCAGCGGCGGAGAGTTGAAGATTGACGATAAAGTGATGAACGATGTAGAACCAAAAGACCGTGATATCGCGATGGTATTTCAGAACTACGCGTTGTATCCTCATATGACCGTTTATGATAACATGGCATTTGGTCTGAAACTGCGTAAAACCCCGAAGGCAGAAATTGATAAAATGGTGCGTGAAGCTGCCAGAATTCTGGACTTAGATAAACTTCTTGACCGTAAGCCAAAGGCATTATCGGGAGGTCAGCGGCAACGTGTTGCGATGGGCCGTGCAATTGTCCGTGATCCAAAAGTATTCCTGATGGATGAACCGCTTTCTAACCTGGATGCTAAGCTGCGTGTACAGATGCGTATTGAGATTTCCAAGATACATCAGCGTCTGGGCGCGACCATTATCTATGTAACCCATGACCAGACCGAGGCTATGACACTGGGAACCAGAATCGTAGTTATGAAGGATGGTGTGGTACAGCAGGTAGATACGCCGCAGCATCTGTACAATAAACCAAATAATCTCTTTGTAGCCGGTTTCATCGGTTCACCTCAGATGAACTTTATAGATGCCGTAGTAAAGGCAAATGGAAAGGATGTAACGGTAAAAGTCGGCGATTCTATGCTGGAAGTACCTGCATCGAAAGCAAAAGCATTGATTGATAGCGGTTATGACGGCAAGACGGTTGTAATGGGTGTTCGTCCGGAGCACGTACATGATTCTCAGATGTTTATTGAGACATCACCAAATAGTGTAATTGAAGCAACTATCCGTGTATATGAGCTTTTAGGAGCGGAAGTATACCTTTACTTTGACTATGCCGGCGTTCAGATGACTGCCCGCGTAGACCCAAGAACAACCGCTAAGACCGGGGATACCGTGAAGTTTGCCCTGGATATGGAAAAAACACATTTCTTTGATAAAGAGAGCGGGTTGACGATTGTTAATTAATTCGATAAGATGTGTGTAGGATTAATTATGATGTTGTTAATAGGAGCATTGAATGGAGCAGGATCAGGAATTACAACGATTATTGAATGAATTAAAGCAGGATACGGGAATCACATTCGCTGTTACCGGCGAATGTGAGGACGGTCGTGAAGAAACCATTGCACAGCTGCGCAAATTGGTGAAATCATATAGGACCGGCAATAACCGTGAGTATTTCCTGCAGCGGGTGCTGAATGGGGAAGTAGTATCTTCCCGGTTGTATCAGGATGCAAAGCGGTTTCATATCAATGCAGGGGATTTGTTCCGTGTATTCTATATTGAGCTTTGTCAGGAATATGATATTGATGTACAGGCTATTTTAAAGAGTCTGTTCTACCCGCAGACGGGGATTTTTGTAATTCCCATGAGTTCATCTCAGTTTGTAATTCTGAAAGCTGTCGGCAAACGTAACAGCGACGCAGATGCATCTAAGATCGCCTATATGATTCTGGATATGTTAAATACAGAGGCGATGCTGGATGCCCGAGTGGCATATGGAACAGCAGCGGGGCAGTTAGAGTTTTTGCAGGATTCCTATCGTGAAGCAAGGCTGGCCATGGAGATCGGACATATTTTTTATGTCCGGGAGCGTGTGTTTGCTTATGACCGCCTGGGTATCGGAAGATTGATTTATGAATTGCCGGTTTCTGTCTGCAAAGCATATGTAAAAGAAGTGTTTGGTGATAATATACCAGAGAGTCTGGACCTGGAGACGCTTACCACCATCAATACTTTTTTTGATAATGGGTTGAATATCTCAGAGACAGCCAGGAATCTATATGTACACCGCAATACGCTGGTGTATCGTCTGGAGAAACTGCAGAAAACCATCGGACTGGATATCCGTAATTTTGAAGATGCCATGACATATAAAATTGTTGTAATGGCAGTAGATTACATCCGGTACATGGAAAAAAGAAAGTAACTATTCGGTAGATAGTATCCCGCAAGAGGGATTTTCCATAATCAAAGTTAGTCACAGTCACTTTTTATTTTAGTAGCATTGAATATTTAAAGATAAATATTCAATGCTATATTTTTGGCCAGGGACTTAGCAGTTACAGTTCACACGGCGGCTATTTTGCGAGGTGTTTCCGTGCGGTCTCTTTGTTTGCGGGAATCTTTATTTGCCCTGCAACATAGACTGTAAGGAGATTCTTCTATAAATATAGGAGGCGATCGTGCTGGGAAAGCTTGATTATAGAAAACTTGGATTATTCATACCGGTTCTGTGTATTGTATTGGCAGGTATGATTGTGATGAAAGAAAATCCGGAAACGATTTCGGTATCAACGAATACTATTTCTGATAAAACAACAGAAAGACCGAAGAAAATAGCCCTGACATTTGATGATGGTCCCCACCCACGTTATACAGAACAGATATTGGATGGGCTTGCTGACCGTGATGTGAAGGCAACGTTCTTTATTCTGGGAAGAAATATTGAAGGAAGAGAAGAAATTGTAAAAAGAATTCATGATGAAGGTCATCTGATTGGCAACCATACATATAATCATGTTTGCCTCACTTCTTTGCGGCTGGAAACTGCATGTGAGGAATTAAATAAAGAAAACGAGCGCATATATGATATTACCGGTGTTTATCCTCTCTATGTACGCCCGCCTTTTGGCGAATGGCGGGAAGGATTAGACTGCAAAATGAATATGATACCGGTTATGTGGACGGTAGATTCCAAAGACTGGATGCTGAAAAATGTAAATGAAATTGTTGGAAATGTAGTAGACAATGTAAAAGAGGGGGATATTATATTAATGCATGATTGGTACGATACCTCTGTAACAGCGGCTATGCAAATTGTTGATGAACTGCAAAAAAAAGGATACGATTTTGTAACAGTTGACGAATTGATGTAGATTAGATATGTGAATTGACTTCAAAAAAACATAATATTTTACCAAAGAAAATAGAAATAGTTGAATATTATAACTTTACGGAGGGGGCATATTCATGTTATAATGTCAACAATTAACAACGAGGAGGCCATTACCATGATTATAATTGGCGAAAAGATTAACGGTTCTATTCCGTCCATGGCAAAAGCAATTGCTGAGCGGAACGAAGAGCACATCAAAGACATCGCTAAGAAACAGGCTGAGGCAGGTGCTACTTTTATTGATGTTTGTGCATCTGTAAGCGAAGATGTTGAAGTGGAAACTTTAAAATGGATGATTGACTTGGTACAGAGCGTTACAGACCTTCCTATTTCTGTAGACAGCCCAAGTTCAGATGTGCTGAAAGAAGCATATAAGTTCTGTAACAAACCAGGTGTAATTAATTCTGTGTCCATGGAAGGTGACAAAATCGATATTTTGTTCCCTATCGTTGCAGAGAATCCAGGGTGGGAGGTAGTTGCACTGCTTTGTGATGACACCGGAATCCCTCAGTCAGCAGAACACCGCCTGAGAGTGTTTGACGCTATTATGGAAAAAGCAAAGGAATACAATATTGATCCCAGCCGTATCCATATTGACCCATTGGTAGAGATGCTTTGTACTTCTGAAGATGGAATCGCGATGAACGAAGAGGTTATCAGTACTATCCGTGCAAAATACCCAACAATACATATCACAGCAGCCATCAGCAACATTTCTTTCAACCTGCCGGTACGTAAGCTGGTTAACTTAGGATTTACCGTACTTGCTATGAAAGCAGGTCTGGACTGCGGTATCCTTGATCCGTTAAACAGAGATATGATGGGATTGATTTATGCAACAGAGGCACTTTTAGGTTTAGACGATTACTGCATGGAATACATCGGTGCATATCGTGGAGGGCTTATTGGACCGATCAAAGAATAAGTTTTGAGGAAGGCTTATTTTTAGATAAAAGAAACTAATACAAAAAACAAGAAGCGGAGGAATGTATTTATGTCACCAAAAATTCAGGAAGTAGCAGATTTAGTAGCAAAGGGAAAAGCAAAATTAGTTGGACCAGCTGTTCAGGCAGCCATCGATGAAGGTTGCGACCCAACAGAAATCTTAAATGGCGGAATGATTGACGCTATGGCAATTGTAGGTGAAAAATTCAAAAACAACGAAATCTTTGTACCGGAAATGTTAGTAGCTGCAAGAGCTATGAAAAAAGGTGTTGAAGTATTAAAACCACATCTTTCAGCTGGATCTACAGGTGCTATGGGTAAATTGATCATTGCTACAGTTGCAGGTGATTTACATGATATCGGTAAGAACCTGGTTGCTATGATGATTGAGAGTGCTGGATTTGAAGTTATTGACCTTGGAGTAGATGTTCCGATCGAAAAAGTTATCGAATGCTACAAAGCAAATCCGGATACTAAGATTGTTTGTTTGTCGGCGCTGTTAACGACAACTATGCCTTCTCTTAAAGATACTGTTGCTGCATTGAACGAATCAGACTTTAGAAGCAATATTAAAATCATGGTAGGTGGAGCACCGATTACTCAGGAATTCGCTGATGAAATTGGGGCTGATGGATACTCGGAAGATGCAGCTAGTGCGGCTACATTGGCTAAAGAGTTGGTTAAATAATTTACTTCGTATAAGAAGGACGGGCTCCCGGCGGTTTTGCCGGGAGTTTTATTTGAAAAGGTAACTTTGTGGAATTGGTGCTGTGTGAGCAGTAGCATAATTTAGGTATGTTGGCAGCCAGGACGCCACTGTGTACGAGGATAGGTGCGGTGCTGTTTGCAAAACCAGAGCACTCGCTGCAAGATACTAACAGAAATAGAGCCCAAATCCCCGGACTATCCACATTCAATCCGTTTTCTGGTGAAAACGCATTTCAGGTGGATAC
>Ga0153944_1000604_pt1 | contig 15447 bp, 16 predicted proteins | sample TSNJ028MetaG_FD_104703 | JGI IMG/M metagenome (GOLD analysis project Ga0153944, IMG submission 104703) | Attine ant fungus gardens microbial communities from New Jersey, USA - TSNJ028 MetaG | ecosystem: Host-associated > Fungi > Mycelium > Unclassified | place: USA: New Jersey, Wharton State... | reverse complement strand
TATCTACCAGACCGATGATAGCTCCAACAACGCCATTCTCAATGACTCATTGAGCAGCACGGTCAGCCCGATGCTGGCCAGGATTAGCACAACCAGATAGAAGGCCACCTTTCCGATCAGCAGCAGCAGATCGGTCCCGGTCCTAGCCAGGTCCGCTACCGTGGACACCTTCTGCACGACAATCTGCTCCGGATCCACACCCATCTTCTCCCCCAGATCAACCGCTTCTGCATATTCAGCCTGCTCTTCCCTGTACCGGGTATACAGGATCTTTCGAGCTGCAGTCTTTTTTTTCATTGCCGCCTCCTTTTCTGTATTTTTGGGAACCGGCCGCGCAACCCGCTCTTTTCCGGCTGCTGCATCTGCGGTAGGTACTCACAAAAGATCTCTTCTCCATCTGCGAAAGCAGAGGAAGTGAATGGATCCAGCTGCGTCTGAAGAAAATGCACATCCCCCAACCCCGCCATTCCCTCCCGAAGAGCCGGTTGAATCTGCGCGGATGCAAACAAAAAGAAGAAATGAAAGCGTTTTAGCGCTTCCTCAGATGACAGGCGAAAGACACTATTCATCTGACAGGTTTCCCAGGATTGAGATCCTGAGATAATGAAACAAAAAGCTGCTTTGTTGTATGTCACCCGGTCACACTGGTTGTACACTCCAAAGTCGCAAACAATAAAGTTGTAAGATTTTCCCATTATGCCGGAAAGCTTGTCCGGATCCCCCGCAGCATAGTAGTCTACTCCATCAATGGAAAAATACTTTCCATCAAATACTTGTTCCTCATAGGCCTCTTGAATTTCTTTGAAATGCCCAGACGGGTTCATTTCCACAAGAGCCACCCGGTACCCCTTCTTCCGGAGGAAGTTTGCCAAAATGATACTATTATGTGTCACTCCGGTTCGTGGTTGTGTACCGGCAACCGAGACCAAGATTTTCTCCACCACGCGACGTTTGATTTCCAGGCGCGTAATAACATTTTCACTTGGCAGCACTTCTTTGAATTTTTGAGCCTCCCGAAAGGGGGTTCCGGCCAAAATGCAATGTTCCAGCTGATGCTTGATCTCCACAAAGTCATCCGTAGCGATAATGTCCCAGATCCCCATCTGATAAATTTCCGTGAGCAGTTCATTGCCGGCCCGTCTTTGTGAGGACAATACAATTATCCTCACCTTATCATTGATAGATCGGTACATTTCCAAGGCCTCAACGATCTCTTTTTCGGTATCCTGGATAGCAGAAAGATCAATAATCAACTTATCAAACCCTGTCATCTGGTTGCCTTTTTCTTTAATATATTTATACAGAAAGAGATCATTATCTACTTCCTGGCCGACCACTAGCTGTGAGGTTTCTTCAATGGCAGCCGTGATAATTGGCGCGTAGGTGCAACTTGCAATATAAAAAATCATCAATCCTGCTCCTCTTTATTCAACTTCAGGGGCATCTAATGCTGGTCCCTGGTGAAGGCACTCATTGCCAATCTCAGCAATCAGCTGACGCACCTCAAGTACCCCTTCTTTGTTACCTTCGTTGTATGCCTGGGCTACCTCATCCAGGCTAATTATTTTTCCAACCAGTTCTTGTAGACGCTCCATATTCTGCACAAGTGTCGCGGTTGGATGGATACCACATCGCTTCAACTCCGTAATAATTAGCTTTTGTTCTGTACTATCTGGTAGTGCCGGCTTATGATCCCGGATCTCCCTACCGGACATAATCTGCAGAATATTCATGGCCAGCTCCTTACCATCCTTGTCAAACCGGAGGCAATCATTGCGCCAACTACCACGTGTATGATTTATGCCGTTCAAGATCTTTATTCCTCGACCGGGAGGGTGCCAAAGGTCCAGATTCTTGGTATAGTCATCCAGTAAAAAATCCGTTTTGCGAATTCCTCCCGGCAGATATTCTTTTTTATCCGCACCACAGGGTGGAAATATTCGATGCTCCGAATCAATTTCCGGCAAGTGCTGATCCAGCCAGGCATTTTTCTCGTCAAGGGCATAGGGGCTGTCTGACAGCACTGCAGATAATACATGCACCTCAACCTCCGGATGTTCCTGCAGGATCCGTTTTACTGCATCTATTACGGTTGGCATTGGCTGCAGGTTGTGAAAATAGCCTGGCTCATATAACGTCTCCAGTGTGTCTACATGGCGAAACTGTGCCAAAGTGCCGTCCATGTCCACAAACAAACGTTGTTTTTTATTTTCCGGCGTCTGCTCTTTTCTCTCTCTGCCGCCAGGTGTCACTGCTTCAATGGCATTCTCAATGGCTTCTTTCTTCAGCGTCTCATACTGGATTTTAAGTTCGGACAGTCTTTCTTTCCATTTATCGTATGTAGGGGACATAACGTTGCGTTTGTAATCCCAATCCTCGGAATATGCCATTTCCTGACGGTAATTGTACAGCCACTGATCCTGCTCAGTAATTTCGTTTTCAAGAGCAGTGAGTTTTTCTTTATCCCGTGGCAATAGTTCAATGTTTTTATCCGGGGAAGTTCTTTCGTCTTGCTCGACCTGTGCCACTTTTTCATCAAGCGATACCGCAATTGCAGTATGTATTTCTCTGTTACCGAAGATACCGTACTCAATCAAGCCGTAATCGCCGTTTGCTCTGTCCTGCAATTCCTGTACGGTGTAATCGGTAATCAATGTCTGTACATCATGTACAAAGTCTTTCACTGCATCCCATCCATCGAACCCGAAAGAATCCCTTTCATTGTCCTTTGCTCTGAACATCAGAAAATCTCCAGAAAACGCTTCAGCACCAGCTGGCTCGAAGCCCAAAGCATCCATATCCATGACTATTCCATGTCTGTCTGCCATTTCAAAAATCGGTAAATAGTTTGTTGCAATGTCAAAGTATCTGTCTTTTGTCGGTTTGTCCGCAATCACAATAGAGTTTTCTGCTTCATAACGAATAATGCGTTCATATAAAGCATACTCTCTGCGGATGTCAAGATCAGTACAGATTTTTACGCGCATTTCGCGGCTCAAAAAGTTATCAGGGTTCAAAAAGTTATCAGGGTTCAAAAAGTAATCAGGGTTCAAAATGTAATCAGGTAGCTTCGTGAAGCCCATGTTGTCAACATAATAAACGCTTTGGGTTAGAAAACTATTGGCGAAAACAATAACATCCCCTACGCTCAAGCTGTGTCCATAATAGTTCCTCGGTTTAGGGATATCCGCATTAAACTCCTCATACAATCGGTTAAGAATCTCGTCCCGTGCTTCTTCCGTTTTTGCCGCGTCTTTCTCATTTCTTACATAAACCAATTCGTAATTATTACAATTGGGACGTTCGTGCAAAATATCATTCAACGTTTCCGTGCCGATGAAACGTCTGCCCCTATTAGTAGCGCTCTCTCCCAACTGCAAAATTGCGATTTTGGGTTGAAAATCAAAACCGTCTTTGAGATTTTCCGCCCACCATGCATTATCATATTGGCTGTAAAGTTCTACATGGTCTGCTTCTGCGGTATGCGATAGCAATGCTTCAAACATACGGCTTCCTCTGTATGTACCGTCTGGTACACTGGATGTCCATAAGCCCGGTTCTTCTGTTGGAATTTTTACAAAATCAAGAGTAGCAATTTCAGCGATAGGCATTTGATTTACTTCCCGTTTTGCTCCTATTGGTTTTTTTTCCTGTGCCATTTGCTCTTGTCCCTCTCTTTCTCTAAATCTTTAAGCGAACCCGGTTCGCTTAGAATTTCAAATACATTGTGGATTTGATGGATAACTGCCATTCCGTTATGGACAAATCCTGCACAGACCATGGACAATTTATAAAACAAATTCCCCACCGCCTGCACACCATTTGACCACAGCTCCATGAGCTTAGCAGTTACCCACAAGTCTACAATGCCGGCGGCAGACGGAGGATCCATCCTCTACCAACAAAGTCATTTCCGACGTTTTAAGACTTCTTTTTTTCGCTGGCAAGCAATTTTACCCGCGTCACCTCAAAAGCAGCTCTACAGGGCAAATTCAGGCGAATATGGACATTGTAAGTAGTCTCCGCAGAAAACCCTTTCACCTGGTCATAAGCGAACCCGGTTCGCTTATGGTTCCGGCTCCCATTCCACTTCATCAAGCACAATCTGCCGGCAGTCCATTTCCTGTCCCTGGCACTCTTGTACAATTTCACCAAGAAGTTTCTGCTCCTCTGGTGAGCGTGCTTCGAACTGCCCCTCCATAAACTGCCTGGAAATACTGCCAAGCGAATTATCCCGTCCAGTAAGTTCATTTAGTTGTTCAATATTGCGAACCATCCGCTCTGTCGGTCGAAAGCCGCTCTGCCGAATATCCCTGGCAATCGAATTAACATTAGGTGCCGACACAACCTTCTCTTGCATCAGTTCAGGGAGCGCCTTTTTCGGAACGTGGTTCGGCTGCTGCTGGCTTAGGGACCGGTAAACTTTATGACCATCGGCTGGATCCATCACCATCTCCAGTTGATGGTACCGCTGGTAACCAACAAGTATGTACTCACTGGCTGCTTCTGCCTGGGCAGTACTCTGAAAAAGAAAATCCGGTTCTTCCTTCAGAACCTGCAACCAATTCTGCAGGAAAGCACCGTTGTTTTCAAAGTCCTTCCCGCTCGGGTCAATGGTTAGTCCCAGATCGGCTCGGGTAAATACGGAACATAATTCTGCCACTAATTCCTCCCTGCCATATTCCGGAGATGCGAAACGATTACTAATTGGCCGGTTCAATCGGCTCTCATGTCCAGTAGCATGCCCCATCTCATGCAAACCCACGTCCAAAAATCTCTTATAGCTTTCAAATGATTCTCGGGATGGCAGGAAAATCTTATCCTCTGATGGTCTGTAGTAAGCTCCCATAAACCGGTCGTCCTCAAGGATTTCACACGGACTTGCCTGAATTAATGATTCTGCAACTCTCAACTCTTCATTCGGCGTTTTTATAATTTTTCGCAATTCCGGAATTCCAGAAATCTGCTCTGCATTAAAAACATAGAAATAATTTACGTAAGGATTCTTAAGGTTTTGGCGAACTGCAACCCCCTTCCCTGTTTTGTCATCTATCTCTTTTACATCCTTTGTAAAAATCCACTTTTCACAAAGAACCGCGGACTCCCCTCTTTTTACAGACCAGTCATTATCCTTGGCTTGCTTAAAGGTACACCACCGTGGATCCTGGTACCCTCTCTCCTCTTGTGCATGCATAAGTCGGAGTCGGTTCCCTGCTTTATAAGTAATTTTCGAAACCGGATTATATGGGCGGCCTTGCCTCCACCCCTGCCTCCAGCAGAGCTGTCCCGATTGGATCTGACCTATGATTTTTTCAACAATCTGGTTCCGATCCTCTCGTACCTTTGAATTCATGGACGAGGCCCCCTTCCCAAGTCTTCATCCGGTACAATATCGCCTTCTTCAAAAGCACCAACTGCAACGAGATCCAGCACTTCTTCCTTTTCGAGTGCCAAGTGAATTTCGTCTATAATTAACCTTGCAACCAAATACCACAATTCCAAATAATATAATCTGGCCAGCTTCTTTAGCCGTTTGTGGATCTCTGGATCCACGTGGACGTTAAACTCAATCTCTTCTTCCCCGGACTTTGCGGTAATGGCAAAGACCACATCCTCAGCATTGTCAAGCCGATCAATTGCTTGTCGCAGATATAGGCGCACGATTGGACTTGGATGTTCCCGTGTCCCCTGCAGGCCAGCATCATTAGCTAAGCGAACTAACTCATCATACTCATCTCTTGGAAGGACAATCCGAATCATTCTTCTGTCTTTGTTTTTTGCCTTTGCCATTTCCGGTGTCCTCCTAATAACTAACAGTAATCAAGGTTGAAACCCTGTCATAAGTGATCGTTATAATGTGATCACCACACTCCGGTAAGCTGCAGTGAAAACTTGCTACTTTGTCAGTATTTTCAATACCCTCTTCCTGGATCCTGAACTCGGTAGCCTCCGCATAGGGTGTTCCGGCCAACGCTCGTTCGATTTCCGGGACCAGGCGATCATTTACCTCAAAAGGGAAGAAATCCTTATCCAACAGATCCCGGTTGGTAAAATAGATCCGGGTTTCGTATCCATAGGCCGTATCATATTCTTCTCCACCAATTTCCTCGGCGGTTGTGGTACGCATGGCAGCCTCTGAAGAGATCAGAGATGCAACGCCCACTGTGTTATTTTGAAAACTGAATATGGTCATTACAATACCGAAGACAGTAATTAAAACGCATAAGGCGATCACTAATAGATTTCTCGATTTCATCTCATCCTCCTCCCATCATCCATACCTGGCGATATTGCACTCCCCATTTTGTTGTTTCCTCATGGGTAGGCAGATACAGATCCAGGCAATTATCAATAATATGTTTATCGCCGTAATCGTCGGCCTGATAGATATAATCAAGTCCTTCGATTCGGAGTTTTGTTCCCAGGGCGATCTGCTTCTTGTACACTGCGACTGTTCGGTTGGCTGTCAGGGGCCGCCCGGAGGCTCCCGGCTGTCCAGTCCATATACCGTTGCACTTACTGCAAGAGCAATAGGCCGTTATCTTAAACGTTCCCAAGCTGGCCCAATCACCATCTGCAATCAGCGCTCCATCCTCCCCCTTATCAATCAAAACATAAGGGCGGTAGTAATAATTAGCATTGCCATAAGTCTTGTAGACCACTCCCTGCCTAGTGCTGCGAGCATCATAAAACATCTTCTGTCCTGATGCATTGGTGCCGGCATAGATCAACACATGATTGGCATCCGTGTGAGAGGTATAGGATCCCGGCTGTCGCTTAAACGCCAAATCACCCGGTTGCAGCTCTGCTTCTGATATTTGTACGCCGGCATCCATAGATTGCGTATTTCCGTTTCCCAGGTTGTCCCCGGTTGCCGTCCAAAAGACCCAGCAGACAAAGTGCGAACAATCCAGTCCATTTCTTACATTTTCTATCCCCGGACCGGAGGCTGATCCACCCCAGACATAATTGATCCGGCCTACTGCCGACTGTGCCACTTCTATGATCCGTTTCCGATACTCTCCTACTTCAGCAGAGGTACTGCTATAGTTGTAAGAGAGATATACATTGCTGGCAAAAAAATCATTATAGCTGGCCATGCATGCCTGGAACAAGCTCTGTTCTTCCGAATCCGGAAAATAAAGTTCCATTACATCATTGTCCTCCATCACTTGGCTGCTAACAATGTAATAATTGCCCTCCTGACTCACCGTAATAGGGTTAATTGTTGCAAAAAACTCCATTAGGTCATTCCAACTGACACTGTAAAATAGATCGGTCAAATCACCCTGATCCTTTGTTGTGATATAAGCCAACACCAGTGGCCAGGAAGGTTGTGTCATTGTCGTAGTAACCGTTACGTCACATTCTGCAGATATTTCCTCACCAGTTTCCGGATCCGTGGTAATGCTTGTATGTTCATTGCGAATCGCAGCGGCTTTTTCATCCAACCTTTCTTGTAATTCATTATAAAAGCCGATGTAAATTGGTTGTATCTGCTGGTATACCCTCGTATCTCTTGGATCAAAATACTGGTCTAAGAGAATCGGTTGGTCATCGCTCCCGAATAAAAAACCAGCAATGGATCCCAGTATGATAACGGGAATCAATAAAAGCATCAGACACCCACCACCACACCCTGCGGCTACTTTTTTCCCTGTATCTGGATTTGCTGCCAGTTGTGCAGCAATCTTTGCAGCTAAAGGTAAGGCCATTAACGCCCACCCCTCTTCCCGAACATTTCCAGGAACTTAGGTCTGACATCTATTTTCACCTGTAGCCTGACATTTCCGGCGATTAGCAGCGCGGCCCCCCGCGTCTTAGCCGATAAAAGTGCCTCTTCGCGAGATGTCAGGTTGAAGAGTTTTGAGGTCTCTGCCAAGTTCTGACCATCGCAGCCCATTAGAATCTTATAGCAGCTATTATCAATAATCGCTTGTCCAAACCGTTTTACGGCGGGGTCTAAAACATCTACAACAGCATGAGTGATAAACATTAGCCCAGCCTCGTATTTTCTTGCACGTTTGGATATATTCCGAAAAAACTTCATAATCTCCGGATACTCGGGATCTACATAGTTGTAACCTTCATCAACCGCACAGATAACTCTTTCATCTGTATCTTTGGACATTCCACCCCATCCCCATGTAATCATATTGTAGTACTGTGCCCGTCGGACATTTTCATCGACATCCAGCAGCTGGGCCGTAATCAGTACAACAAAATCACTCTTTGGGGACAACGTCGTATATCCATTCCATAGAAAGCTATCTGCGCCATAAGCCGCACTGTATAGCTTTTCAGCAAGCTCCTCATGAATATTCCGCTGCCGTTCCGTTAAACTTTCCTCTTTGCTTTGTTCTTCTATGTAGTCATATAGATCCCTTATAATTGGGAACTGGTCATTCGTCAGGGGAGATACATCTGTTTTCCAGGTGATTCCAAACTTGTTATAAACTGCAATTATAGCCTTCTCCAATGCTGCCTTCTGGGCAGTGTTAAACTCACCAGAAAAATACAATTTAAAGAACACCCGCAGCTGTTGAATATAAAGTGCCATATCGCTGCCACCATGCTCGTTTTCAAATATAAGATGTTCGTTTTTGTCCTTTTCCCACTCTTCTTCCGACTCAAAATCTGCCCGTGTCACCACCGGGGTCTTTCGGATTTGCAGAGGGTTGATTCTGCCTTCCTTTGAATTCCCGCCAGCGCAATCAATAACATCTCCTTGCACATCCGGATCTCTTGCCAAATCCGCAAATTCAGTCTCTACATCAAAGATGATGTATTTGGTTCCCAGTGCATAATCACGCAGGATAATGTCCTTTAGAACGGTCGATTTCCCTGAGCCGGGTACCCCAGCAATGAAAAAATTACTGTTAGTTCGGTCATTCCCCCGAAGCCAATGGTTCAGGAATAGCAATCTCCCGTTCTTTGCCTTTCCCAGGTAAATCCCTCCAGGATCATTAATGCCCGCTGAGGCCATTGGAAACCCACCCAAAAAAGTAGATAGTGGCATATTTCTCTCGCCCACATGATAAACTTCGGGATCTGGAATCCCAAAGGGAGATAAGCTTTCCAGAGCTTGCTTCTGACGCATTCGTAGATGTCGCAGGCCGCCAGAGGAAGCCGCGACACGAGCCGCAACGGTTTTGACACGATCATTTAAACCACGCTCACTTCGTTCTTGTACAAAGTGCGTAGTGTTTAAGTAAATTAATGGCTCCTTGTCCACGCTAACACGGCGAATCATTTTTTTAACATCTGCCTGCTGCTTCTCCAGTTGCTGTTTTTTAGATTGTTCTCTTGATGCTTGTGCTTCAGAACCTAATTCATCATACTTTTTATCGTATGCTTTCTGTAAAAGCGTTGGGTCCGTAAAACGGACCTGCATGCAAGAGGCAGTGCCTTCCAAGTTACAAAGGTCAGACAGCCATCCGTACTCTGGTTTTGACGGATATTGAGACTGCACATAAATCTTTCCATAGTTTTCACCAATATTGGCATTGGTAGCGCTAATGTCAATTCCATCCGGTGTGATATAGTTCAGAACATGCTGATTTATAGGCTTGGATGTCTGCTTTTTGGATTCTTGCGATTGACTTTTCTTCTTCATCATTCAGCACACTCCTCTTTATAGTCCTTCTATTTCGGGGAACAAGTTTTCTTCGTCTGGCAGACTTGTAAACGCTGCCAGTAGAGGGTTGGAAAACAAATTACACAACTTCATAATTTCAGGCTCTTCCAGAACTTCCAGGCGAATGCCCACTTGCTGATACCAGGTAACAAAAGACTCCATCCTCTGATCCAGCTCCCGTTCTGTATTTTTTTGTTCGCCCTCTACCTTTCCCCAAAATTTCAGGAAGTGCTGATGCTCATAATTCTCTCCGCTGGTAGCAAGTTCATTACACTCTTTCAGCATCTCTGCAATAATTCGCTTGCGGCCGGCAGATACCAGTTCAGTTGTGTAGGCCTCCCGTAGGAATCTTTTATGCATATCCAAATCAATTTCCCGAGGGAACGTCATATAGGAAAAACTGTCCTTTTCTTTTTGCATGTTTGCTACCAGATTTTTGATTTTGGCAGCTTTTTCAGCACGGGATAACAGATCAATGTTGCAGGGATAAACTCGCGTATAGCCTAGTATCCATCCGTCTACACGGATCAGATATCGCCCCTTTATATCGCGAACACCTATAAACTCATTTGCGCTGATTTGCATCCAAGCTTACCTCCTTTATAGAATCGTAATACTGATAGTAATAAACCTTTTGGCTTTTCCCATGTTTCCGCATAATCCGGATAATGTCATAAAAGTTTTCACTTGCGGAATTAAGCCGCAAGGAAAGAAAAGGACCAACGACCATCAGAGCCGCAAGGAAAAAAATCACAGCATTAAACCATAAAAAGATATTAAACAGGATCACAACCAGCGCCACCAAAGTGCATACACCGATTATGGTTACTTCCCTTGCTGTATATCCCGGAAAAATATCTTTACGCTCAGGAACATTTTCAAAGATGTAGAGTTGGTCTTCTCTCTCGTCTCCTGTTTCCATACTTACCTCCTCAAAATTAAAGACTTAGCACATAATAATTTTTAATCAGCGTTATGATTGACCCTAGCAACAGCAAAATGACGGCTGCTACTAGTTTACTTTTCACCTTCTTTACACCTTCTACCAGCTCTCCTTCATGAAGAAAGTGGGCCATGGTGACCACAGCACGAATGACAAGGATGGGAATGCCAATTGCTGCTATGATCTGTATCAGCGAAAAGAGAAAATTGATACTCTCATACTTTGTTTGCATATTGTTAAACCTTTCGCATCATATATGGGATCATGCGTATTCCCGCGCCTGCTGCCCGACCAATACCTGTACTATAGGCATATTTTTGGAGCCACTTAGGGACTTTAAACATAAGAATCACCCATCCTGCACAAACAATCATCATAGCCGGCATTTCCACAAAGTCCGTAGCGGCAATGCTTGTAAAAAACACACTGAACAACCGAAAGCACAAGAGTTGTATGGAGTAACTGACAAAAGTAATGATATAGTCCATTATAAATGCATTAAATTTCTCTCGATTTGTTGTGAGAATGTCCATCGCAAAAATCGGTAATAAAATTTTCATTAACGTCAGCTCCGCACCTCTGATACCTGCCATAAAAACATAAATAATTACACTTACCGCAATTATCAAAAGCATGATAATGAGGATCCCGCCGGCTGCCGTAACATTCAAAGCTGTCGCAGCGGAAACCTCGGAAACAGATTTCCAAACTGCCTGGCTGTCTGCTGACGACGTCAAATCCCGTGCCAAAACATTGGAAAAATAAAGCAGCATGTCAAAAATCCATACATTACTGCAGATCACCGCAACCGCAACCGCGATCCGCACCAGCATCTCGCCTGGTGGGAGATCCGGATCTCCTGACATTTCCAAGCCATAAACGCCGACTATTTGCGAACTGCCTTTCACTGCCAATAGGACCAGCCCTAAAACGCTTGTGAACACCAGCACTGCTTTTACCTCATTCGTGTTGGACAATATCGCTATAACACTAAACATGTCTGACATGAGGTTGCCGAAGAAATCCATCAGGCCACTAATAGCATCACACATGAGAAGCGTGAGCTGTTTAAATATCCATGATCCCATTTAAAAAACTCCTTCCTTGGGAAAGGGATAAGCGATCCCGGTTCGCTCATCAAATGTTAATAGAGTAGTATCCCAGAATAAATTTTAAAATAGTAGGAATCAAGAAAATAAGAACAAACGCTATAATACTATGTACCAGCGTCTTCTTAGCTGCCTCCTTCTCCCCCATTTCAGATGATGCAGACTGATACTTATAGCCGCGCCATGCACACACTGCGACTCCCGCAATAGCTATCCCTGCCATGAGAACTGTCAAGATCAAGTTAAGCAACGTTAATGTCGGCTGCACTGGATCAGAGGACCCACCAACGGGATTCGGAATGGTAATATTTGTTGCCATAACCACAGTACTTCCAGCAAACAATACAAGCATGATCATTGCTGCTACAATACAATTCTTCTTTTTCATTTGAAATCTCCCTTTAAAAATGTTATTTTTTCGCCGGCGAAAGGCTCTGTTTCCGGCTCTGGCAGAAAAGGATCCTTCGCATACTTTTCCCATATGCCCCAAAGTTCATAGCCCGGCTGCCGCATATTTGCCGTCCGCTCCTGGTCAATTTCCATGGCCAATTTTTGATTGTGTTCTGCGCTTCCCAATCCCATAAGCTCATTGCTTAAGGTCTTGCTGATATCCGGCAAAACATTGATCTGCGGACGACGCCCTGGTATCAGCATCAGGGCATAAGGATCATCAAGAAGCAATATTTCATTGGGAAATAATAAGTTTCGGCCAGTCAGGTTGATACTTGAGGACTGGCTCATATTATCGTTCGTTTGCTGCGAATTCATTGAAGCCGAACGTGAGGCAATCGTGTACGAACTCATGCTCTCTGAAAAGGCTTTTAAAGTATCCTCATCATCTGTCCTCAGATAAATCTTCGCACACTGAGAACGGATCGTTTTCCACTCCGAAGGATATTTTGATTCAAGCTGCTGATAAGCTTGAATTACCATCAGCATAAATTCCCTGCGGCCGGCACCAGCTGTAAGAATATTGTGCAGGCAGGGCAAGTACGGCATATTGCCCAGCTCATCTGCATCGTATACCACAGGCACCGGTAGAATCCCGCCGTTGTCTTGTGCCACTTCCGTACAAGCGGAATGAAACAATGTCATAAAGAGGGCCGCAAGCGGATGGTAGGTCTCTTTTTCATCTGGTAGAATCAGATAGAGACCTGTCTTATGATGGGCTGCGTCTCGCAAGTCAAAATCTGATTCTGCTGTCATATTCGCAATGTTGGGGCTTGTAAACAGCCGCAACGTTGATAAAGCAGAGGTGAAAAAGCTTGCCTTTGTCCGCGCTGGTGCAATTTTTGCTTGTGCAAATACAATTTTTGCCGGATGGGTTGTCGGCAATTTTGCAAGATAAGAATTGATTGGCATATTCCCTTCTTTATCTACTTCACACATATAAGCCATAAAATAATACACATTCGTCATGTTTCGGCACTTCGGAGGGGCATCCTGTGCCACGATCAAGATGCTGGCCGCAATGGCAGCACACTCACCGTTGTACCAGAGCGGCTCTCCTTTCGGTTTTTCCACCAGCGCAGCCACAATATCCCAGGTGTACTCTATTGCCAAGTCCATATCGCCAACCTTCAGGGCGTTTAAAATCATCTGCAGGTAATTATATCTAGCGGATAACTTTGGCTTCCGAAAATCAATCGCAAAGACTATGTAACCAAACACTTTCGCGAAGCGACTAGTCAAACTAAAAAGTTCCCCTTTTACATCCGGCGCAAAAAACGTGTATCCGCTAAGAATTTGCTTAAATATGCACTGCAGTAGGAACCGTCTGGTCTTTCCGCTGCGTGTAATGCCAACAATCAAGCAGTGGATCGGTTCTGTTATGTAGCGAAAATACTCTGTTTTGCCCTTTTGAAACCACTCAATAACCAAATGCCCCGGCGGGGATTTCTCATCATCTATTTTCGCCTCTGTGAAGTACCCCTTTTTTTCTTCCTCTGTCATGAAGCGCGCGGTTCCATATTCCCCGTTACCAGCTGGAACTGGAATCCAGATAGATGGTGTTACCATCATAGTCTCCCCCTGGGAAATGCTATGGTTTTGCTTGAAAAAGATTTCTAATAACCAAAAGGCCATGTAAAGCCCCTGCAAGATAACGAAGAACACCACAACCTTTTGATTCGTGAGCAAAGCAGACCAGGCGGACAGGTAGTTTAGGTTAAGCTGATAAAATGTTTCTTGTGTTCCAGTCATAGTAAAAAACTGATCAACCAGAAAGGCTACATAAACAGTCACAGGAACACCTAGTAGGCTTATTACACAAAACATCAGCCATCCTTTTTTTTTCTTAGTCACCATTTAGCATAAAATCTCCTTTCCACAACACGTAATTCCGTGCTATATTACTCTTATAGTCGAAATAACTATTTTGACTGGTTATTTATTTGAAGGGAGAAGAATATGGATAGATTTTTGCAAGAAATTTTAGAAGAAGATGGAGTATTTAAATTTTATAATGCACAAGAGACACAACTGCTTTTCCGGGTAGTGAAGAATGATACCTCAAAGTACCATTTAAGGAATCTTGCGATCCTGCATGTCGCAAAATATTGCGCTTTGCGTGTAAGCGAAGTCGGGATAATAAGAACATCAGACTTGAATTTAAGAAATCCCTTTGCACCACTGATATACTGTAAACGCCTAAAGCGTGGCAGGAACAACACTTTAAAAATTTTAGATCCAAATGTAATTGTTGCGTTAAATCAATACCTTGATGTACGGTCGGAACTTTTTCCTAAACACCATCATTTACCATTTCTTTTTTTGAGCCGTAATGGCAGGCCCATTGATCGCCGGACACTTGACAACATTATACGAACATATGCAGCAAAAGCAGGGCTACCGTCAGAAAAGCGCCATTTTCATGTTTTGCGTCATACTCGTGCACTGGAACTGGCCGAAGACCTGCAACTAGACTTGAAAGATATTCAGTTTTGGCTTGGACATAGAAATGTTCAAAACACTCAAAGATATCTGGAGTACACTACCCGGCAGCAGGAACACATCTACCAGAGAATGGCCAGCTTCTATCAAAGTGATTACCCTATTGTCCAGGGATACAAGTAAAAAGCAGAGTGAAAAAGTCCTCACTCTACTTCCATGCCTTTTATTCGATTTTTTAGATATGCTTCTTTCCTGGCCTGTTTGCTCTTAGAGGAAAATTCCTTTTGCTGGTACCGGCTCTGCGCCTGTCCACCGCTCATGAGCAACATAGAGAAGATTCCGCGAAACATTGAATATGCAATACTATTCCCCTTGTCCGAGTAAAAGGCAAGGGATTGTTTTGCATATTCATTCCCCTGCTCTTCGGCTTTCTGCAACCATAACAGTCCCTTCTCCTCATCCTTTTCTACCCCATGTTTTCCATAGAGTAAAATATTTCCAAGCTTCAGTTGAGCAAATTGATTGCCAATCTCTGCCGCCTGCTGTAAATGCTTCAGGCCTTTTTCTGGACTATATAGAGCTGATTCTTCATCCAGATAAAGCTTTGCCAGTTGGTACATGGCCTGGTCGCTTCCTCCAGCTGCTAGATCTTCCATGATCTCGGCAGCCCGCGCAGGATCCTTCTCTACGATGCCCGGCAGCCCTTTGGCATAGATACCGGCCGCCATGAGGAGTGCATATTTATTGCCGGCGTCTGTGGCCTGTAACAATGATTTCCATCCCTTTTCCGGGCTGTATTCTGGTCGCAGCGGGTCTAAATAGATTTTGGCCAGCTGATACATGGCTTGGTCATTCCCTTGCGCTGT
>Ga0153944_1000603_pt1 | contig 15457 bp, 22 predicted proteins | sample TSNJ028MetaG_FD_104703 | JGI IMG/M metagenome (GOLD analysis project Ga0153944, IMG submission 104703) | Attine ant fungus gardens microbial communities from New Jersey, USA - TSNJ028 MetaG | ecosystem: Host-associated > Fungi > Mycelium > Unclassified | place: USA: New Jersey, Wharton State... | reverse complement strand
GGCTCTTCCGCTGCTGCACTACAGTCCGGCAAGGTTATCGTCAAGACTTCCGTTGTCGACAGATCCCTCGCAAATACTCGCCCCCGGTATCGTTCGTCCTCCAAATTTGCACGCGCTCAGATTGCACTCGAGGGTGATTTATTTGATGGCCCCTTGCGTACCTCCACACCAAGGTTCACTCAGATGGAACGTCAAAGCCGAGTTCTTGCTCCGATCCAGAAAGCTAGGTGCCGGAAGCAGCGCAACTTCAAAGATACATCACTTGATTGGAGCCCTGAAGCCAACAAGAAAAAGAATGAATCCGCATATGGCAAGACGAATTGCATGCTAGGTGGTGTCAGCAGCCCACTGGAGAATGATGATAATAAAACCTTCTATTAGCGTTATACCATTTAATTATACCAGAGAACATCGAGAAAAGTTTTTGACCAATATACCTGCATGTTGTACGAGATTGAAAAGATGACTCTTGAGGTAACATTAGGCCCAACCCAAAGAAGTCAAAAACAGATGTATAAGAGCCTACGTGGGTGAAGAGAATGAATGACAGTGACCGAGACTTGAACCCAGAACCTCCTCCAACGGTAGAAGAACTAGATCATCAGGTCGATAAAAAATGGTGCATATTGTGTACATAATACCAAAACATTCCCTCCCTATAATTCCTCTCCAAAGCGCATTGAAAGAAAGAACTGTTTTGATGACGGGAACAGCTGAAAGAATGGTAGATAGCAGCAAAGATATATCAAACTTCACAAAAAGTCAAATTTTGCCTGGGAAAGTACGAAGTTCAGTAGACGAAGCATCGAATAAAGGATAATTTTACGTTTGATGCGGGATGAGATAAAATTAGATATATACTCTACCATTTTGGCTGTTTCTTCGCCAACGGGTCTGATCCAGCTCACAGGTAATGAAAAACCATACTATTGTAGATCATTAGCGGCTTCCTTGATAGCGAGTAACACTCACTGTTCCTGTATCTCGAAGATGTACGGCATAAGAATATCTGATACCGACTACCTTGTACATCCAATCCAGGATATTCCCTGGGGCAGGGTAAAGCAGATAGCAAAGTCGGTCAACCTGAAAGCAGTGAGCCGAAAAAGAATAATTTCGAATAATCCTTACATCAAAAAGTGTTCCATATACAGATTTCAACGCATTTGCCGCGCCAGTCGCAGCTTCAATAAGGTTTTCTGCATCCTTTGGGGACTTCTTGCAGGAATACGAAAATGGTGAAGAGACTAGACACAAAATCAGAAGAGACTGAGAAAAGTGAGTCTGACTCACTCATTTGACCATAACTGCGTAAATCCAGAAAACCAACAACATTAGGCAAAGTAGTGACAAAGTTTGCGATGTTGTTGACCTCTGGTGATTCGAAAGCCCGATGACCGGGGAACCAGTGCGAACAAGGATCGTTTGTAGAGTTATGATGCATGACACCGAGTTCTGTCGTCTTGGGAGCATATTCTACTGTCGGCTTCCATTTATACCCCTAGGGCGAAGATGTGGCGTCAGCAGCAGAAAGTACGAAGCTTCTTCAAGTGGCACCTACCCAGTTTCTGAATGGATCAACCAAAGCGATCAGCATACCTGGCGTTTCGAAGGCTATCAACACACCTGTTCATATCTAGCCCAGCACATTTCAACCGAGGTCCAAGAATCTGGCGATTCTTGTACCTGAATCACATCAACGCTTAGAGTGACGAAAAATCAGAAAAAGATATACCAGTAGCGATCTACTTCCCAGGTATAGGCATATCCATCCGGATTCGGTGTTGGAATAATGTGGAAATCCTATATCGAAGTAATGATTCAAGCGTAGTTGTGTGATCAAATCAAATTGCCCACGAAGCTGTTGAGAAGGTGTCGAAGTGACCTGGGTTCGGAGGGATCCGCGACGAGGGCATGCACAATGTAAATCGCCGTAGCTGTTGCAATCCACTGGGACTCTTTTGTAAGAATTGCAGACAAAACACAAGAAGGAAGGTGCGTACCTCACGTGCATGCTGTGCCCCAACAATCACAAAACCTAGCTTCCCAGGCCTTGGACGACCACGCTCAGTCATGTCGATGGACGAAGCTGACAAGGTGATAGCAGTCATCTCTCTGCCTTCAGTACTGTGGCCTATCTTGTGGAGCTCAACAATATTTTGATTAAGCTCGGCAACCTCCTGAACGAATTGATCAATTTCATAGAGGGGGTGATAGCTCCCATGGTAAGTTGAATTTGCAAGAGAAGAAAGATTCCAGCCAGCTTCGGTGATACTGCGTGCTACGGGTTCAGCACCGATAGTTGAGGAAACATGACTGATGTTCATAAGTACGCTAGGAAGATCACTTCCTGCGGGAACATATATGTCAATGTGAGAACGAGAAAGCTGCCATATATCTAGGTTGGTTTCCTGCAAGATAAAGAAGCTGAGAGCAAGACGATTGAGCCAATCACACGAACGCACAGCTGCCAGATGCAAAATTTGATCCCTCCGCTGTTCATTAGTCACCATAAACCGTTTGAGAATACCGATCGTGTGCCCTTGAATTGGTGTGTTTCCGCCCAGTATAACCTGTTCGTGTGCGAGAGCAATGGCAGTCATTATAAAGATGACATATATCTGTACCAAGGGTAACAAAAGGCCGCAAACCATGACCGTTCTGGGAAAGGGGTGGTCCTAGCAGAAGGAAAAGCACTGAGCGATATAAAAATCATGATAATTATCTAATCAGTATGTGGAAGATCTAGAAATCGTTACACAATCGTTACACTAGGTCAAAATCCATGTAATGTTACACTACCGTAAATCAAATGCAAAAGATCCATTTCAAAGAACCATCAAATAATTTGACTAGCTGATAGGAATTTATGTACAAGATGTGCAATCCACTCGAACAGCATATTTCGAAATTTAATCTGAAGAGCAAGGAAATAACCCAAGTCTATGCAAGGTAATAAATTAACCGTTAGATATCAAGCATTATCATCATCATCCCAATCATTCAAACCCAAATCTCTCACACTTGAGATCGCGATCCTCATCACTTGTTTCTCATTCCCATCCAACAACTCAGACGACAACCTTTCCATCTCCTGTAACATAAACTCTTCAAGCTGTTCATACAAACTAACATCCTCTTTATCTAATCCGTCTACCTCTCCAATTCTTGTTAATCGAATGGATCGTCCTTTCCGTTTGTCCGCAAGAGCTTGAAGATGATGTTTTGTAATATCAATGATAGTATGACGATATTCTTGTGGAAGATTCAAACGACCGCCAATGACAAGTAAAGAATCCGTGAAGCATTTGTAAAGGGAATTAAGGAAGGAGGCATCAGATTCAGACCGAATGCAAGACACGAGCTGGTTAAACGTTGCAGTAACCATTTGAATTGTGAGCGTATTACTGGATTTTCCACAGTCCAAGAGTCGTGGAACAATCCTAAAAATCATTTAATCAATAATACACTCGCGGATGATGTATAACTCACATAGCAGTGGCCTCCCGAACACCTTCATGAAAGTTAAATTTGAGGCACGGTATACAAATTTCAAGCGTCTGCGACAGATAAGGTGCATATTTCGCCCCGAGGGTCGAACAGATAATCAATAATGTTTCGAAAGCTTGACATTTTTCCTCCAGAGCACAAGTCTTGACACCCATCGTCTGACCATCTACCATCACAGTCTCCCAGCCGCTGCGGTCGTTGTTCATTTGCTCCTCTTCATCTGCTGAACATAGAATGAGAAAATAAGAATCAGGATAAGGACGAGGGTATACATACTGTATGCCGAAATGTCCATCCTGGCATTCGCAATTTCTAAAACATAGGGCATGACTAAAGGTAGATAGGGTTCAAATTCCACGCCAAGAGCCTGTCCAATTTTTGCCCACGTTGAAATCAGGTAGTAAACCAATTGAGTATCATTCGGATCTGCAGGGCTCCCTAATACATCGTCAGACATGACACGGGGATACAAACGGAAAACTGACTTTGGATGCGAACGAGGAGCTGTATCAGCGTGTTTGAGTCTGGACGGAAGATGTCACGTCCGACCGCGATGGCTATATCAAGATTGATTATAAATATTATTGAAGCAAAGAATAGGAGATAGTTACCGATGAGGCCAGCACATTCCATGGCCTTGACCCTCAGACGTTGATGTTCCCTCCTTGCATTCTCTGCATTCCTCAATACGTTTAAAAGGAGAGGCATGATGGCAATATAATGTTTTGCAAACGTTGATTCACTTGCGTCAGCTACCATGGCTAAGGTTGTAATAACTTGCTCTTGCACGTAGCTATTTACCTGTGACCCATCACCTGTAGGATTGAGAAGACGCAGAAGTCGTTGGACAATGGGGTCGAGATAAGGTACCAGAGTGTCGTGCTCGACACCTTCGCAAAAATTGATGAGGGCGGCAGCGGCGTGTGAATGTACTCGAGGTTCAGGATCTTCGAGAGTAGGTATAAGAACTGAAAAGAGCTGCTGATGATAACGTCTTTGCATGACTTCCTGAGAAGAAGATCAGTGTGCATAATGGAGAAGTCAGTGAATGAGCGTACCTCGAGGTCGGTGCACAGTTGGCCTCTACCTCAATGAGAGACATGGAACAGGTGAGAGAACAACAATTGGGGCTTACATGCATTGACAGGCAGCGTAACGTACGCGAGGATGGGCATCACGGAACATGGGGATGATGGTTCTTAGCTAGAAAGTGAGGAAGCATCAAGTACGAAATCGATTGAAACTCACTGTACGATCTCATCGAGTACGTTGAGCATTTCATTGCCGGTTCCTTCGGCGATGGCTGCTATAGCCGTGAGTCCTGCATGGCGAGCTCTCCAGTCATAACTGACGAGCATGGAAGGAAATTTCTGGAGTGCCAGGGGAAGGACTGCACGACCACCCAAGGCGCATGCGGTACGATCGATGGATTGTTCATAGAGGGAAGGTGCCGATTCATCGGCGGTTCCAGATGATAATGAAGGCTAGTACAAGTTGAGAAGGACATCTGCAAGGAGACAAAAAAGACTAACGTCGTCGTTTAACCAGACGTTGATGTCTTGGTCGTCATCGAACTCACTCATACCATCCAAACAGGCAGTGACTACAATGCTTACCCAAGCCGCGTTGTTCCTGACCATGGCAGGTCTTGCCTCGGACAAAGAGACCATAAATTCAACGGCAGCTAGTCTCATGGAAGACATGGCATCGGCATCGGTGTCGATATGAGGCTGGGTCGACGTAGGCGGAAAGTCGAAAGAGGAGGGGTATGGACGGGTGAGAGTGGGCGTGGGACCTGGGTCGATGTGGAGAAGAATGAGATGTGGAAATAAAGTGAGGATAGAGTGTATATGGGGAGCAAAGAGAGAGGGATGGGAGGAGCAGAGGGGCATCAGGGTGGTCAGACATTTAGTGACTTGTTGATATAAATTTGACTGGGCAAGCATGTGGATGCTTTCCAGCATGCAGCGAAGCAGCGAGCTAGCCCGCACCAGCTGGTGCCCATCCGCCACGCTCAGATACTCGACGCTCGCAACAAACGCCGCATGTCGCACAGCAACACTCTCGCTATCCTTCAGCCCCTTTTCGAGGACGCTGACAACAACATCTACCTGCAGGTCCATCACCAGATTTGGACAGCCAGAAAAAATCCGGAATGCACTTTCACGGTCTGCCATCGAGAATGCCTGCGCCTGGAGGGCGTGCCAGGGCCGGCCTCTTGCCATCTCATGATTGGCCAGGTCAGTTATGGTATCCACAGCCTTTCTACGGACATCGAGGATCTGTTCATGTGAGAGAATCGATAGGAGGAGGCGCTGCAAGGTGCCGAGGGCATTGGCGGAAAGGAGGTCGTACGGTGGCAGACCTGGCACCGGCCGGACTCGAAACAGCAGCCTACGAAGCAGAACGAGTGAAAAAGAGCGCATCACATCCTGCTCGGCCACAATGGCAAACTGGGCAAGTGCGAGCAGATATTGTTCCGGCCTTTGCGCTAGCCGTTCATTCACAGCTTGCTCTGCACTGTCCACATTCAGCCACAGTTCTGGCACAGGATAAGCACTCACTTTTGTCGTATTTCGTTGTCGCCCTGGACCAAATTCGACAGGATCTGCCTCAGCTCGGCAGCGATTTCAGGCTCAACAATGGACTCCATCGCAGTCGTTTGGTGACTTGTCACGCTTATGTCAGTGACATATCGGATGGAACTGCCATTCCGGGTTGAATCTGGAGACATAATATCTTTGCTTGCAAAAAAACACTATTGGGTCCCAACCCATCAGACTACAAATCGTCAAGCCTTGAAGTGTCAACTGAAGGGACTTGCAATTAAAAATCTACTTTAACACCCTGCACAAGGCAATCAAACAAGGATTTCATTGTGGTCACAAACGTTATGCCAGGTTGGGCAAAGATAATCAAGTGCATCATCACGTTATCTGGCATCATTGACTTTGATCCTCACGTAGTTTGTAGTTTGTCTGGAATAACTGACGTGGGAAACAATGTTGATCGATAATACGTCTAGTCGGGAAACCTGTCTGCTATTTCCACCATGGTCAAGCGAGCCAAATCCCCAGAAGCTGTAGAGGACTCCAAATTTCTTACCGTCGTCCATCCATTCCCTTTGAATGCCAATATGGAGGTCCCGAATGATTTTAAAGAGTTTATGTTCTGGTTGGCCAGCGTCGTCGGTAAAGATCACGCACTTGGCGTATACCACAAGCCTTCGGTGAGTCTGAGCCTGTTTGCACTGCGAACTCACTTTCAACATCACTCAAGGCCCGTGGAATGGTTGTGGCGGAAATCAGCAAATCCTTCGAAGAGTTCAACAAGTTGCTTGGAGAGCACTCATGGAACCGGTTCTTGCGCAGGTCTTCAGCAGAGGAAATGGAGAGAAAATCTCGCGTCTACTTTAGCACTTATTCTAATGCCCGAGCCCTGCAGAAGGATGGTACGCGTAATTTTGATTCTATTATTTAACACTTCAGTTGACGCTTTCAATAGGATGGAAGAATATTCTTGCAGACGATGAGCTTTTCCATGAATTTCGGTCCATCAACAAGTTGGTATCTCCTTTGTTGTTTTGCTGAACAAAGATTCGAAATATTTCAGAAAAATTCAACACCCATACCCCATCCCTGTATGGTGTGATGTACCATATGAGGACCCGACGAATAAACGAATCTGTCGCCCTCTTCCCGTACAAACCAAAGCTCCACCTCCGAAGGCTCCGGTGCCAGGTGCGCATTTGTTTCTAGCCTTCAGGATGTTCTAAATCTCCATTGTTGCAGTCCCTGGATCTACCGCTTGGATTTCCCAAAAAACGGGTGGAAAATCATCTTTCGAGCAGAAAGTCGGAGGCTCGAAGGGAGGCATTAAGAGTCCCGTGAATCCAGATACTTGTGAATATTTCTTTCCTAAATCAATTCCTTTTTTTTTTGAAATGAGGCATAGGGAAAACGCCAATCACCCCTCCAACTTCATCAAAATCAGGATCTATGCCCACTTCTTTCACTCCATCTGTTGTTTCACCCAAATCCGCGTGGACGAAGCCTCTTATAACTTCTTCTATGGCTATGAACGACCCCTCCACCTCTACATCTCGATCAATAAGTCCCACATCTACTGTCGCTAGCACTGAAGATTCCATCTTTGCCTCTCCTCCCTCCATGATTTCTGACTCGCCTCCACCAAGTCTAGTAACTCCACATGTTGTCACTTCAAAACCGATGAACCCTGCTGGCTCGTCGTCAATTACGATGCTCCAGACGCAATTTGCTAGTACTTCTATTTCAGACAATTATTCAATTGTAGCTGCTCCCTCCTGTGACACGGTCTCTGACTCTGATGAAGACTCAGAGGATGAATTTGCTTTCCCTCGTGCTTCTGAAGTCATATCGGTTGATGATGTCGAATCAATCGTCCCTGGAGAAGAGCCCCGCGCAGGCAAGGGTCCTGGCAGAGGGAAGTTCTCGCCAGGGAATGTCATTAATCCTAAACGAAATGAGAAACAAGATCAAAATAATAACGTGTGGACCAAAGTTCCGAAAACCACAACACGGACATTTTCCAAGATTGTTGAAGAAAAAGACGTGTGCCCTGACCATGGGACGCTGTGCTCAAGGGGGATATGTACTATCATGCAGAGAAAGAAGAGGGAGCAGGAGCAGGAGATGAAGAGGGCTGAGAGAGCTGCCCAGCGGAGGTTGAAGAACAAATCGAGACTGGGAGGTGATAGTGAAGGACTCAAAAGTGGAAAGAAAGATCCTAGTGGTGACGATGACGATGACGATGCGAAGACTGAGGTTGGTGATGATACGAGAAGTGTTGTCACTTGCAGTAGTCGAGCGTCGGCAAGTGTGGCTAGTGAATCCAGGAACTCACTTGCCAACACCGATACCAACACCCGATCAAGAGGACCGCCTACTGGCTCAGTTACTAGTTCCATCAGAGGTGATTGGGGTCCCCGAAGAAGTACGTTCAGTCTCTTCCACTGGCGTGATTTCACAGCTTATCTCAAAATTACAGAACGGAATGCAAGACACCGACAGCAAAATCATTCTCCTTCCGAACCTCGTACTTTCGATGCAACTTACAATTCAGATATCCCAGATGATTCCTCCTCTGTATCAGACAGACTCGAAACTATTGCCGTTAGTAGTGCAAGACCTACATACGGCGGAGAAGGCTCGACCATCGCCTTGAATGCCAAAAGTGTGATATCCTACGATGACGATGACGATGACGACTATGACGATGTTATATCTGTCACTGGCCTCTCAACGTATGGGTCAACACCACGTCCACCAGTCACTTCCCATTCCTTTGGGTCGACGATGAAACCAACACTGACACATACTTCAATTGCGCCGGTGTCTGTGTCGTCGCGACTGTCCTATGCCCCCTCTGTTGCATCTGCTGCAGGTGCTGTCAGTGTTAGATCTAACAAGTCAAGGAATTTCAAGTCTGTCAAATCAGATAAAAGTACCATCGGCGTGAAAGCTCAAGGCAAAACCAATGCTGTGCCGGAAGTCCTACAGCAACAACCACGCCCACGATGGGAATCTGATGTAAAAGGGAAGGGCAAGGAACGACTCAATATGAATGGAGGACCCAGCAAGATTTTGCAGGATGACGGGAGGAAGAAGACTTGGGATGAGATGGTTGAGGAAGATGGTTCTGAGTTGGGTCCAGTTATGGAGTTCTAATGTCCCTTGCCAAGTATGGCTGGGTAGCGAGTGACCTTCAGAGGTGAGGTCAGAAGCAAGTAGCATGAATTTTGATTCATGTCCACTTGTCTGGAAATAAGTACAATAACAACAACTCGTGTACTTGTGCAATGAATGTGGTCTGTCAAATTCTTATCATTTACTTCTTATCAAGGGCTGAGTAAAGGTTACTGCATTTTACTGAAACATAACGTCAGTCACCGACTTGGACGTATACTGACAGATTTTCACGAATTTAGATACAAAACACACTTTTTCCAAATATCAAGAACATTCTTGTGATATTGTACTAGTCATTGGAGCTAATGCGCACGTTGTTGTCACTTGTGGGCTACCAGGTTTCTGATCTCGACAATGTGCGACCAGTCACTTTGTACTGGAATCCCTCGTGTGTCCATATGACCAGAGTTCGCGTGCGTATGTATCTCATTGATAAGATCCACTTAGAGCTAAGAATGAACATTGTTGGGTTCTATGTCAGGTTAAGTACAAGTCATATCTTTCATCGTGTTGATAATACTATTAAAGCAAACTCTAAATAATACAACAAACAAATAAGAGAACAGTTAATGCAAGTACAGTCAATGAACGTGCCCAAAGCAACCGATGCAAACGACAAAAAGAAATGGAGACTACAAGCTCGCAAGAGCAAACCTACAACCCTAGAGAAATACAATTGTTCCTCTCAAACCTCAAAATACTCCCATGCCTCAACTAACCCATCTGTAAGCTTACTGACGACGACCCACGTCGGTAAAAATGAAAGAACTTCTTCAAATGCCGGGATCTTTGCACTTCTAAACCCACCTTCTGCCGGATCCTCACCTTGTCCGGGTACGCTGGCACTTGCACTCGCATACTCTGCCCATTCACATGCCACCTTGCCCTTCAGCCCCTCACCTAAGCCAATATAATCTCTCCATTCAACGTTGACCACGAATTGTTTATCCCACTTGCGGGACCACAATCGGAGCTCGGTGATACCAGGGTCTCGAATAACGTACGGTGGCTGCATGCCATGCATAGCACCCTCAATAGTATATTTGACAATCATGCGGTTGGAGAAGTAAAGTCGGCAATTGCGAGTGTTACGGCCTTGGATAGTGATACGCGCAGAGGTAGGTGAGGTGCGCAGCACTTCAGCATGAAAGAACTTGGTCGAACCAAATGCATCAGGGTGTAGTAGCGATGTTGAAGTCATGTTCGTAGTATTCAAAAGAGCCACGCGTTCGGGAGCACTACCGGGCTGAGGGATCATATCATCTCCACTGGGCCAGCTACATGCTGCCAATCCTGGCTTCACATGGCTTTTTAAGCATTCAACCTGTTTTCCTTGGGCGCTCGGAAGGGTGGGTACGACATCACCACGCAGATATTCAGGGGCACCATGAAAAGAGGTGACTACCTCACGAATAACAGGACCACTGAACGCGCTAGCAGGGAGCACGATGGGATCACCTGAGATCGAGGAACCGAGTAGGGAAGATTTAGAAACTACAGCACCCTGAAGCTGGACTGTTTGCTGGAAATAAATCTTTAGAGGTGTGTTGATGTCGAAAGGGAAAGACCAGAATGCTGCCCAGAGGTAGAACATGACGAAGAGCAGAAGAAGCATTGACCCGACACTTCTGTGGATCTGGAAGCTGAATGGAGCAAGTGGAATGATAAGCAAGAAACCGATGAAGGAGGCCAATGCATAGACTGGAAGGGTATATGAATGAATCGAATTTGAATTTACATGGAAGAAAAGGAGAGGAGACATACCAGCAACCTTGCTATTCCCATCAGCCAATGTTTGGCTTGTAGCATCCAAAGTCATATTGGCAATATGTGCTAACATAATAACGGGTGCAGGGACGATAAAAATGAATTGAAGCAACCACCAGTCAAGTTTTCCTCCGTGGTCGATATCAAGATGTTTCGTTGCACTCCTCTGACCACCGTTCTCCGTATATCCACTGTGCTCACTGTCGATCTCCTGATTCAATGGTGTAGACTCTGAAGGTTCTTCGCGATGATGGTGAGATGACCGAGAACTTGAACGTGAACGCGATGGAGCAGAAACTCTGTCGGAGTTTCTCACAGAAAACACTGCCTCAATTGATCCCATAGCACATGCTAGCCACAATCCGAGACTCCAGAATGTGATAAAATATAGGCCACCAATTTCGGCCTTGCCAATGGCTATAGTGGAAAGGAGCAGAAGAATCCAAGACAGGAAATAAGATTGGAGAAGGATGGTTTCTTTTTGGTTTTCAGGCGAGGATTCGGCAGGATCATTGTGTGAGGAAAATGGAAGATCGGATGAGATTGTCCATGTGAGCGTAATGAAACTGACGGCGGTGAGACAGAAAAAGACGATGTATGGACTAGAATAAATGATCTAAGTCTGTCGTTAGCAGGAGCAAGATGACTCCATCGGAGACGCACGTAAGGGTTTGCCGTGATAAAAGTAAACACTAAGAACGCCTGTATTCCTATCGTAATGATGATAGCAACCCAAAACTTGGACCATCGCCACATCAAGTGAAAGTCGGTGAAGACACGAGTCAATAACGAGGCACCAGGCGCTAATCGATCTTCCTGCGGGCACCTATTGGCAGCTTGAATGACAGCTTGGACGAACAGGAGGCCAGTCAGGAGAATAGGACCCAGAATGAGGAAAAGAATATTGAAAATGTACAACGAGTTGAGCGGGAATAACACAAGCCTAGATGAGAATACTTGATAAAATAAGTGTCGTTAGTGATCGGATGATGACTTAGCATATTGACACGTACAATCAAAGTAGACTGCAGGGACGTATCTGTCAGGATCATGTGTCTTAGAGTCATTCAACAGTGCATTTCCAGCGCCTCTTGCAGCTTCCATCATGGCCCATAAGCTCTGTTGGTGGCCATCCGTATACGGCACGGCGTCATATTTTGTGTGATATTTACTTCGGCCCTTATAGAATGCGAGGTCAAGGCCTTGCATGTCAGTAGCTTCGGTGTACACGGAGTAATCGGTGTCGGATTTTATGGCTCCCCGCTTGAAGGCATCAGCAGAAAGGGCATTAGCGTGAGGGCGTGGCACATTGCGACTCGTAAATGCGCGGAGTACGGCTGATGATGTAGCACGAAATAGGATTGGCCGACTAAATCATGAAACTTAAGCGTTCAAGCAACGTGGAAAGCACGCCACCTACCCTCCCGATGCGGCTCCCTCGAGGTTGAGGAAAGAGTCGGGAATTCTAGACCACGGATGCTGGAGAAAGCTATATCAGGATATAAGTGTCAGTGAGATGAGCAGATAAAATAGTATGGCTCACGCGTGAGCACCGTTAAGCCAGTCTTCCTCGCCATTGTTGATATTAAACACTGATGTCCGTTCAACGCGATGCTTGGCAAAGTATTCGATGAGCTGAAGAAGGGTGACAACACCCATACCGTCATCTGTGGCTCCAGGTGCTGTGGACACAGAGTCATAGTGGGCGGAAAAGAGAACTCCACCGTTGTCACGATAGTCGGGATTACTTCCTTCAATTTTAACTAGGATATTCGTTCCTTCAAAGTAAACACCATAATTGGAGGCCCAAGAACCATTTGAGAGTAGGTCGTCAATGACTCGTACATGAGGATACTGTTCTGCGATAGAATACACTCTGGAGAGAATATATTCACGAGCATAATTGTTGGCATGAGAGTTGTAAGGATGTGGTCTCTCTGAGATCTAGCGATTGTGCATTAGAGTTGGTTAAAAAGCAAAAGAAGAACAGTTACGCGGTGAAGGTCGATGTAGGCGTCTTGTATGTTCAAACCTCGTTGGTCGTCTGGAACGTCCGGCAAAACATTCTCCCAAAAGACGAGAAAAAGAATCAAAGTATAAGTGAAGAGAACTACATATGAAACAGTTCCCTTGCTAAAAGATGCAGCCCCAAGAAACATCGCTGGTTCCGGAAGGAATGTAATTAAACATGCTCAGATTGCACCATGCATTACTGTCAAATTTCCCACACTCATGAAATAGCTCGGAGACAACCGTTAGGACTTTCAAAATGACAAGGCCCATAAAGCGTACATATCAAACCACTCGAAGCTGAAACATACTGGGGGTCCCTGTTGAGCTACAGAAAAGGTCGATGAACCCAATGTCCAACACACCAAAGACCTTCAAAACAGGGTCACCCATTTGCACATGAGCAAAGTATCAGCTTCCCTTTGCTCAGAATCACTGGTGCCAGCCTTTGAATTTGACATAGGACTAATTATACTGGCACTGGACCCTTATATAAAAGTCTACGGAGTCGGCTATTGCAAGACTCAGAATTTCAATTGGAGGCAGCGAATGCTCCACTGGATTTGGCAGTATCCCCGAGGAAGCGTACGATTTGAATGGAACCCCGGTCTAACACCATGGGACGACGTAAAGAAGCCAATGGGCCAGCTATGACAAGAAGTTATTTATCTGTTGCGCGTCGACATTATCACAAGCTAATCTGGGATGGGAGAGGACTGACAGATTTGTCCCTCAGAAGTCCAGTATACCGGGTAGGCCCGATTTTCGTCCTCCCATGATGTGAGAGCAGCCGTATCGTGAGCCAAAATGTCTATATCATTCAACTTCTTATTTGCAACGGAGTAGCTTAAAGTGTTCAAAACGTATAACACTTCCAACGAACACAGAAATCTCAAATGAAATTCTCATTCCTCCATGTTGCTTTTTATCTGCCCGCTGCACTCGCCATTTGGCCAAGACCTCGAAATCTGACGACAGGCAATACGCCTATTCGTCTTGCATCGGACTTCTCAATCAAATTTTCGCATATACCGAAAATCCCTCAAGATCTTCAAGACGCAGTTTCTCGCACTAGGAAATTTCTCACAACCGACCAACTCCAAATACTACTCCCCGATCGAGGAGCTTCGCTCTCCGATATCATTCGTTCAGCTCGAACATTACCATCTCTGACGATCAGTTTATCAAACCCTTCTAGTCAATTGAAAAGCATCAGCGAAGATGCCGTGGCAGGACTTGGAGTCACTGACGAGAGCTACACTCTCCTTATTCCAACCACTGGTGGTGCAATACTGAATGCGAAAACAGCATTGGGTTTATTGAGAGGATTGGCCACCTTCGAGCAATTATGGTTTTATTTGGATCGTATGATCTATACATTGCAGGCACCAATTCAAATTGAGGACTCTCCAGTCTATGTGAATTAGACTTTTGAGATTTAAAACCCGCTATTCACCAATAAAAATAGCCATACCGAGGATTCATGTTGGACACCTCACGCAATTAGTAAATGGCTAATTCCTTCTTCGTCACAGTAACCTAGCTCATCTAATACTCTTAGTTTCCCTGTTTCAGATATCAAACGCACCTTGGATGCCATGAGCTGGGTCAAGATTAATCATTTCCACTGGCACGTAGTTGACTCCCAATCCTTTGCTCTTGTCGTTCCTGGATTTGAGGAATTAGCTCAGAAGGGTGCATACTCAGAAGAACAGGTTTACACCCCGATGGATGTCGAAGATATCGTTTCCTATGCTGCCTCAGTATGTTTATCGTCAACATTTCCATCAAACCTGTTGCTGATCCTTTTTTTCAGCGTGGAATCGATGTAATGGTTGAAATTGACACACCAGGCCATTCCTCTGCAATCTCCAAGTCCCATCCAGAACATATTGCATGTCCGGAAGCTACTCCTTGGGAACACTTCGCCGGTGGTACGTTTCAATCTTCTCAAAGAAAGTCATTTGTCCTACTACACACACTTCCCAATATAGAACCTCCTGCAGGCCAACTTCGCCTCGCAAGTTCATCAACAACAAACTTCACGGCTAATATGATCAAAGCAGTCTCTTCTATGTTTCCTTCCAAATTGTTCAACACTGGTGGAGATGAGATTAACATCAACTGCTATGTGGAGGACAAATCTACACAAGAGGATCTTAGTAAGTCCTGTCTCATGTGAATGAAAAGTACAAACAATGGCTTTTAATTGGCAGATTCGCAAGGAATAACATTGGAAGAGGCACTTAATACATTCACGCAAAATACACATTCTGTATTAGCCAATGCGGGAAAGACGCCAGTTGTTTGGGAAGGTCATTTGCGTCAGGTTTACCCGGGTAACCATCTGCTTACATGGCTTTTGCAGAGATGGCCCTTGAACATCAAGTCAATCTCCGAAATGACACTATTGTCTTGTGGGTGTCCTATTTCCTCGTCTC
>Ga0153944_1000601_pt1 | contig 15472 bp, 14 predicted proteins | sample TSNJ028MetaG_FD_104703 | JGI IMG/M metagenome (GOLD analysis project Ga0153944, IMG submission 104703) | Attine ant fungus gardens microbial communities from New Jersey, USA - TSNJ028 MetaG | ecosystem: Host-associated > Fungi > Mycelium > Unclassified | place: USA: New Jersey, Wharton State... | reverse complement strand
GGTAACGGCATGGTATTTGCTTTTACTAAAATAGTAAGTTTTGTTATTGTATGTCTGCCAGCCTGTATTTCTTATGCCGGTATCGGGATGGAAATAGTAATATTTTTTATCAATTTTTACAACGCCGGATGCACGTTCACCTGTGGATGGATCCATATAATATGTATTGTCTTTGATGGTGAGCCATCCTTTGGCGAGTTGACCTTTATAGTCATAATAATACCATTTATCGTTTTGATAATCCCAATAGCTCTTATTTTTTGCCATAAGGTTTTCAGTTTCTGAAGTATTATCACTGACTATCTGGCCATTGGCATTGACCTGTATGCCATTGATGGTTTTATTGACCGCCATTGAACCGTCATTCTGCAGATAATATCCATCTACCCATATGTTTCTTAACATACGTCCTTTGGTATCAAAAAAATACCACTTTTTACTAATACATTTCCACCCGGTAACTGCGTATTTATCTTTATTGAAGTAATATTTGTACTTTCCTATCTTTTTCCATCCGGTAACATATCCCTTTTTGGATTTCGTCGTGTACCATCTTCCGGTGCGATCTGATTTCCATGCGGCATCAGAATGAACGGAAGGAACTAAAATGCCAAGTATACCAACAAGAGTGAGGACAATAAGCATTTTTTTATTCATCAGAGACTCCTTATAATACATCTAAAGATTACAATTATGTTTTACGAAAATATTACGCTTTTGTTAATATATTACAGGATTCCATTTGAAAAGTCAATAGAAAAGCCCATATTTGTTTAAAATAGGGGCTTTTCTTAAGGATTGCTTTTATTTCATTTGCTGCATTTTTTTAATAACTTTTAATCTTGTAAATTCTTCCCGCTCTTTTTCCTCCAAAGCGTTCTGAATGCTTTTGGTTAACTCCGTATAAGTGGGAATTGTAATATTTTTAAGCGCATTTGCACGCTTCTGTGTTTTCTTAATATTAGTCGCAAGCCGGTATGCGGCATTTTCTACCATGGAGAGGCGGATGGTTAAATCTTTTACACGCTCAAAAGCGACTTTCGCTTTATCCAGAGATTGGCTGGTGCTGTAATAAGCATACGTAGGAGCACTGGTAACCGGGTCGTATTCCACGAGAGGAATCTCCGTTCCCATAATACTGCGTGTTTTGATACGGATGGAGTTTTCAACCGGTACGGAAAATGAAATTTCTTCCACCAGGCTGATTCCCAGTTCAATATTCGAACGCTGCAGTGCGGCATAAGCCGTACGAAAGGTTTCATCAATCTCAGATTGAATATCCTTTGATTTATCGATCAGTCCCATCATTTCACGGATTAAGATATTGCGCTTTTTATCCATTAACTCAAATCCCTGCTTTGCTAAAGCAAGGGAATTCTTTGCCAGTATTAAATTACCTTTGGTAGGGAAGGTATTTGGATTCATGAAATCACCTCTGCAGGTTTATAGTACTTATCAAGAATCTTAGTGTCGATACGATCAAGTTCTTCTCTTGGAAGCATACCAAGGAGTTTCCAGCCTATATCCAGAGAGTTCATTATCGTACGGTTCTCAAATTCGCCCTGGCCTACAAATTCCCCTTCAAAAGCCTTGCCGAATTCCAGGTATTTCTTGTCAAGGGGAGACAGTTCATCTTCGCCGATGACAGATGCCAGCGCTCTGGCATCGCCTACTTTTGCATAACAGGAGAAGAGCTGATTGGCAACTGCCTGATGATCTTCCCGCGTATAGCCTTCGCCGATACCGTCTTTCATCAGTCTTGAAAGTGAAGGCAGCACATTGATGGGCGGATAAACCGCCTGACCGTGCATCTGGCGGTCCAGTACGATCTGACCTTCGGTGATGTAGCCTGTCAGGTCCGGAATAGGGTGAGTAATATCATCATTTGGCATGGTCAGGATTGGGATCTGGGTTACGGAGCCGGGGATGCCTTGCACGATACCGGCTCTTTCATATACAGTAGCCAGTTCGCTATACAGATAACCCGGATATCCTTTACGGCTGGGAATCTCTCCTTTCGAAGAAGAAACCTCACGCATAGCCTCTGCAAAAGAAGTCATGTCCGTCAAGATTACCAGTATGTGCATTCCCTTTTCAAATGCCAGGTATTCAGCGGCAGTCAGAGCTACTTTAGGTGTAATCAGCCGTTCTACTACCGGGTCATTTGCAAGATTCAGATACATCACAACGTGGTCGGAAACACCACTTTCTTCGAATGTATTGCGGAAAAATTCAGCCACGTCATATTTTACCCCCATGGCGGCAAAGACAATTGCAAATTCTTCATCGGAGTCTTCTCCAAGAGATGCCTGTTTTACGATCTGGGCAGCCAGCCTGTCATGGGGTAAACCGTTCCCTGAAAAGATAGGAAGCTTTTGACCTCGAATCAAAGTAGTCAGTCCGTCAATGGCGGAAATTCCGGTTCGAATATAGTTCCTTGGATATTCCCGGGTAACCGGATTCAAAGGAAGTCCGTTGACATTGGCTCTAACTTCAGCAGAAATCTCACCCAATTGATCGATTGGCTGTCCGATGCCATTGAAGGTACGTCCTAAAATTTCCGGGGAAAGAGCTACCTCCATTGGATGCCCGGTCAACTTGGTATGTGTATTTTTCAGTGACATACCTTCATTTCCTTCAAATACCTGAATAACAGCTTTATCTTCATAAAGTTCGACGATACGGCCCAGTTTCTTTTCCTTTCCTTCTACCGTAATTTCAACAATTTCTTCAAAGGAAGCATTTTGAACACCTTCCAATACAATCAGGGGGCCGCTAATTTGTTTCAGTCCTAAATATTCTATTGACATATGATAACCTCCCTATGCATTTTTTGCCAATACTTCATTATAAAAATCATCCACTGCTTTATAGTATTCTTCGAATTTTTCCAGGTGGTCATTTGGAATATCATATTTTATTGCGATGATTCTCTCAAAAATATTACTTTCCTTTAAAATGGACATGGGCATTCCCATGGTAACCAGAACTTTTGCTTTTCTATTTAAATAAAGTATGATATCCATCATTTTAAACTGTTTTTCCATAGGAACACAGGTATCGTCTTTATGAAATGCATTTTGCTGAAGGAATCCAAGGCGGATCACTCTGGCAATTTCCAACGTCAGTTTTTGGTCATCAGGAAGTACGTCGCTGCCGATTAATTTAACAATTTCCATAAGGCTGCTCTCCTGATTCAGAAGCGCCATAATCTGGTTGCGGTAATCTACAAAATCAGGGTTTACATGGTCTCTGTACCAGGTACCCAGGTCATTTAAGTATTCACTGTAACTGGTCAGCCAATGGATAGCGGGGAAATGACGGGCGTAAGCAAGAGACTTGTCAAGTCCCCAGAAGCACCGTACAAAACGTTTGGTGTTTTGTGTAACCGGTTCTGAGAAATCACCACCCTGGGGAGAAACCGCGCCGATAATAGATACGCTGCCTTCTGTTCCGTTCAGATTCTGCATAAGCCCTGCTCTTTCATAAAAGGCAGAAAGCCTTGAGGCCAGGTAAGCCGGGAAGCCTTCTTCCGCCGGCATTTCCTCCAGACGTCCGGATAATTCACGCAGGGCTTCTGCCCAACGGGAAGTGGAATCTGCCATAATTGCCACATCATAACCCATATCCCTGTAGTATTCCGCAAGGGTGATACCGGTGTAGATAGAAGCCTCTCGTGCAGCGACAGGCATGTTGGAGGTGTTGGCGATCAGCGTGGTTCTGTCCATCAGCGGATTGCCGCTTCTGGGGTCAACCAGTTCGGAGAATTCTTCCAAAACCTGAGTCATTTCATTTCCGCGTTCGCCACAGCCAATGTAGACAATAATATCCGCATTGGACCATTTGGCAATTTGGTGCTGAGTCATGGTTTTCCCCGTACCGAATCCGCCCGGAACGGCAGCAGTACCGCCCTTGGCAATTGGAAACAGGGTATCCAGGATACGCTGTCCGGTAATAAGGGGCTTGCTGGCTGCAAAGCGGGAAGCAGTCGGTCTTGGAATGCGAATAGGCCATTTCTGCATTAAGGATAGCTTTACTTCCGTTCCATTGAGTAATTGGACGGTTAGCAGGGGATCCAAAATGGTGTACTTGCCGTCCTTTACAACGTTTAGCACCGTACCTGATATATTGGGAGGCACCATGGATTTGTGTACAATAGCAGGAGTTTCCCGGGTTTCTGCAATTATGGTACCACAGCATACTTCTTCGCCGGGTTTTACGGTAATATGAACATCCCAAAGCTTTGAAGTATCCAGAGAATCTACATTGACACCACGTTTGATGTATTTACCGGAGGATTTTGCGATTTCACTCAATGGCCGCTGAATTCCATCGAATATATTATTTAGAATTCCGGGAGCTAATGTAACGGAAATGGCGTCACCGGCAGCTTCTACCATTTCACCTGGCTGCAGACCGGTAGTTTCTTCAAAAACCTGTATGGTGGTGATATCAGAATCCAGTCTGATGACTTCCCCGACAAGTTTTTCTTCACCGACATAAACCATCTCCGCCATTTTGAAACCGGTATTTCCTTTCAGGTATACAACGGGACCGTTGATACCATAAATGATACCCGTTTTATTCATGTGAAAAACCTCCATCAAACTTAAACTCTGCTTTTGCCTCTTCCAGTTTCGCTGCAAAAGAATTATCAATCAGTATGTGACGGTCAGGAATTACGGCTCTGGTACCCCCCATAAAAGAATATTCGGAGACCGTAAGCGTTGCCTGCGTTGCCGCACTTAAACTGGATTGTTTGGTTACATCAGCCGGATCAATATAGATAATCACCTGATCGGAACCGGCCGTATCCAAAGCTTCCTGGATTTGTCTGATCAAAAGCTGTTCATAGGCGGGAGTATCCATATATTCCTCCAGCATCGCTTTTACTTCTACAAAAAGCTTTTCTTTTAATTCATTGTGTACTTTTATAATTTTCCGTCTTATTTTTATCTGCTCTTTGGAAAGAGTCATATTGTTTGTGCGTTTCAGACTTTCGGTTTCCATTTTAATCTGCAGTGCAGCCTGACGGTCTTTTCCTGCCTTATGTTCATTTTCCAATTTGGCAAGAGCCTCTTTGTGTGCTTCGATCAGTTCCATGCTTTGTAATCTGGCTTTTTCCATAGAAGATTCTTCAAAATGTTTTAATTTTTCTTCCGTTGTCAAAATTGTCACCTTCTTTTTCGGGATTTATAGTTTTAATCCAATTGCTTCATTTACGTAAGAAGTGATAAAGTCCGGCTTACGTCCCGTTCCATGCCTGTCCGGAATGTCAATTATAAGCGGGAGCCTGCGGTTCAAAACGACTTCGTCCACAATGTCAGGGAATTCGCGGCTGAATTTTTCAGTAATTAGAATAATTCCAATGGATTTGTCCGCAATGGCTTTCTCCAACGCTGCTTTCAGTTCCGATTTCTCGTGGACTACACAGCCTTCCACGCCTGCCAGTCTCATTCCGGTATAGGTATCTACATTATCACTGATCAAATACATTTTCATAGATTACAATTTACCCAAAATCATGAAGGAGATAATCAGACCATAAAGGGCAACACCTTCTGCAAGTCCTACAAAAATAAGTGATTTACCCAAGATGCTCTGATCTTCACTGATTGCTCCGAGAGCGGCACTTGCAGCGCTGGCTACTGCAATACCGCCGCCGATACAGGAAAGGCCGGTTACCAAAGCAGCGGCGATATAGCCCATGCCTGTGGAAAGACCATCCGCAGAAGCGGCCGCTTCGGCGGCCATTGCGGTAGAATCGCCTGTAAACGCTAAAATATTGGCAAGGATCAGTGTTCCGAAGAAGAAAAAACAATTTACAGCCAAAGATGTTTTGAAGCGGCCTCTGTTCTTTTCACCGATCAAGTATGCTCCGAAAGGAATTATAATGCTTAAAACCAGGGCTATTACTAATACGATAGAAGTTAATGCAGACATTTGAGTGATCCTCCTTAAATTTAAATTATTTTTATTATAATGTGTTCTTTCTTGCAAAAGGCTGAAATGCGCGGCCGGTTCCTTTATAAAAGCGGCTGAATAATTCATAATATTCCAGACGCAGTACCTGAATGCCTACGATCAGACCTTCCATGCCACAGACAAACAGATTGCCGGCAATGATGACGATCCAATTTGGAGAAGCGCCATTTTCTGCGCCGGCCAACATGAGGACAACTTCCATCATGGCAGCATGACTGACTGCAAATGCCCCGATACGGACAAAGGAAAGCGTATTGGAAAAGTAGCTGAGCAGTATTTCAAACAGTTCGAAAAAGCTTTGAACAATAAACATTCCTTTTTCTTTCGGAAAAATGTCCGCCTTTTTCTCTACCAGTCTGGTTAATGGTTCTTTTAAAGCCATCAAAATCAATGGGACGACAAACATGATAACCATCACGATGCCCGATGGTAATTTATTGCCTGTCATAAACAGCGCAATTATGGTTACAATTGCGGCATAAAAAGCAAAACCTGCGCAGCCATTCGTATCAAACCATGCATTTTCGGTATCTTTTGCCTTGATTCCATTGATGATATGGAGGATCATAACCAGCAAATTTAAAAACATGCCAAAAGCAATCGCTATGATAAATACGGTGTTCAGTTTTCCAATGAACGGCAGGGTAGTCATGTGACTGACCGGGCGCAGCCAGAGTGCGGGTATGATATCTTCAAACCCGAAAACACTTCCGAATAGAATCCCGAAAATGGCAGAAAAGAAACCTGCGCAGCTGATGATTGCTGTCAGCGGCCATTTCTTAAAGCGGTAAAGCAGGGCTCCGCCAATCATCAGAAAGATACCCTGCCCCACATCTCCAAACATGGCGCCGAAGATAAAAGCATAAGTCAGTGCCACAAAGATGGTGGGATCGATTTCATTATAGGCAGGCAGACCATACATCTTGATATACATCTCGAAAGGTCTGAAGACCTTTGGATTCTTTAACTTGGTTGGCGGGGGAGATATGACGTTGTTATGGTCATCCTCAATAATACAGTACAGATCCGGATCGTTTGAAATATCTCTTTCAAAGTTTCTGGCATCTTTTTCGGTCATCCATCCGCATAGAATATAAAATACTTGCCGGTCTTCCCTGGTGCATGCTGCCAGTTTGCGAACGTCAAAGTTTGTAGAGAGAGCCGCCAGCTTTTTCTGAGACAGAAGAATCATGTCCTTTTGCCTGTTCAGTTCAGCAGTCATCTCTTCCTGATATTTTTTTATGTTGTTTTTACAATTGGCGATTCTTTCATTGAGTAAGTCAGCTGCTTCCTGCGGCGTTCCGTCATATTCATCCGGGAGACGGAACCTTTCAAAGTGCATGGAAGCATAGACGGCGTCTATTTTACTGGCATGAGTTTCGGGCACAAAATAAATGCCCCAAATATACTGTCCGTCATTATGGCATTTATAAAATACGGTATCCAGATCTTCATAAACATATTTAGCCAGCTTATCATAATAATCGACTGCAATTTTGCCAAACCGGAATTTAATAAATTTAAATTGCATGACGCGACGTATATTGTAGTTAAATGCCAGAAATGGTTCGATTTTTTCATAAGAGGCATTTAGCGCTTCAAGCGTTTCTTCCAATTTCATGCGCTTCATTCGGATTCCGGAAATATTTTCCTCCAGCTGTCTTAGAAAATCAATGCACTTTTCTAATGATATATTAGGGGAGGCATCCAATGTGGAATCTTTAATCAGAACAGCGAATTCATTTGCTTTTTGCAGCCATTCCCTGTATGGGTTGATTTCAATGTATGGATGTAATTGTTCTACGTTTTTTAATTCCGATAAAGCATTTTCTAAGTGAATATCATATTTGGATAAATATTCATTAACCATACGGTCCAGGTCAGCTTTAGGTCCCGTAATGCTTAGGAATTTCATTTTAACTATCAAAAGTATCACCTCCTTATTTTTTATTTCTTAATATAAATTCAAGAATTTCGTCCTGTGTAAGTCCATAGCGTATACATTCCAGGACTGTGGTAAGTTTATCGATCTCATGCTCTTTCTCAAAGAGAAAAGAAATGACGGTTGCTATTGAATAAGGATTCTTCAGTGCGTTTTTTTGTTGTATGCTGCATCGAATCATATTATATGTGGAATCCAGCGTATCGGAAGAATATTCCGGGTAATGCCTCCCATAATAGGTATTTTTCACGGCCGTGTTAAATTCTTCCATTGTAGAAGCTTCTACCAGATTCTGTATGTCTTCTTTTTTCAGACGATATTGAACCGGAATCAAATGTGCATAAATTTCAGGGAAAGGCATGTTAAAATATTTTTTTGACCGGTTGATCCAGCGCACGTTTAGCAAATCCATTTTTGTACCATAGGAATCCATAAAAATTTTTTTATCCTCTTTATGAGCCATTTTATCTTTATTCTTCCAAAACCATTTAAAATAAAACAGATCGATTGCCATTTCATAATCCCATAATGTGGGCCGGGTCAGATGAGACAGCCGGTCCAGGGCATTAAAATAGATACTGCCCTGCAAGTTGCTCATAAATTCTTCCAACGTGCGGCTTTCAGAGATCTTCTGCAAGTCAATATCCGAATGTTTTTCAAAAAAAGTTTTAAAAATGGTTAAATCCAGTGTTATATCGCGATGATCAAAAATCATTCGCATACAGCGTTTGAGTATTGCTATTTCATAGCGCTGAAAATATAAATCTAATAAATTACGTTGCTGACCGGATGTGAATCGGTAAATTTTTTGAAAGTCAATGAATATGGCATTATTTAATATTTTTTCAACCTCCCCGCGATGCAGAGTTGTTTCATCAATGTCAGCAAACAATTTCTGATAACCGGGATGTCTTTTAAGATAACCAAGTGCTTCCGTTACGCTTTTCATAGTGGACAGTTCATTATAATCACTATCGGTCAATAACCGGCTTCGGATAGCACGAATCTTGGTAGTGGAACCGCTATAAGCCAACAGATTTCCCATAAGATTACTCCTTAATTAATTTGTTGAATACATTACCGGCCAACTTTTTATGGTTCATTTTATAATCTTCTTCTATAACGGTAATAATATGGTTCGTTTTTTCCTCTAATTTTGCAAGCTCGGTATGCATTTTAGCATCCAGTCTTTCTTTAAGTGCCTGCAGCTCTTTCAAAGTATTCGCGTCTACTTCTGCGTCATAAGCTTCTATATTCGCTTTTGATTGCTTTTCCAGTTCTTTCTTTTCTGCGTTTGCGCTTTCCATATATCGTGTAGCAGCAGCTTCAATTTCAGATAATCGGTTTATGACTAAATCCATAACATCCTCCTCCCACTCACTAGTACAGCATTGCATAAATATCATTAAATAAAATATTCGCTATTTACTCCATCACTGCGTTGCCGTCATGTACTAACATTATAATATCATATCATACACCTTTTTTAGAAAAATTCTATAGAAATTTTGACAAATTCCGAAAAATTTTATATTTTTTTTTGTATATTTTTATGCTATGTGATAGAATTTAGAGAAGTGATTTTGCAGGAAATATTAATAAGCACTTACTGAAAGGGCAGTAGAGCTGCCAGGAGGTTACGAGTATCCGCTGGCGAAGCGGATTACGAGTAACCGCATTGAATAAATGGGAGAAAGGATACAATGAATTATGAGATTGAGAAACATACCGGGTGCGGATGAGGCGATTGCAGAAAGTACCTATGTGATACAGCGGCCTAAGGAGTTTCGGGGAAAGTGGAATAAAGTGTTTGGAAATAATAATCCGGTTCATATTGAAGTGGGAATGGGAAAAGGGAAATTTATTACCCAGATGGCAGTTCGGCATCCGCAGGTTAATTATATAGGAATTGAGCGCTATACCAGCGTATTGCTAAGAGCAGTACAAAAAAGAAAAGATATGGAGGAACTGCCGAACCTTTACTATCTTTGCATAGATGCAAGAGAACTGCCGGAAATTTTTGCAGAAGGTGAAATAAGTAAAATATATCTGAACTTTTCCGATCCGTGGCCGAAAGAACGCCATGCAAGGAGGCGGCTGCCGTCGAAAGAGTTTCTGAATCGATATGAAAATATATTGATAAAGAATGGACTGGTAGAATTCAAGACGGATAACAGAGAGCTGTTTGAATTTGGGCTGGATCAGGCAGAAATTGCAGGGTGGCATGTAACTGCCAGTACTTATGACCTGCATCATGAGGCCAAAATGGCTGCGGGGAATGTAATGACTGAGTATGAAGAGAAGTTTTCAAAAAAGGGAAATCCGATTTATAAAATGATTATTCGCTGCCCTGACAGATGTTAATCTCACAATTAGGTGGAGGCTGCATAATGTATTATAGGAGATTTTCTATAAAGGAGAGGTTTGGATGGCGCGGAAGGTTGGTATCAAGGATAAAGTTAGCCTGATGTTATATGAGAGACCGGATTTAAATAAAAAGATTTTGCATATGAAGAAATCCTTTGATGAGGTGAATTCTTTTTTAAAGAAGGATAAAGCAAAATAATAGAAAAGCTATGAGTATGTAAAAGAGTAGAATTACGGTTCTGCTCTTTTACATACTCATAAGAAATTGCTTTCTATGATATGTAAACGCTTCGCAGGAAGCGCGCGCTGCTTTAGAGTACCGTGAATCTTACTCCGGTTTAAAATTAGCAGAGTCTTTATTTTTACGTATTTCAAGACGGTATGAGATATAACAGTTAAGGAGATATCGTAGAAATGCTACTACAGGAACTCCCAGAAGCATACCAAGGACACCGGCTACGCTGCCGCCTACCGTAATGGCAATGATGATCCAAAGTGGTTTTAAACCGGTGGAGTTTCCCAATATCTTAGGTCCCAGGATTAAACCGTCGAATTGTTGAAGTACCAGTATCATGATTGTGAATATCAGAGCTTTAAGCGGACTAACCAACAACAAAATGAGAACACCGGGGATAGCGCCGATAAAAGGTCCGAAGTAGGGAATCATATTGGTTACCCCGACAATAGTGCTGATTAAGACTGCGTAGGGCAGCTGCAATATACTCATTATGATAAAGCAGAGTATACCTATAATCAGTGAATCAATGGATTTTCCTATGAAAAATCCACCGAAGATACTATTTCCTTCTTTTAAGATGCCGATGGTTGAATTAATATGGTTGACCGGAACAAAAGCATAGATGATTCCTCTGAAAGTGTTTAACAGAGATTTTTTATCGGCCAGTATATATATGGATACCATGATTACAACCAGTAAATTTACGATCCATTGTACAATAGACATAGAAACACTGAATAGTGCAGGCACCATATTTGCTGCAAAATCTTTCAAATAATTAATAAAATCGGGCAAGGCATTATTGATAGTAGTCCGAAGTACTTCCATATCCAGATTGGGGAAATTTTCTTCAATGTTATCGAAAAATTCATATATAATATTTGCTGCTTTCGGAATATAATTAACTAATTCAATAATACTTTCTATAATTTGAGGAATAATACCAAACAAGGCAAATATAATAAAGCCCAATACAAGTAAATAAGTAATTGCAATAGATAATACTGTAAGCGGGGTATTCTTTTTTAATTTGCATACTTTTTGTAAAAATCTGCGGATCCGTTTTACGGCAGGGTTCAGAATATAAGCGATTAATGCTCCGAGAAAAAACGGCATCAATATATTTATTATTGTACGGAAAGTAGCAATTGATTCTTCCCAGGATAGAAAAAGCTTAATGATGATCGCCCCTATAAAAATAACACCTATGCTATAGACAGCAATGGTAAAATACTTGTTGTTTGCCTGAAATTTCCTGGTTTTATCGGATGATTTTATGTTTACATCTTGCTTCTTTTCACTCATATTTACCTCACAGTTTAATTTATTTTCATTATTACATGATGTTGGGGTCAAAAGGTATTTTGACCCCAACATCATGCTTTTTCATGCAAGCATGAAACGCATGACCTTTTGACCCTGGTATCATTACATATTATAAAGGTTTTTCCGGGAGGATACAAGAGAATAGTATATTAAAAAGAAGTTTATTTTTTCTAAAACATCTAAAATTAAATTGTCTAAAATTTTCTTAATTTTCTATGAAAAAGTACTTGCATTTTTTATAATGTTATAATATAATATTTTTTGCGTTACCAAAAAAACAATGCGCGATTAGCTCAGCTGGCAGAGCACCTGACTCTTAATCAGGGTGTCCAGGGTTCGAACCCCTGATCGCGCACTAAGAAAGGTCTTAGGATTGAGGCGAGGATGCCCGATTTTAGGGCTTTTTGTTTCTTATCCGAAACCAGTAATATCAAGGTTGCGCCATTTAAGAGTAGAATTTATATAATGGATGGTGATGGTATGTTACTTTCTCATAGAAATCCAATCAAAAGAAATCAAAATATTGGCACTAAAAAATCAGGTTATAAAAAACAGAGTAGTTTTGACATTCCGTTTCAAAATTGGAAGCCTTTTTATGAAAATCTAAAGATTCAAGAGCAATGCCAAAAAGAAGTTAATGGTAAAACATTTACTTTTATAGTAGAAAAGCTAAAATCAAACTACATATACGCTTGCAGCATTGATGAAATTTGCAAAGTGCTAAGTTATTGCCCATCCGAGGATTTAGAAGGACTTGGTTTAGTTATTTTACGTCAGCCCAAGAAAAAAGAAGAAATATTATCTCCCTGCTGGGGCAGATTGATATACGAATTTAATTATCAAGCGAAGTTGCAACCTGCAATAATTATTGAGTCAATTGATATTAATGAGGATATCATCATTAAAGGTACGGATGTTTCCCCATTTTTACAAAAGGAAATAGAACAATTAAAAAATGAAGGGCATGAAATTAAGATAACTAACAAGAAAATTATTATTAAAAATACAATGCAGTCAGTAAAGAATACACAATTATATAGAACCGTATTGCATGAAGTTGGACATTATGTTTTTAAAAAAAGAGGATACAACATTAACAATCATGAAGAAAAAGAAACATTTGCCAACACCTACGCTAAGAATATAAAAAAACTTATGCCTGCGACTTACTAATAAGCAATACCGTAACACAGTGAATGAATATAATGTGGAGGCAGGATATGAAAAACAAACTATATCTCAAACGGAAAGTTTTGTGGATTTCATAATTGGAGCTGATGACTATATTGCCGATATTGTTTTTGAAAATAATAGTATTACTTTATCGTTTCCGATGCAGTAAATGTAATTAATAAGCATAGCACTAAACCAATGCGCCAGCAGTTTAGTGCTATTTATATACTGTTCAGGGGGATAATACAAATGAAACAGATCTTTATTACCGCCGCTTCTTGTTTAGAGGTTATTTCGTAATTTTAATTTTCTCCGCTTTACTAAAAGAAGACCAAACCTTTTTACCACCAATTTTCTTATAAGCCCTGACTTTTACATGATAGGTTTTATTTTTATTAAGTTTATTTAATGTTATAGTATTATTTGTCGTTAATTTCTTCTTCGCAGATTTAAACTTACTATTTTTTGCATACCAGACCTGATATCCGTCTGCACTTCCGGATTTACTAAGCTTAACGGTTAATTTCCTGCCCTTTTTATTGGTAAGCTTTGTCACTTTGTTTGCTTTGGGAAGGATATTAAAGTAAACGGATTTCGTGCCTGTATAGTTTCCGATACCGGTTACCACCGCCGTTGCCTTTCCTGAGTTTTTATTGTTCTTATAAGCTGCTGTATAATCTTTGTTTAATGTCAAGGTTTTGCCGTTGTATGTAACGGTTACCTTTGGCTGCTGCTTTTTACCGTTATATACTGTTCTTGCGACAGTAACAACGACATTAGAGATATCCGATTTAGCTGTATAAGCTGTCCATTTTGCTGTAAGTGTAACATCAGCGGTAATCGGCGTGCGAAAGTCAAAGTAATTTGATGTATTTGCTTCAATCCATCCTGCAAAAGTATAACCGCTTCTTACCGGTTTTTCCGGTTCGGAAACTTTTTCACCTTTTACTACAGTTATTATTGTTGCGTCGTTTTCATTTGCGGGATCAAAGGTAACGGTATAAGTAATCTTTGTTAATGCGTTTTTCGCATTATTTAGTGCGGCCAAAGCATTATCCATATTCGCTATTGTCGTACTTGGATTGTTTATTACATTCTCGGCATTGTTCAACGCTGTTTGCAGAGCATTCCAGCTTACTTCCGTATAATCCTCCTGAGACAGTGACTGAAGCTCGCCTTTTATCGTTGTAATTGCCTCATTCAATGCTTCGCTGTCAACAACCTCTACTGCAGCGGTAACGGTTACTGCCGTATTTGCGTCAAATGTACCGGTTACCGTAAATGTGCCTTGCTGCGCATATTTGGATGAATCAACAGTCTCCCAGGTTACCGCTTCCGTGCGCGTGGCTCCTGAGGTTCCTATGCTGGCCAATACAGTGGTGGGAAGAACCGGTGCAGTTTTGACACGGGTTAGGACAGATACTGTTTCAGCCGCTCCGGAAACCGTAGCAAGCTTATAATACAGCGTAATCACATTGAGGCCAGGATTTTCTGATAAGGAAGAAATGCTATCCACATTGCCCGGATTTTCGCTGTCATAATCATAGATATCATCCCCAATCATAAAAGATGCAGGTGGTTCCGTCAAACCATAGTCATAAGAATCTCCGGCTCTTAATCCGGCAATTGTCTCGGTTCTAAAATTATCTTCTGCCCCTGTCACTTTAAAATTCACGGTTGCCGTTGTTCTCGGTGCCGTATCAATCTCCAATGTTGGCAATGCATCCGTAGTATTTACATAAAAACCGCTTCGTACCGTTTGAAGTCTTAATACGATCTTTCCGTTTCCATCATTAATCGCATTTATCACCGCATTAGTTACGTCAAATGTTTTCTCTCCTGTATTAGAGGCAGATATCTGCTCGTTACTCCATATGGTCGCATCATAAGAATAATCACTGCCCCTGGCCGGAATAGCAGTAGCTCCGGTAGCCGTAACATCCTCTGCCGTCACATCCCAACTCACAGGATTTCGTGTTTCAAATAATGCTGCCTTTGTCCAGCCACTGCCCATATTTCCATTTACGCCTGTAACATTGATCGTCAATGTCGCGCTTTGAATTTGTTCTACAGTAACGCCTTGCGGCAATGTAAACTCAATTCCTCCTATGCGGGTACCGCCTAAGATTCCTTCACTGGAATTAGCCGTGGTTCCTGAGATAAAAGCGCCCGCAGCGGAACTTCCTGATGCGCCTGGTGTTGAGTTTGTTGCAATCAACATGGTGCCATCTTCAGCGTTTTGGTTACCGCTTCCCGCAAATTTTGCCGGTGAAAGCGAATATATATAATCGTTCTCCGCACTTACCACCAGCGTTTCTAAATTGATTCCCTGAACAGCCAATACAAGCCCTAAAAACAAGGCCGCAATTCTTTTTGATTTTTGCATTCTACATTTCTCCTTTTTCAAATTATAAAAGCATTGTTCTTGATCGTGATTTTGT
>Ga0153944_1000600_pt1 | contig 15478 bp, 15 predicted proteins | sample TSNJ028MetaG_FD_104703 | JGI IMG/M metagenome (GOLD analysis project Ga0153944, IMG submission 104703) | Attine ant fungus gardens microbial communities from New Jersey, USA - TSNJ028 MetaG | ecosystem: Host-associated > Fungi > Mycelium > Unclassified | place: USA: New Jersey, Wharton State... | reverse complement strand
TATTTGTTCATTAGTAGGTAAATCTTTTTTATAGCCTTTAATAATATCTTCCATATCCGTGAACATTTGATATTTAGAAGCTTCTTTTAAAAATAATTCCATTAATCTTCGATATTGTAAAGTATTGCAATGATAACGTTTACCAAATACTGAATCATAGTCACTGGAAATTCCTATATAATGTTTTTCTATTTTTTCATAAAAATATTCTCTTTGATTTGTTTGTAATGTCATACCCATCTTTGTATAAATAAAATTGGCTTTAGCTTTGCCTGCTTTTTGAATTAATGATAAAATATTTTCTTCATTATCAGTTAAAAATGGTAATACTGGATGAATTAATACTCCACAATAAATGTTGTTTTCTCTTAATTTTTTTACAACTTCAAATCGTTTATTTGTAGAAATAACATTTGGTTCAAGAATTTTTTGCAATTCTAAATCAGTTGTTGTAATTGAAACTTTAATAATTACATTATTATCAGTTGCAATTTCTTTGAGAATATCCAAATCTCTTAAAACCAAATCACTTTTAGTATCAATTGAAACCCCAAAACCATATTTATGCACCAACTTTAATGCTTTTCTAGTTAGCTGCATCTTTTCTTCAGCACCATTGTAAGGATCACTTAAAGAACCAAAACTAACAACACCTTTTTTTGTCTTACTAGATAATTCCTTTTCCAAAATATCTAAAGCATCTTCTTTTGTACTTACTTGATCAAAATTATCAATATGATAGGTATCACTTCGTACATTACAATAGATACATCCTAAATTACAACCCTTATATAAATTCATGTGATAATCAATTCCAAACCACTTGTCACCATTATCAGCTTTTGTCATAATTGTTCTTGTTTTAATCGTTTCCATAAAACACCCCATTTAATAAATTTATTATATCAAATTTAACCTTTTATTTCAAAAAAGATAGTTTTTTTATGAAGTTGCATATGATATAATCAAAAGCGTAGAAGGAAGTGTGAAATGGAAGAAGTAAAAAAACCATTAGGAACTTGGCAGTATATATTATTTATTGCAATCCCTGTCATCCTAGTGTTAGTAGTTTTAGGATTCTACTTTAAAAAGACCCAACCTATTGATATTTTCAAAAATACAATAGAAACTGCATCTAAGGAAGTGACAAAATTATTAAATAAATATGATACTCAAGTAGAAAATACAGAGGATAGACCCTTTGAATTTCAAGCAAATGCATCACTAGATATGGGTTTTGAATATCAAGAATTTAATTCTTATTCTCTAAATTTAAATGGAATTGTTGATATGAAAAATCAATATGTAGAACTTGATGCTTTATTAAATGAAAATGATATTTCAATATTATCAGGTGAATTCATTTTAAACGAAAATATCTATGCTACATCAAAAGAATTAATTAATTATTATGTTAATTTAGGTGGTATCAATTTTGATGATTATTTACCAGTTGAAACTACTGAAGAATTAACAATTAATGATTTAAAAATTATAATCGAAGAATTAAGTAGTATTATTAATAGTATTGTAAAAAAAGAAGATTTTACTAAGACAAAAGAAACATTAAAAATTAATAATAAAGATGTTACAACTACTAAAATTACTTTTACATTAAATGAAGATAATTATGTGGAAAGAGGAACTTATTTTTTTAACCAGATTTTGGAAAATGATAAATTAATTTCCACACTTACTAAAATAAGTGGAATTACAACCAATGAAATAAAAACAAAATTAGAAGATCAAAAGAATAATTTAGAATTTGATGGAAAACCACAAAATTTACATATTTATACAACCAATTTAGGAACTAAAGTTGTAAAAGTATCTTATGATGATGGTCATGACTCATTATTTGATTATACTATTGATAATGGAATTCATATAATCGAAATTTATGAGAAAAAAAGTTTAATTGTATCACTTGAAATTAATGTAAGTGATGATAAAGTAATTGAAGCAGAAATGACAATTCATGATGATGATACTTATACGATTGGTTTTAAACTTGAAACATTAGAATCAACAAAAACGTCTGGATCTTATAAATTAAAAATAAATGCAACTATAAGTGGCATGGAATTTACAGTGAATGCTAGTATTTCATACAAATATATTGATTCAGTAGAAAAGAAAAAAGTATCTGAAAGTGTGAATTATGAAGAAATATCTGAAGAAGAAATAGAAAACATTATATATAAGTTATATGAAATTTTATTAGGATATAATTTCGATGATTACTTTAATGATTATACGGACTTTAATATTTAAGTCCTTTTCTTTGAGTAGATATATTAAATATTGAAAATAATGTCAATATTTGATATTCTAGTCACATAAATAATTGATTTTAATATAAATTATATTAAGATCAAAAAAAGAAGGAGAAATAAAATGGAAAAAAATATTTTTGACAAATACTTAAGTAAAACAAAAAATTTCTTATATTTTTCAATACTAGTATTTGTAATCGGTATTGCGTTATTTGGATACAGTTTCTATACAAAATATAATGAAAAAAAGACAGCCCGAAACATCCAAGAAATTAGTATGAATGACGATGCTAAAGAAGAGGAACTAGCTTATATAGAAACCACTAATACTGCCTATAAATTAGGAAGTTTAGGAAGCACGGACGGTCAATACTATATTATTGCTAATCCAGATAATTATTGGTTTATCGTTCATTTAACCGAAAAAGAATTTCAAAATTTAGCAAATGATTTAAAAGAAAATAAAACAGCTAAAATCTATGGCGCTGTAAAAGAATTTAATAATACAATTAAGAATAAAGTAATTACAGCTTATAATAAGGACTTTGAAGAACAAATCACTAGAAATGATTTTGCAAGTTATTTTGGATATTATTATTTAAATACATCCAGTTCTTCTAGCATTTCAACAATTAATATATGGTCTTATACTATCTTAGGACTTGGAGCAATATTAATTTTAGTTTATTACTTTCGCTTTGCTAATATTCATAAAAGAATCAAAAATTTTGATGATTCAGAATGGGAAACAATTAAAAGAGAAGCAAATGAACAACCAATATCCACATTTAATAAGAATAAAATAATTTTAACAGATACTTATTTTATATATTTGGGAGCGCAATTAATTATTTTAAAATATGATGAAATTGCTTGGGCGTACCAATTTGAACAATATGTAAATGGGGTTCCATCATCGCTTAGTATTATTATATATAATATAAATAAAAAGCATTTTAGCATTGCAAAAGGTGGAATAAATAAAAAACAAAAAGAAGAAATTATGAAAATATTTGAAATAATGCATTCTAAAAATGAAAAAATTATTCTTGGATATAATGCTGATACTACTGCATTAGCAAAAGAAATGTATGATATTAAATAAAAGAGTAAAAATTTACTCTTTTATTTATTGTAAAAATCTTTTATCAGTTTTAATGCTTTACTATCTTCACTAAAATCTAATGTATGCCCGCCCGGTACTGTTTCAAATGAAACATTATAATAGCCATTCTTCATTAAATGTTTCTTTGAACTTTCTAATCCCTTTTCAAATCCGGTTCTAGCATCTTGATCACCATTGATACTTAAAATTAGTAATCCAGGATTTTGAGCTTTAAATCTTTCATCAAGTTCGGCAGTAATTTGTAAAATTATTCCTGCCCCATTATTACAATATTTTCGAACAAGTTCTCTATCATTTTGATAAGATGGCATTGAATCATCACTCAGCCAATCAACATTTCTCCCAAATATATAGCTGTTAATGGTATCATTTGCAAGTAATTCGCCTTCATTCTTAATTATTTTTTGACTATGTTTATAACCAATATATGTTAAAAATGGAATTTTATTTATAGTCCCTGTTAATAATAATTTATCAATTTCAGAATCATGTTCTTTTAAGAATACTCTAGCCACTTCCGAACCAAATGAATGCCCTTTTAAATAATAAGGCAAACTAGAATACTCTTTTTTCGTTTTTTCTATAGATAGTGAAAGATCCGAAATTAATAATTCTTTTGTTCCCATATAACTTTGAATATATGTTTTATTATCAATAGAATTTCCATGACCTCGTAAATCTAGATTAACTACTATATATCCATCTTTAGCAAGCAAAATACTAATTTCTTCATCTTTTTTTATATTACCATTTATCCCATGAATATTTTGAACAATTGCTTTTGCTGATAATAGATTATCTGGATAATAAATTGTTCCTTTTAGTTCTAAACCATCTTCTGCAATAACAGAATAATCCTTTCTTATCATAATAACCTCCCGTATTTCGATTTATTATAACACAATTAATTTTAAAAAAAAGAAAACTATTTTTACATAGTTTAAGCTGATGACAAAAATAAATTTTTATTCTTTTTTTACTAAATCAAAATAGAATTTTAATGCTGTTGGAAAAGGATACTTCTCCAAATCATTCAAGGGAATCCATTGACGGCTCTTTAAATATGGAAAATTCAAATCCAAAACATATCCTTTCATATGCCACTCCACATGGGTAAATACAAAAGTAGTATTGCCTAACAATTTAATCGTATCATAAAAAATAGATTGCTTTTGACAAAAATCAATTAATTTTGCTCTAGTATAAATTCCTTCTAAATTAGGAAATTCATATAATCCTGCAAGTAGACCTTTATCTGGTCTTTTTTGAATTAAGATTTGTTCTTTATATTTAAAAACTAAAACAGTTTTTTCAATAATTCTTCGTTTCTTCTTCTTTTTCTTAACTGGAACTTTCGCTTGGTTATTATTCTTTAAAGCTAAACAACCTTCTTGCAATGGACATTTATAACATAAAGGTTCTCCATTTGGAATACAAATAGTTGCACCTAATTCCATCATTCCTTGATTAAACGAAGAAGCATCTTTAGGCATGACTCTTTGTAATTTGGCAAAAAAGATTTTTCTTGTTTTAACGGCATCAATATTATCAGAACAATTTAATAATCTGCTAGTAACACGCATCACATTACCATCAATTGCTGGGACTTTTTCATTAAAACAAATAGATGCAATAGCCGCGGCCGTGTATTCGCCAACTCCTGGTAATTGAATCAATTGAGAATAAGAATCAGGAAAATCTCCTTCTAGTTCTTCAACTATAAATAACGCGGCTTTTTTTAAGTTTCGAGCACGATTATAATATCCTAATCCTTGCCATAAATTCATTAAAGTATCTTCTTCTATATAGGCTAAATCCTCAAGTGTTGGTAGCTCTTCTAAAAATCTTTTATAATAATCCTTCACTGCTTCTACTCTAGTTTGTTGAAGCATTATTTCAGAGACCCAAATATAATAAGGATTCTTAGTTTGTCGCCAAGGTAATTCTCTTTTATTTTTTTGATACCAATCAATTAAATTATCTTTTAGAATCTCTAGATTCATTATTACACCACCCATATTAAATAATAACACACAATAAGAAGATTCAAAGAATCACTAAAAATTAATCGATTTAAAACTACTGTAATAACGTCCTTTTTTCATCGTAAATTTTAATACACAATAATCTAGATCAGTCACACCTTCTTTATAATAAAGAGTATCACCTTTTTCCCAAATCATATCTTTTGATAATTGATCTTCTAAAACTTCAACTGTTCCAATTAAATTTACTCCTCTAAAAAATCTCTTATCTACAAAGTATAAGCTAGCCTTATTATTATCTTTTAAAAACTTCACTTTATTAGAAGAAGTATTCGTTGATAGATAAAACACTTCTAATCCTTCTCTTTTTCTAGGTTGGAGCATCGCTTTGGTATGGGGATAGCCTTCTTCATCGATATAACTAATAAAACAAATTTTTTGATGATCAATTAGCTTTTCAATTGTTTTTAATTCCATATTCATAACCTTCCTTGATATTTTTGTTTATTATTAATTCCATTTATCTTTTCTATAACTATTATTTTTTTGGGGTTTGTTTTTTTTCATCGTTGTTTTGTTACTTTCAAATCGTTTATAATTATTTTTTTTAGACATTGAGGTTATCAACATGGGATAATTATGTTCAATTACAATATTTATTTTTTGATTGATTAATTTTTCGATATTACTTAAATGATATTTTTCTTCATAGCTACAAAAAGTAACCGATTCTCCATTTAATCCAGCTCTTCCTGTTCTTCCAATTCGATGAATATAAGTTTCAGGAATTTCTGGTAAGTCAAAGTTGACAACTAAAGGTAATTCCTTTATATCTAGACCTCTTGCTGCAAGATCAGTTGCAACCATTACATTGATTTCTCCATTTTTAAAACTATCTAACGCCATGAGTCTTGCTTTTTGTGGTTTATCTCCATGAATTGCCACACTTTTAATTTTATTTCTTAATAAACTTTCAACTAATTTATTCGCTCCTATTTTCGTTTTAGTAAATACAAGTACTGAATCATTCTTTCTCTTCTTTAAAAGATCAATTAACAATTTACTTTTATTATTCTTATCCACATAATATAAAGATTGTTTAATCGTATCTAAAGTAGAAGAAACCGGATTCACAATAATTTTAATAGGTTTTTTAAGTAATTCATCTGCTAATTCTTCAATTTCCCTTGGCATTGTAGCTGAAAATAATAAAGTTTGTTTATTTCTTGGACAATAGGATATTATTCGTTTTACATCATGAATAAATCCCATATCAAGCATACTATCAGCTTCATCCAAAACTAAGAATTTTATATTTTCTAATTTTACATGCTTTTGCTTAATTAAATCTAACAATCTTCCTGGAGTTGCTACAAGAATATCAACACCTTTTTTTAATAAGTCTTTTTGAGATTGCTGATTCACTCCACCAAAAATAACACTGCATTTTAAATCTAGATATTTTCCATAATCACGAAAACTATCTCTAATTTGAATTGCAAGTTCTCTAGTTGGTGTTAAAATTAATGCTCTAATTTTCTTTTCTTCGGTTTTATTTAAATATAAATATTGTAAAATAGGAATAGCAAAAGCAGCAGTTTTACCCGTTCCTGTTTGTGCACAACCCATAATATCAAATTGATTTAAAATTGGTTTAATACCTTCTTCTTGTATAATTGTTGGTTTTTCATAGCCTTTTTCTTCAATGGCTTTTAGAATTGATTCAATTATTCCTAATTCTTTAAATGTCATGTAATCTCCTTTTTGTATTATAAATATCAAATAATTTAGATATCATAATTTAATCTTATTTATATCCTCAGTAATAATCCAATCATCCATGTTATTTTCACGTTTATATTTAAATCCTTCAATTTTTTCTATATTAGATAATTCATAAACCGCTAAGAATTTTTTTCCAGCCCATCGATCATATTGTTCTTTTGATAAATTTAATTCTTTTTCATACCTATTTAAAAATTCAATTGATTCCTCTAACGTCATTTTTTCACTTTCAACTACTTTAGAAATAATTCCTTTATATTCAACAAATAAATCGCCACCAGTCTCAACAAAATAGATAATATCACCTACTTTTGCTCGACCACCTAAAGGACATTTCCTTCCTGCAGCCCCTCTAATTATCATTGTTTTTTCCTTACTTAATAACTTTTCTAATTCTTGTGCTTTATGATTTAAATAAACCAAATGTTCCGCTTTTCCTTCTTTACCTTCATACCATTCTGCTTTTGCCATTTCTATTTCTCCTGTTCTTATTATAACATGTAAATTTTAAACTTTTACAAAGAAAAAAATTTAAAACTCCGAAGCCTTAAATTAATTGTTTTTAGATAATAATTTTTATAAATGCAATATTAAATAAGTTAAATTTATATTCTTCAAAAGATTTACAAATCATCCTAATTTAATTAATGAATAGCTGGACACATTCCAAAATCCGGTTCGTAAAAACAATGTCCTTTATATCTTCCCGAATTTCTTTGATTAAACCAATGGGGCAAACATTCTTCACCAGGTCTTGGTGCATAAAACCATAAAGCACGATAGGCTGGAATTTGTCTAAACCCATTAAAAGCTTTTCTTGCTAATTGTTTCTCTTTTTCAGTGGCTCTTTCAAAAAAAAGCGGACTATCAGTACTAGCAAATGCATTTTGTTGATAAATAACATCATCTAATGTTCTTAGATTAGTAAAAACATCACAATCAGCCAAAATACGATTTGTCACAACATTTCCAACAAGTAACATTCCGTTTTGACCTTCACCAATCGCTTCGGCTCTCATTATTCTCCCCAATAAATCTAATTCTTTATTATTATAACGATAAAGCATAATAGCACTCTCCTAAAATTTTATTTAAAGATTAGTTTTTAGCTAATCAACAAATTCTATATAATTTAAGTAAATTAAAGGTAATAATAATAATTTATTAGTTTTTGCATCATGTAACATGACATGATCTCTTCCAACATCACTTATTCTTCCATAAAAAACCTTATCACGTTCAATAATTGAATCGGGAAAAGATAAATGGAAAACTGCTGATTTTCCAATATTAAGACGGATTTCATTCTCAATATATTTATTTACATCTTTATCACTATTATATTGATAATTTTTTAACTCCGAATTCTGATTATTCATATAATTAGCTGTTGGGTATTTTGAATTTTGATCATAATAATTATTCATTTTCATGTTCCTTTCTTTCTTATATTATATTAGTTATAAAAGGTTACGTTCCTTATTTAAAAATCTTAATAAATTAAAAAAATTAGTCATTTTATAAACTAATTTAATTTTTTTTCATATATAAATCCAGTTATTTCTGATTTTTTATCTTTCATTGTTCCAACATTAATATACCCTAAGGATTCATAAAACTTATGCAGTTCATAATTATCTTCAAGAACATCTAATTTCCATCTTTTAACTTTAGGATACAAATCTTCAATTTTTAACATAACTTGCTTTCCATAGCCCTTATTCTGTTCTTTTGGATCTATAAATATAGAACCGATTTCGCCTTTTTTTCCAAATCCTACAACAAATGCTCCCCCTATTATAGTATTTCCTATAAGAATCGTTTTTCCAAATATACGTGGTGGTAGAAACTTTTTCTTTTCTATATTTAATAATGGTGGATATACTCCATATTTTTCATAATCTCTTTGAAATGATCTTAAAGCAATATTATAAAGTATTTCAATTTCTTTCTTTTTCATCTTCCTAATAACTAAATTATTTTCCATAAAGTTTTAACTCCTCTAAATTCTATTAATCTTATTATACTTTAAGTTGGAATTTTTCTCAATAAACCTATATTAGATAAAGTGTCAAAAAGTGTAATTATTAAATTTTTTTTTGTTTTTTCTATTTTTTTATTTATATAAATGTTAAAATCAAATTAAGAATAGGAGTGATATATTTGGTAAATACGAAAGTGGGATACAGCGAAGCTGTTAATCCATTTGAATCAGGAGTCGAAACAGCAAAAAAGGCCTTAGCCGATAAGGCCAAAGTAGGATTACTTTTTACATCATGTGTTCAAGATCAAAAAGAAATAATTAAAGGTGTCAAAAGTGTCATGGGAGATGTACCGTTTTTGGGTTGTACTTCTAGTGCTGCTATATGTACTCATGATGGATATCTAAACAAAGAAACTGGTTATTCCGGAATGATGACATTTAGCGAAGATGTCGAAGTTGTTGTAGCAGGAAGTGAAAAAACAAACGAATCTGCTCGTGAAATTGGCAAAAAAATTGCAAAAGATGCAATTGCTCAATTAAAAGGAAAAGATAAGGAACCTGATTATCTCTTTATGACAGCTTCACCTGCCGAAGAAGAAGAATATTTAAAAGGAATTCAAGATGTAATTGGAACTGTACCTGTTTTTGGTGGAAGTGCAGCTGATAATACTGTCGAAGGAAAATGGAGCATTATTTGCAATGATAAAGTATTTAGTGATGGTTGTGCAATCGCAATATTCTATGCTGATAATGAATTTAAAAACATTTATACAGGAGCATATGAAGAAACAAATAATGTTGGAATCATTACAAAACTTGATGGCCTTAGAACCCTAGTGGAAATTGATGGCGTACCAGCAGTTCAAAAATATGCAGACTGGACAGGTAAAAAAGTTGAAGATTTAGCAGGTGATAAATTATTGGTAGAAACAATTTGTGCACCACTTGGAGTAAAAGATCCAATTGGTAATGTCATAGCAGTTCGCCATCCAATGTATGCTAATGAAAACTTATCAATGAATATTGGAGCAAACCTAGCTGTTAATACTGCAGTAATTCAACTTACAAATACTCCAGAAGGAATATTAAAAGCAAATGAAACAACTGTAAAAGAATTAAATACTAAAATGAACAATGATATTCAAAGCTATTTCTTAGTTCACTGTGGTGGAAGAAGATTAGGTTTAGCTATCTCAGAAATTGAAGATAAAATTTATCCAGAAGTTAAAAAAATTACTGGAGATAAAGAATTCTTAATGGTATTTACATTTGGAGAATATGGTTCTAATGAACATAGTGCTAATACTGTGGGAGGATTATCCTTATCCTATTCCGCATTTTCTAAATAAGGAGGTTAAATGAAAAATTTAATAGGAAAAGAATATCTAGATGCTAGTGATGGTAGATTTAGAGAAGTTATTAATCCTGCGACTAGTGAAGTAATAGATACAGTTCCTTTATCCACATTAGAAGATGTAGATAAAGCAGTAACTATTGCAAAAAAAGCACAAAGAAATTGGGCAAAAGTTCCTATCCACGAAAGAGCTAGTATTTTGACTAAGTTTTGTTCCCTAGTTTTTGAACAAAAAGATGAATTAGCAAAACTTTTATCGGATGAAACAGGTAAACCAATTAAAGAAGCAATAGCAGAAATTGCTAATATACAAATAGGTGTTCCAGCTTTTATCGAAAAAGCAAAACATTTATATGGTAATGTAATTCCAGCAGGACAAGAAGTTGGAAATGAAAATACAATTCAATATACAGTTCAAGCACCACTTGGAGTTGTTGTAGCAATTATTCCATTTAATTTTCCTTGTGACTTATTTTGTCAAAAAGTTCCACCAGCATTACTTATGGGAAATTCAGTTATATTAGAACCATCTTTACATAATCCATTAACTTTAAATAAACTAGTGGGTATCTTAAAAGATGCTGGAGTTCCAGATGGTGTAATAAATGTTGTGAATGGAGAAGGTCCTGTTATAGGTCAAGGATTTGCTGCTCACCCTGATGTAGCATTAGTAAGTCTTACTGGTTCAACTGCTGCTGGTATAGAGACTATGGGTACCGCAAGTCAACATCTTCATCATGTCATGTTAGAATTAGGAGGCAATGATGCTTTCATTCTATGTGAAGACGGAGATATTGATTTAGCTGTAGCCGAAACTATTTGGGGAAGATTTTATAATACTGGTCAAGTATGTTGTGCCAGCAAAAGATTTTTAATCCATAATAGTGTAAAAAATGATTACATAAAAAAACTAAAAGCAAGATTAGACACTCTTAAAACCGGAATGCCAAGTGATCCAGAAAGTGATTTAGGATGTTTAATTAGCGAAGAAGCTGCAATAACAGTTGAAAAACAAGTAAATCAAACAGTTGAAGCTGGAGCTAACATAGTCTATGGTGGAAAACGAAATAAAGCTTTTTATGAACCAACTATTATTGACAATGTTACTAAAGATATGGAAGTAGCTAAAGATTTAGAAATCTTTGGACCAGTAGTATCAATTATTGGTTTCGATGATCTGGAAGAAGCAATTTCAATTGCCAATCAATCTTCCTTTGGATTATGTGGAGGCATTATAACAAGCGATATGAAGAAAGCTTTTAAAACTGCAGAAGAAATGGAATGTGGAGGCTTTATTATCAATGGAGCAAGCTTCTTTAGATCATTCGAAATGCCTTTTGGCGGTTGGAAATATTCAGGTATAGGAAATGAAGGCGTAATGAGTACGTTAAAAGAAATGTCTAGAACTAAAACTATAATCTTAAAGAATATTTTAAAATAAAGTATAAATTTTATTAAAAAAACGATTAAAAAGTCGTTTTTTTATCCCTTTGTATCATATTTTTTCATTATTTTACAAAAATTATACAAAATATGCACTTTTTACTCTATTTTAATTTCTTTTTTGATATAATTAAACCATACAATAATATGGGGAAATTGAAAATGGAGAAAACAAAAGATCAAAAGAATGCTTTAATTGTTGTTTTAATATTGATTATATTAATTATGTCAATAGGATATGCATCTTTTGCAAGTGCATTGCAAATTAGTGGTTCAACTTCAATAGTAGGTTCTTGGGATGTTAAATTCGTATCATTAACTAAAAGTTTATCAACTAGTGCATTTGAAGTAATAGAACCTTCATATGATGCTACAACAATAATTTTTGATGTTGAATTGAAATCAATAGGAGATCATGTAATATATAAAGCTACTATTAAAAATAGTGGGACTATTGATGCAAAACTTAGTTCTGTAATGGCACCGAACCTAGGTGGGACTGATGCGATTATCTATTCGTTATCAGGAATCTCTGACAATGATGTTTTAGAGGCTGGCAAAGAAGTAGAAATACTAATAACAATAGAATATAATTCAGATATTTACGAACTACCAAAAGAAACAATAAGCAAGAAATTAACCATCACCTTTAATTTTGTCCAAAATGTATAAAAATATAGAAGTAGGAGAATTTATATGGAAAGAGGAAACAAAAAAAATTTTTTAATAGGAACATTAGTAGCAATCATCTTATTTATGGCTGTAGGTTACGCGGCATTTGCAAGTGCACTGAGTATTAGTGGTAGTACTAGTATTACTGGCTCTTGGGGAGTAGAATTTACAAATTTAACAAATTCAAAAATAGGTGGAGCAAAAGAAGAAAAAGAAGCTACTTATGATGCAACAAGTGTATTGTTTAATGTAGAATTAAATGCCCCTGGAGATAAAATGACTTATACAATCACAGTTAAGAACACTGGTACTATTGATGCAAAACTTAAATCAATTATGTCTAGTGATTTAAATGGAACAGATCCAATCATCTATACTATTACCGGAATAAAAGATGGTGATACTCTTAAAGCTGGTGAATCAACAACATTTAATGTAATAATTGAATATGTTTATTCTTCTGAATTAAGTGAAGAAATATTTACTAAACAACTTTCTTTAAGCCTTAATTTTGAACAAGCTGCTTAAAAATGATGAAAAGACTAAAAATTAAAAAAATATTAATAGTAATCTTAATTATAATTAGTATTTTTCTTTTAGCACCTGCATATGCATATTTTAATCAAACTTTAAGTGTAGATGGTATAGCAAGAATATCTTCACCAGCATTTCAATCTGAATCTTACACTAATTTATATTACAGTGTAAATCAATATAGGAAACAAGGTAATACATATTATTATGATTTGAATTTTACAATTGAAAATATAGGAAATAATCCTGTTTATAACTGGAATATTATCTTTTCTATTCCAAATAATGCAACTATAAGTGAAGTAAATAATGTAGCTTATACTCTTGAAGGTAAAAAAATGACTATTCGTGATAATTCTAACAATAGTTTATTACCAGGAGAAAAATTTAGTTTTAGAATATTATATTCATCTGCAACTAGCGGAGTTTTACCAACTGAGGCTTATGTAAATGATGTAAGTGTTGAATTAGAAGCTTTGGAAGCTGAATTTGATGATCCACAGATATTACTTGATTTACAAGCTATTCCAACTATTACAAAAAAGAATGGTAAATATAAATATAATATCAATATTGCAATAACCAATTTGAATGATCAAGCAATAAATACTTGGGAAGCTAAATTACTAGTTCCTACTGATACTGAAATATCATCATTTCAAAATGTTAACTATGTAAATAAAATCTCATATATTGTTTTAACTAATGTGAATACTAATGCTACAATAAATCCCAATCAAACAATAAATGTTTCAATTGAAATAACAACAGATGATGGTAATTATGTACCAGTAATTAACAATATAGTAGGTAAACCAGTGGAGATGTTTCAATGAAAAATAAATATTCAGCGATAATTATTTGCATTTTACTTTTATTATATTCAGTAATAAAAAATATCTTTAATTTAACTAGTTTAACTAATTATAATTTAATAATTAACCCCTTAGTGTGTTTTGGAATATTTATTTTTGCACTATTTATCTTTGATGGTATCAATGAAAAGATTAGGGATAAAAATAACAAACAAAAAACAATCTTTATCTTAAGTGCTATTTATCTAATCATTTTCTTTGCTTTAGGTTTAATATTTACATTTGAATATAATGCACTATCTTTAAAATTAATGGCTATTATAAAAAATATAATTTCCTTTGTTTTAGTTATAGTAATATTAGAAATAATTAGAATGTTAATACTTAATAATGTTCCTAAGAAAAAGCTATTATATTTATTTATTATAATAGCTTTTACAGCGGTTGAATTAAATATTAATGTACAAAATTTTGATAATTTTGATAATATTTTTAAATTTGTATTAGGATCATTAATGCCAATGGTTGTAAAACAAAGCGTTTTTACTTATATTTCATTAAAATATGGCTGTACTGCAACATTAATAAATAGAGTATTAATACAATTAGCTTTTATCCTTACTCCGATATTACCTAAGTTTGAGTGGTTTATTTTAGCAACAATAGACATAGTTTATTATTATATATTATATTTAATTATTCATTATGAAGATAAATTATTAGCAAGAACTGAAAGTAAAAGAAAAAGTAAGAAAGCTAATCCTTTAGCTAATGTTATCATAATCTTACTAATATTCATGGCAATATTATTTCAAGCTGGTATGTTTAACTATACACCAATAGCTATTGTATCAGATAGTATGAAACCTAGTTTCTCTAGAGGAGATGCTGTAGTTGTAAAAAAAATAACTGCTAGTGATATAGATAATTTAAAAGTAGGAGATGTAATTGAATATGCATATAATAATTACATTATCTTTCATCGAATTATCGCTATATATGACATTAATGGTAGTAAATACATAAAAACAAAAGGGGATAATAATAGTGATCCAGATTTTGAATATGTAACAGAAGATCAAATTTTGGGTATAGCTAAATTTACTATTCCATATATTGGCTATCCAACCGCAATTCTAAATGATTTAGTAAATAAAGATGATAAGCCTAAAATAGAAATGGGGAATTAACTTGTTAAAAAGTGATGCAAAGTTAAGAAGATTAAATATTTTACGAATGCGTCGAATAATAATTGTTATAGTTATTATTTGTATTTCTTTTTTCGGCTTTTATCAAATAGTAAAATCATTAACTTATAAAAAGACCGATGGAGATATCCATTATATGTATAATATTTCTAATGATTTAGATTATAAGGTATATATATATGATAATAGCTTTTTTGAAAATGAATATTTAAATAGTGGTAAACAATATACTGCTGATTTAATTAAAAATATAGCTATAGATTATAAAGGCGTTTTTATTAATTCTAAAATTTCCG